>Ga0214921_10007407_pt1 | contig 14647 bp, 16 predicted proteins | sample LL1505_MetaG_FD_177992 | JGI IMG/M metagenome (GOLD analysis project Ga0214921, IMG submission 177992) | Freshwater microbial communities from Lake Lanier, Atlanta, Georgia, United States - LL-1505 | ecosystem: Environmental > Aquatic > Freshwater > Lake | place: USA: Georgia | collected... | reverse complement strand
CGCAACATCATTCGGGTCATACACCGTCATCGCCTTCGGACCACCCGCGACGGTCAGATTCAGTGCCTGGCCGCGCTCCGATGTCACGTTACGCTGGTTCGTCTGCAGCTCATACCCCGCCCGTCCGAAGTCGTTGTTGGTCGCATCCGTATTTGATACACCATATGTGGAGCCGTCTGCATTACGATATCCGAAGCCATCATGCTGGCGTACCATCGGAGCACGGTAAGAGCCCACTGTGTAAGTGGCCTTGAAGTCAGAGGCTGTCGCCGGGCCGAATGTTTCCGTGGAGGTCTCTTCACGGCTCTGGTACTTGAACACCTGGGCCGCGCGCTCCGTAGGCTTCGTGTTCTCACTGGCTGTCACGAAGTTCCGCTCCCCATCCTCATTCAGGAAGAAGGTGTCAGGGCGATACTTGCGTGTCTCACCGATTTCACCCCGCTGGAGTGCCAGAGACTTGCCCGGAACCACCACGCCCTTATACGTTACCTTCGGGTCCGACGCATAGCGGAGCTCATCAACTGTCTTCCGCTGCCGCATGATGTCATCGACTTCGAACTGCTGGAATCCACCGATGCCGAGGGCCGAATAGCCCTGCCCGACACCGGGAGCCACCTGGACGGGCTCCATCGGCCGCTCTCCTGCACGGTTCGTCGGTGCAACCATACGGTCCTGGACAAAGCCCGTTATGCTCTCCATACCCGTTATGTTTCCCATCGGCTCCCGATGGGGGTCAAACATCGGCGCCTGCTCCCGCTTGCCCACCTGTGTGGAGCCCATGCCCACGTGATTATCGAGTACCATGCGATTCTGGTCATCCGTCATGTTCTGCTTCGGCGCACCGCGGAAGAAGGGGACCATGTTGTTGTGTGTGAACTCATCAGCAGGAATGGGCAGACCCGACAGCGGTGAGATGACCGTTTTACCGGCATTGTAGACCGGAGGTGCTTCAACACCCGACTCATTCATGCGGACCTGGGATGTAACAGCCGTAGGAGGCGCCGTGGGCGGAACGGGTGATGCAAAGACAATATTGCGGGGATACAAGTCCGGCTGTGTCATTGGGTTTGATGGTAGAGAGCCGCCAGACGGCAGGCGGTAGAAAAGGTCCAGGGTTCCATCGGCGGTGGGGCGCGGCTGACGCGGCAGTCCCGGCACAGTGGCAGCACCGGGAGGCGTACGATCCGGAACAAACATCGGCGGAGGCAGACCCCCATATGTCAGATCCCCATCCTGTGTGGAAAACCCCTCTTCGGTTGACGGCACCTGCCCCGCGGCCGCCTGAAGCGCCGCCGGTTTTCCGTAATTCGAAATAACATATCCTAATCCGGCTAACCCGGCGATGGCAAGTGCTTCCATCGTATGTCCTCTACCGCTTGTCGCGCAATTTCTTTCCTCCTGTCTATCCTTAACAACAAACAAATAGACTATTCATTGTATATGAATACTCTGTTTGATGAATATGTCTAACATACGCGATTTAGTGCGGTGCGATGAATGCCGTAAACGGCGGCGGAGGGGCTAGGATACCCGTTGTAGCCCGGGCCTTGTCTACATAGGAATCCGACACGTGGGCAGCGGCGGCGGGGTCGCGCGGTTGAAAGCGGGCCGGTGCACCCATCGGAGCCATCGCCGGCACACCGCTCAGAGAATTTGTGCTAGACTTCCCGCCCGGACGTGCAACAGGAACCGCCGGCTCCATGTACACCTTGCCGCAGATACCGGCGTGCGCAAAAGCAGCCGGGGAGGTTTCCAGTGGCAGACGAATCTGGTCCAGAAAGTCATCCTTCGTTGCATGACGGGAATCCACACCCCATTCGAATGGCATCATGACATTTGCCTGCGGGTTCTGACAGAGCCATTCCCAGCGATTCCAGCCAGAGGCGCGTAGCGTACACGGAGGGTCCACCAGGCGGGCATGTGTCATCGGAAAGGCGGCTTCGGGCATCGCCGTCAGACGGTCCGCAACGGCAGCACCCTGCTCAGGTGTGTACTGGCCACAGGCGGTACGGGTTGTCGGCCGTCCCAGATTCAGGAGATCGCTCTCAACATCTGTCTTCGTGGAGGTCATGTCATGACTGGCACCCCACCGCTGCATCCGAATTGTCGCATCCGGGACAAACACGGCGTCCCCGTAGGCATTCGGTACACCCAGGCGATAGCGACCCGGCCCCGTGGTAATTTCATTATTCTCTACCATTTTGGGAAGGTCATGGCGATACCGTGTCATTGCGCGGTCGGGCGCATGTTGTCCACGGATAAGATAGGCTGCCGCGAAGGCAGCTGCATCAGCAGGTGGCATGGCTGCATCTGTCATTCCTTACACTGGGAAGGGGTTTGGGTCCAAAAGAATCCGTGTCATGCGTGCAGACATACACAATACGATGTTCCAGAGTCGGAGTTGGTGCTCCTGATGAATCAGAGTGGCTAACTCTGCACGACAGCCGGTCCAGAAGCCATAGAGTTCATCATCGCAGTCCGACTTGAGCTCTAGGCATACTGTATCACCACTACTGTAGCCAAATCGGAGAATGGCGTGCGGAATACTTTCCATAGTTCCATCTGTATGGGTTATTTGGATTGAGATGATATCAGGTCGGGCATAGGGAAGTAAACCCTTCGCACGACAGGGGCCAGCGAATCGATGTGTAAAGATAATTGTTGAGGTCGATATGCTCATCTTCAGATGTTAATTGCCATCACCTTAGAACCTCCAAGGCGCTCCATGCACCTCCTGCTTGAGCGGCTCCGGGGCTGGTACACCCGGATAAGATGCAAACTGTGTGGTAGGCAGATGGCGCGGCGTAGTGTTAACAGTGGTAACACGCCCTGTCGCACGCTCCTGGAACACCAGCTGATTGGGCCATGGCGCACAGCCGCCACCGCCAATCGGAGACGGTCCTTCAGGACCCGCAGGTCCCTTACCGCCACCCAGAGCACATGACGGCTGGAACTTCCGAGATGGGCACCGGGACAGGTCGCGTGTTATACCCCGTAGGTCCGATTCTACGTCAACCATATTTCCGCTCACGAGCGAGACTTCATTTCCACCGACCAGTCCCAGCGCATTCCGGCTAACATTCGAATGATAGTACTTCTGGGGAATCAGCGTGTAGCCACCGGCAATCGTATCCAGCGGACCAGATGTAGTGCGTACTTGCTCGGGCAACGGCATGGCTCCTAGGGCAAACATGGTTGCTCTTCTCTGGCTAACTCTGCGGTTTTCATCTATATGTTTCATCAATGATAGAAGGGCAAGGGACACATCTTCGCTGTGAGACCCTTTTAGCAGTTCTGGTCCCGCACCCACTGGCGCGATGGCACACCAGGGCGCACCCAGCCTGCCGACGCCACCTCCTGAATCAGGTGCTTCGGGTTCTGGATATTCGCTGCCACATACGGAATCAGAGGCGTGAACTGATTCGCGTAGAAAGTGTCCGAAATCGTGCCACAGTCCTTGCCCGTGCGCACAAACTCCGACTGCTGGAGCCGGGCCTCCAGCTCTGCATCACCGCGCCCGCGACCCATGAAGGGGACCGTCGCAAAGGGCCGGGCCTGGGTGCGAGCGCGCAGAGGGCAACCGGCAGAATTGGTCTGGATGGTGTGATTGCGGAGAACGGAATCAGCGTCGATGGAAGACGCGGACCAGCCGTAGCCCGCCGCTGCCGGAACGGCGGGCTGGGAGTAGGCCGTCAGGTAGGCAGCCGCGGCCGGAGGAACCAGGTTCGTCATCCGATACATACCGGGCGCACCGGACTCCTTGTTCTGGACAGTCTGGTCGCAAGGGTCATCCCGCACCCGTGTGAACTGCTCAATCTTGAAGGCGGACATCTGCTATTCCGGCTCTAGAATTTGATTCACAGGGTATAATTGTTTGTGTCAGTCGGTCGTTGGTATAACTGACACAAACAACTCTACATCTCACAGACCAGACCAACAACTCAGGTGCTAGGCCCAATCTCACGCCAGGGAATCTTGTTATCGGTAGAAAAATTACAGGCAGTCCCATTCCCCTCCTTACAAGTGCGACCGGGCACACGATAGAGCCAGTTCTGGTACGACTCCTGGTCATTCGGCACAGTCGACACCGGCTGGGCGACCCACATCCGCTGGCTCTGCGTCTTTCCGAATACGTCGCCGGGGTCCGCAGCAAACATGGTTTCAAAGAACTGGTCGATTTCGGAGCGTACGGCCACGGACTGGACAGAGGCCGCCGGAGGACGTGTCGGGTCCATGGAGTATTCGGACACCAGGAGGTTCATGAAGGGATTGGCCGCGGTCGGCTCCGTACGCCGTCCACCGTCGGCACCAATAACATCAGGGACGTAGGCGGTATCCAGCTGCGCATTGTCAACGATATCCATTCGACTTGGCTTTTCAATGTAGCGCTCTTCATAGCCGCCGTCGAAGCTCTCTCGTGTAGTCCCATGTTGCCCCATCCAGAGCCATGCCCCTGCAGCAAAGATAGCAAACACGATGCCGACCAGAAGCCATAACAGGTCCATGCGCACGGCCGCCAACACGACGCCGGCATAGATACCAAACCGGGTGAAAGAGTTCAGCGCCGCCGCAGTACACCGCCGGTCCGACTCTGTAAAGGGGAAAAACTCCGCAGCCTGGTCAACCAGAATCCGGGGCTGCTCTAGCCAGAATGGAGGGCATGGATTCATCTCTACCTTATCGTGTGCGCCGGTTTTCAGGTCTCCTCTTATTTCATCTTCCGCAGCATCTTATTCCTTCGCCTGCGTTGTCTCATTTCTTCGCCTGCCGTGCAGCCATCTTCTTGCGCAGACGCTCCTGAACAGCGCGCAGACGCTCCGAAGGAGCGCCGGCAGTGCTACCACCACCCAAGCCACCCAACAGCTCACCCAGTCCGCCTTCGCCAACCATCTCCTGGAACTTAGCAATCGCTTCCTTGAACATTGGATGATCCTTGAACAGAGCCACAAACTCCTGGGCCTCTGCAATGAGTTCTTCCTGCTTAATGGAGCCCCCCATAACTTGGCGCTGAATACGCTCTGCCATCCGCTTTGCCCCTGCAATCAACACTGTAGGGTCGCGCTGATATAGTTCAGCCATATGCTTGAGCACACCCTCCAGGTTGTCACCCGCCGCCTCTAGCATCGCAGGGTCGATTCCAAATTCCTCCGGCTTGAAGTGTTTCATCATATCGTGCGCCAGTTTGGCAATCTTTCCATTGCGTAGACGTTCAGGGATTTCCGGGAGAGGTGGCATATCAGCAGCACCAGAGCTATCCATTGATTTTGCAGTTTGTAGGAGTTTCTCCAGACGCTCTTTCAGCCCGCTCATTCCACTCAAAATCTGCTCTGTTGCGGCTTCCACTGCGGCAACCCCCTCTGAAACATCGGTTTCGCTTCCACTGTCGCTTCCACTATCGAGCTCTTCTTCACGCTCCTCCTTCAGAATTGTCCGTAGGATATGAGCCTTCTCTACCGTTATCGATGTAGCATCAGCACACCCCTCCATGAGTGCCTCTAGGAGAAGCGTACGGAGATAGCGCCAGATAGCTTCATGTGTAGTTTCTGAGACTTCTCCCCAGAGAGTTGGTGTCAGGGCTAGAGGTGCCACTAGGATTCCGCGCCGCTCCGCAAACAGTGCGGTCTCGTTTCGCTCTGCTAGGATTGTCAAATTCGCCTGCCAGGAACGCCAGTAATGAGCAGGTGATACCACTTCTACTGCACGAGTAGTCGCCGCAGCAAGCTCAGGGTACGTCGCCCGCAGCTCTGAGCAGAAAGATACTAGAGTCTCGCGGAAAGTGCTACTACTCATACTCTAGCCATTTCGGACGATTTACCGGTACGAAAATCAACGCGACCAACAGAGGACAGGCAACATGCCAGGGAAACTATCTGCCAAAGGGCGTCGCAGCACCCGTTCACGTGCCTATGAGCGTCGTCGTCGCACCCGCCGCGCCCCCCGCCAGCAGCGGGGTGGAGAGCTTCAGGCGCTTCGTAGTTGGCTCACAGTAGCTGGAGAGCTGCACGAAAAGTCGCCAACTCCAGAGCAACAGGGGTTCGGCACAGTGCTGCGGAAACCGGAGCTGACACTGTCGCCAGGGTCCGGCCCGACTCTTGAGGGCTATACCCCACCGTTCTTGAGCGACATCATGACGAATACGGCCGTTGGTATCGGTGAATTCATGGGGGGTCGGCGTATAACGTCCGGTGCGGAGTTAACTGCTGCAATGCAGTATCTTCGTGAGAAAGACAAGCCCTTCTACTCTCTGATAGTGGGGCTGGAGATAGCACTGCAGAAGGCGTATCTGGGTCAGGTGCGTGGGCAGACGCTACCAGAGCCGTTCCCCGTTGTCTCCTTGGCAGATACGCCGACCGATAAGACACCGTTTGTCTGGATTGCGTATGCGAATCTGCCGGATGGAACTCTGGAGCCCCGGGTCCCTGTGTTGGGATCTCTGGACGACCTAAAGGACACTTCAGTTGCTCCTAGTGCCTAATCATACATCCGCTGGTGGTCATCCGATTTCTCTTTCCAGTACGCGATTCGTACAGGAAATAGATATCATTCCACCCCTTCTTTAAGCAATCCCGCGGGGCACCTTCTCGGCCAGCAGGATGAGCGCCTTCATGTACTTCCAGATATGCTCCTTGTTGGTCTCCGTCATACCACTCCAGTGCTTATCAAAAATCCAGAAGGCATAGTTGATTTCAGCGTACTTCGAATCCAGAATCTCCCGTGCACGGCCCAGAATGTAATCCTCATCTTCCGCCAGAATCGGCGCCTTGAACTCCTTGTGGACATTCTCCATAAATACGTTGTGAATCATCCGAGGGTTTGCCTGCTTCATGAGCTTCAGTGCCGATGTGGCCATCGCGATGTCTTTCTCTTCGGGATAGGTCTCCGTCAGATCATCAAAAAACTGAACTAGCAGATTGCAGAAATTACCGAGAGGTGATGCCATCCTTATCTGTCTGTCGTCAGGGTGTGATGCGTTTAGGTTTGAACGCACTAACGCCATCCGATTAAGAATCGACTAAAATGGGCTCTAGTTCGTCTAATTAACTGTCATGGTAATGACTGCTAATTTGAAATTCTAGGAGTTCTTTTGGTATGATACTTAATGATGGCTACGCACTAACGCCGTGCCGGTGGCCCAGGAACATCCCGGTCCCGGGATGCCTTGAATGCCTCATAGGCATCATTCATGGCCTGCTCTTTGGCGGATGTTCGACCCGCACTGCCCATGGATGCTGCGCCACCGGCGGCGCCCCCTCCGATAAAGCCGGCAATACCACCTGCTGCCATCCGGGAATCTGACATCGACAGTGTCCCATAGTCGCCCAGTCCAGCCATGTTGCCTGCCATACGGACCATCGATTTATCAGAGGGGCCCGTCGGGTCGCCAATGAAAGCATATCCCTCATCGCCACCTACGGCGAAGTCCCCTGCGCCAAAGAAACCGGATAGCCCTCCTCCACCCCGTTCGCCCGTCATATCCGTCATAGGACCGCCGCCCACCGGTGGGCCACTGCCGCCGCCACCCGTAGCCGGAGCCGGGGCCGGAGCCGGCATTGCAGAAGGTCCTCCTCCAATCGGAGGGCGTGCACCACCGCCCATCATCGGTCCACCCATCAGAGAAGGTGTTATCTCTGCCCGTTCCCGTAGGCGCCTCTCTGTTAGCCAGTTCATGACCGCCGAGTCCACACGGGGTTCATGCTCTCCCGCAATCATGAGTGTTGGGACTGCCCGTACATAAGGAGGGAGTGCAGGACGTACGCCGCCAGGACCGGCATCTACGCAAACAAACCGGAACTCCCGTGCATAGGGCGTGCGACTGAGCTCCTCCAGGAAGGCTTTGGAGTAGCCACAGCGTGCGCTGTAGAAGCAGAGGTGGGCACCGCTCATTGCTACGGGTGAAGGAACTGGGGCAAATCTGTTAGACGCATGATGCCCTCCCCATCTCTGTCTTTGCGACCAAGTCGCAAAGTTGAAACCCCACACCACATCAGAGGCCTAACCGGTACGATGTTCTCCTCCTATGCCGAAGAGGGCAACCCCCTCCTAACCGACCCTTCTGCCAAGACTCGTGCCACCTTCGTGCTGGAAAACACAAATACCACTGTGGCCAACACCCTCCGCCGCTGTATCCTAACTGAAACCCGCTCTGCAGGCTTCCATGCGGACCTGACCAAGGCAGCCGATCCGGGTGTCCGTATTCGCAAGAACACGTCCGTCATCTTCAACGAGATGTTGGCTCATCGACTGACACTCCTCCCTCTTGCCGTTCGCGACTTGGATAGTTTCGACCCTGCCCGTTATGAGTGTGTCCTCCGTGTGCGCAATGATAAGAAGGGGCCCATAACCGAAGAGAACCTCCTCCACGTGGTGGCCGGGGACATCCTTGTCCGGGAGAAGGATAGTGCTGGAACCTTTCAGGATCTGACAACCGCTGCAACGACCGCTCTGTTTCCACCGGACCCGATTACGGGCGACACTCCCCTGCTGCTGACTCTCCGCCCTCAGTGGAATCCGGAGCAGCCACCGGAGGAGATTGACCTGACGGCCTATCCGGTCATTGGTCGCGGTCGTGAATTCATGGGATTCTGCCCTGTCAGTCAGTGCTCCTTCGCCAATACGCTGGACCCTGACCCCGTGCGCCAGGAAGAGTTCTTCAAGAGCTGGTTGGCGGATTACAAGAAGATTGTAGGCGACACGTCGACTTTGCCCCCCGAAGTTATGGAGAGCCATCGTCAGGAGTGGTCCAACATGGCGATTCAGCGTTGCTTCATGGTCGATGAGAAGGGTCAGCCGAATTCCTTTACCTTCACGGTGGAGAGTGTAGGTGTACGGCCCGTTCAGGACATTGTACAGGAGGGTATCCGGGCGGTCACTCAGCTGCTTGCGCCCTACACGGATGTTGCGACCCCTATCGGTGAAATCGGCATGACACTCCAGCCGGCGAATGCGCGCATGACGGGGGTGGACGTCTTCTTTGAGGGTCAGGAGCACACGCTGGGCAATCTCCTCCAGACATTCATTACGGAGCTCTATCTGGAGGACGAGGCCCCGGATGCCCCTATAACCTATGTGGGCTACAAGGTGCCGCATCCTCTTCACCGGAAGATGTTCCTCCGAATTGGAGTCCGTGATGCGGCAGGGGCGGATGCCAATGCGATTGCGCGCCAGGTTATCGCGGCAGCGGCCCAGCGGGCACAGGTAGTATTCCAGGAGCTGGCCCGGGGCTGGGAGGCACTGGGTCGTACCGGCGGGGCCGCTGCTGCAACTACGGCTGCTGCTCTTGACGGTTAGTCGGGTATCCGTTGTTCGGTAAGATTTAGAGATATACAAAAGAGGCTTTCAGCAGAATGGCACATCCTGAGCCGGCGGTCGAAACCCGTCCTCTAGTTTTGGTAACGGGCTGTCAGAAGTATCGCACCTACCTGGAGGCTTCTCTGGTGCGATTCGCCCATCCAGCCGTCAGGATAGTCGGATTTGTTGGCGATCCCACGGGGACTCTTACGAGTCCATCCTTCGATGCATCGGCACAGATTGTTACCCTCCCCATTAGCGATATCTATGAAGCGCTTCCTGTGAAGATACACGCAGCATTCAGCTGGGCTGCGGCTACATTCCCGAATGTTCCCGGTATCTGGAAAACAGATGATGACATTGTCTATGCCAGCAAGGAGCAGCTTGTTGCAACAATCCATGCAATGGTGGCTGAGCCCTTCTGGGGTCTGGTTGTCGGTGCATGTCGGGAGGGAATGGTCAATCAATGGCGTATTCATGCACGTTTTGAGGATAAGACCCTGCAACCCCGGCACCAAGGCGCCATTTACTGCTACGGCCACGGCTATTGGGTAAGTCGGGCAGCCCTGCCTCTTCTGGTTGTAGCGGGGGACACTTATCGGGCCTCCTTTTTGGAGGATGTCTGCACGGGGTATGTGCTGAACCAGGCCCGTATTTTCCCGCGCCGTGATATTTCGGTTCCGTATGTGGAGCTGCCCCGCGGCCCGGAACTTCTACGCGCCAAATAGAGAATGCAGTGGATATTGGTCTTCGCGCTGTTTGTCGTAGCCGCACTGGCCCTCGTTCATTACAAGCCGGCGGACCTGCCGGGAATACGTGAGGGGTTCGACGGCACTGCCCGAGCTGTAAGCGAGGGTTTCGACTGCATAACCGGAGCTGTACGCGAGGGTTTCGCTGTCGCCTCCGTTGACCCTGCGCGTGTCCCTGTCTGTGTGGAGCGCTCTACGGATGCCCAGAGTCTGTTGGCCCGTTTTGCGTCTCTGCCGCACACCGATGAAGCCGCCGCGGAGCTCCGACTCCTGGTGAGCAAACTCTGCTGCATGGAGGCTGACATTGTTGCCCCTTCTGCGGGGACTTACAGAACCATGCCTCTCCAGTTCCGCACCAGCCACGACCTGGAGCCGCCCTCCACAACGGTGGGTCGCTGCCTCCGCCAGTCGCTCCCCCAGCGCGACATTGAGCTGGCGCTGGAGAAGTATCAGAGCCGTGGTACCACTCTCCTGAACTCTGTGCTGCCGGACTGCCCCGATGCGAAGCGTGAATTTGCGGCTGTACTGGACCGTCTCCGTCGGGCTTTCGCCACATGCCAGGGACCTCAGCCTTCTATGGACCACCCCATCGGTGTACGCGACATGGGCTTCTGGGAATCCCGGAATGTTGCGAATCTGTCGGCCTACCAGGGGATTTCTGCGAGCCCTTAATCTCAATGATTATCAATAAGTCAGTTTCTCATCAAATCTCCCTCAGGGAACCTTGATAAGAAATAGAGAGACATGAACACGGGAGAGCTCCAGGCAAAGTATGCCCGATGCATTCAGGCAACCGCACCCGTTATGGGCAAGGAAGTGGCCAAGGGTATCTGCAAGTCCGCTATCTTAGAGAGTCGGGGCGTCCCTCTTCGTCATAGTCGCAATCGCAGAACCCACTCTAGTAAGACGCAGAGGCAGACACGGTCCCGGGGAGAATCAGGCCGAGCAGAATCAGCAGACCCAGCGCGTGCAGCGCGGAACGCAACGGCCGGGCGACGCTCAACGCGCCGACTAACACGTTATTCCAGAGCCACTGAACAATGAAGCACTGGATGGCAATGACCACCGCAACCGCCAGAAACGCAACCAGCACGGCACCGGCATCTGACGTCCCCCCGGCAAAGTTCTCCACGGTGTTGTAAACAAGCCCGTACATGTTTCTATTTATCTGCGGAGATTTCAAGCCGTTGGTGGCCCGTGGCCATCATTAAAGAACCAGACACTTTGACTCCAAGACTCTCTAATTATCCAGTCGCTCCGCGACTGCTAATTTGACTATCTAGCACTCCAATTACCCGTTACTTAATTGGATGGCGCTAGCCTAGGCTGGATTGTCAGATTCTCTGCAGCTTTGACGGGGCGATGTGATTCAATCCACTCTGCACAGGCACGGGCCTTCACCGCATCACCCTCAAAGAACTCCACCAGCGTCGTGTTCAGATACTTCTTGGAAATCGCTGCTTTCGTCTCTTTTGCTTCACGGACAACCTGTCCTGCTGACACATTGAGAACACCGAGGGCGTTTCCGCGCATAACTTGGAGAATCAACGTCCGTGTCTCCTTCATGCGCCGCCGCTTCGCCTTGACCTCTGCGGAAAGTGCTTCAATTTCCTGATTCAGCCGCATCCAGTCGCGTGTTAGATGAGGGAGATTCTGGATACCGGCAACAGCGACCGCCGAATCACTCGCCGCACCACCCTCTAGACCCGTTGCTGCAGTTCCTACAGAGCCAGCAACACTCATTCCTCTGCCTTGGTACTTGAAAGAGGTCGGGGACTTTAGACTCCATTCCACCCTCATGAAAAGTTGCCTGCCTGCCCCCCACAACCAAATGGGCAGTATGAATCGCTCTCACTCTATAACTATTTCCCATGCGGAATATCAGGAAAGCCAGGTCAGGCTATTTCTGACAGTTCTCTTCATGAAAAGAGCCCAGCGACACCTACGTACTCTGGCGACCCTTTATGGATGGTCGCCCGAACACTTGACTGAAATGGAATCACGCTTCCTCCAACAGGCGAACTTCACGCCCCGACTACCTTAAAATTGAGGACATCGTCATACCAACCCTTTTGGCCCGTACGATGACAACCACTCCTCCAGTTCAGTGGTCATGGGATGACCCTGATTGTGAAGAAGAGTCATGCCCTCTGTGTGCCGATATCTATGAGTTCAAAACGGAAACTCTTCCCAATCTCCATTATAAAATCCATAAAGAAGCCGTTAAACAGGCTAATGTGCAAGCAATGTGTCTAGCAGAAACGGATTATCAAACCGGCTGCTCTCTGAGCTGGGAAGACCTGTTTCTACACCATTTCGCGGTACTCTATCGTACAACAGTTGAGGAATTGACCACTATAGCCATCTCTGACTTCCAGGAAGCCTGTTATGCGAAAGTATACGACACGGACACCTTCTGCTCCTACCATGAGGAGAGTCGCACACGTCATGTGGGAATAACAGTAGACCCCTAAGAAAAGAACAGACGGACTTTGTCCCGAATCTGAACCCGACAGATATAGCACGATGTCATTTGGGTCCTGCAACAGTCTTCACAGAAGGTGTGGCCACACGGGGTCACTGCCTGTGTTATCTCTTTTGTCATGCAGATAGAGCATGTTGGTGCTGCGGGGCGCTGGAACTGTGAGAGTCCAACGAGCCCTTTGAGGGTCGCGAATCGTTGATAGGCCTCCATTAGTGCATGATAGTCCTCTTCTAGCGAAACTTTGGCCAGGACGCTGTCCAGATAGGCGCGTGTCGGACCGGCCATTGCCTCCAACTCTGCCGTTGGCTCCAAGAACAGGAGCTCATTTACACGACCGACCACAGTTTCCAGGCGACGGAGCTTCTCTTCAATGCGACCTTCTGCAGCACACACACGCTGGGCCGATGCAACATAGAGCCGTACAGCGCGTCGCTGGGCTTCCCGTAGTGTATCCACGGCAACTCCGAGCTCCCGGTCCAGCTCTGTTTCAGTACCACTAACATCGGTTGCCAAGGACAAGTCCCGCACAGAAGACGCAAAGTTCCATGTCGGTTTGGAGTACTTCGTCAGCACATCACAGCATCGGCGGTAAACGTCGGAGTTGGAGATGTCGGCCCCTCCCGATGCATCGGCTAACAGAAAACGAATCATCCGGGCATGTTGTTGATTCAGACAGTCCTGCAGCTGGCCGCGCCACATGCGCAGAAACTTTCGCTCATCGGGAATGGCTGTGCCGATGTCATGGAGATTGCGTGCAGAGATGTTGTGAATCGCTGCTGGCATTGGTCCCACGCTAGGAGATGATTGAACAGGACCACTGCCGGCGTCGTACTCTTCAAACCCTATTGAGGCCAGAGACCGTTCCATCTGTTGGTAGTCGGCGAATCCCCTGTGTTAGAGAAACCGCACCGACCTAGATTGCATCAATATCAATGTCCGCGTCATCATCGGCAGCTGCAGCTGCACCTGCACCTTTCGTTGCCACTGCTCCACGGTCTTCAAAGATATCCTCTGCCTCTTCGGCCGCTGCAGAAGCTGAGGTGGTTGCGGATGCTTCCCCGAATAGTTTTGCATGAAGACCCGATTCCTTACGGATAAATCGCCAATGCTGGGATTCATACTTGTGGACGATGTCAGCAATGTCTTTCCGCCCCGAATCAAGTGTTGCAGCTCCGGCGGTGGGGGTCATATCAGCAGCGGCTGAAGCGGTTCCGCCCCCACGACGATGGGCCGTTGTGATAAAGACACCACCCTCATCATCGCTGTCATCCGTCAGAGAATCGGCCTCTCCCTCCATGAAGGCGCGGTAGCTCACTAGGACAATGTCGCCAATCTCAATCTTTTTGCGTCCGGGACCCTTACAGAGTGCTCCCCGAATCTTACCGACACGCTCAACTCCGTCATTACAGAAACAGAGCATTCGACGGTTTCCTAGGGCGCGTAGGATTCGGGCATAGTCGACACCCTGATCCCGGTCAGGAGACTCAAACCGACCCGCGCCACCATCACAGGCCGCTGCAGCCGCTGCCTCCTTTGCTTTTCCCTTGCTGCCCTTCTTGTAGGCTTTGCCACCGCGTTGATTCCGAATCATCCTTCTCCTAGTTGCTGTCGTTTATGAGATGTCTTTAGAACTGACCTAGTGTTCAGTATAACCCACGATGTTGCACGAATAAAAATAATTTTAATCACTATTTTATTCTTGACCAATGTCGAGTTGCTTCTCATATATTTCTTTTGGTTGAGAGTATTAGAACATGCCGACCATTAAGGGTATACCGTTGCTCCCGTGCAACGATTGTTGTACGGGTTCTGGTGGTGGAACAGGTGCTGATGGCGCATCGGGCGCAACTGGTCCGCAAGGGCCTACGGGACCCTCTGGAGGGCCGATAGGTGCATCGGGCGCAACTGGCCCGCAAGGTGCGACGGGCGCACAGGGTGCTACGGGTCCTTCTGGACCTCAAGGTGCGACGGGTGCTCAGGGGGCTACTGGTGCTACGGGTCCTCAAGGCGCGACTGGCCCGCAGGGAGCTACTGGTGCTCAGGGTGCAACTGGTGCTTCGGGTCCTCAAGGTGCAACTGGTGCACAGGGAGCTACTGGTGCCACGGGTCCTCAAGGCGCAACGGG
>Ga0214921_10007406_pt1 | contig 14652 bp, 12 predicted proteins | sample LL1505_MetaG_FD_177992 | JGI IMG/M metagenome (GOLD analysis project Ga0214921, IMG submission 177992) | Freshwater microbial communities from Lake Lanier, Atlanta, Georgia, United States - LL-1505 | ecosystem: Environmental > Aquatic > Freshwater > Lake | place: USA: Georgia | collected... | reverse complement strand
GCAATGGCGGCGAGCAACATACCGACGGTGATCTGCCCGTGCGCCACCTGCCAGATGCCAAAGCCCCAGACCACCAGCAAGCCCATCTCGGTCAACAGCGAGACGCTGGGTGAGAAGAGCGACCAAATTTTGTTGATGCGGTCATTGACCATCAGGTTGTGGCGGTTGGCCTCACGAAAGCGCTTGGCCTCACGCTGTTCTTGCGCGAAAGCCTTGACCACGCGAATGCCGGGAATCGTATCGGCCAGCACATTGGTGACCTCGCCCCAGACTCGGTCGATTTTCTCGAATCCCGTGCGCAGGCGGTAACGCACATAATGGATCATCCAGCCGATAAAAGGCAAGGGCACCAGGGTGATGAGCGCCAGATAGGGGTTCATGGAAAACAAAATCACAGCCGTCATGACGATCATCACCACGTCGCTGGCGAAGTCGGTCAGATGCAAGGAGAGGTAGACCGCGATGCGGTCACTCTCGCTGCCCACGCGCGAAAGCAAATCACCGGTGCGCTTGCCGCCAAAGTATTCCAGTGAGAGCCGCAACAAGTGGTCGTAGGTGCTGGTACGCAGGTCGGCGGCGATGCGCTCGGAGGCCAGCGCCAGGATGTAGGTCTTGGCCCAACTCAGCACCCAGGCCAGCAGCCCCGAGCCGAGCAGGCCCGCGAGGTACCAGCCAATGGTGCTGCGCGGAATCTGTTGCCCGTTTTGCAGCGGGATCAAAACTTCATCGACCAATGGAATCGTCAGGTAGGGCGGTACCTGGCTGGCGGCGGTGCTCAGCAGCATGAGCACAAAACCCAGTAGCAATTGGCCACGGTAGGGTTGGGCGAACTGCCATAAACGCAGCAAGGTCCACGTGGACGGCGGCATGTGGACCACTTTGGTACACACCGGGCATTCCTCGGCATCGGGCTCCAGCGGCGCCTTGCAACTCGGGCACAGGGCCTGCGCCACCGCTGACAGCGGTACGCCGCGCATGGCGCTGCCATGCCGGGCGGCAAATTCGTCCACCAAGCGCAAGGCCTGCAGATTGCGCCCCAGGGTGAAGCGCCAGCTGTGCAAAAGGCCGCTGGCGTCGCTCAATCGCAGGTGGCCTACGCCAGCGTGGTCATGGTGGGCCAGCGCCAAGCCGTCACGGTAGTCCCAGCCCACGCCGGGCGAGTGGTGAGAATCAAAACCGATCAAGCGCTGGTCGGTAGCCAGCAAAAGGCCGGGGCGGAAGTGCAGCTGGGCGTCCAGGTCAACCTCCAGCGCCGCGCAGACGTTCTCACCAGCACGCAGTTGCGCCGCCACCGCTTGCTGCCAAGCGGGCCCAACGTCGATCCACTGCAGGGGCATCCCCAAAGCAGTCTGCAAATTCATATCAAACCAAACATTGAAAAAACACTTTGCTTCGTAACCCAGCCACCAAGCCCATCCGCTATATCGGGGCTTTCCGCGCCCCCCCGGACCAGACCCGACTATGCCCCAAGGCGGCGCTGGCGGGCGCAGCGGCGGCGTTCGGCGAGAATACCCATGGCGCTACGAACCCCGACGGCACCGTTTACAGCCCGTCTTATTGCATGACCCAGCAGAAAACCATCGAGATTGTGCGGGTGACCCACCTGCGTGGCCCCAACATGTGGACCTACCGCCCGGTCATCGAGGCGTGGGTGGACATTGGCGCGCTGGAAGACCATCCCTCCAACACCCTGCCCGGATTCATTGATCGCTTGTGCGCATGGCTGCCCAGCTTGGTGGAACACGAATGCAGCCCCGGCGTGCGAGGTGGATTTTTGCAACGCCTGCACGAGGGCACGTGGGCGGCGCACATTTTGGAACACGTATGTCTGGAATTGCAAAACCTGGGCGGCATGCGCACCGGTTTCGGCAAGGCACGCGAAACCTCGCAGCGCGGTGTGTACAAAGTGGCTTTCCGCACCCGCCAACCCGACGTGGGACGGCGCGCGCTGGAGCTGGGGCGCGAATTGGTGCTGGCTGCTATCAACGACACGGTATTCGATATGGTTGCTGCCGTTGCCGAGCTGCAGGACATGGTGGACTCGCTGTGCCTGGGCCCCAGCACAGCGCACATCGTGGACGCCGCCACAGCGCGCAATATCCCGCACCTGCGCCTGACTGCGGGCAACCTGGTGCAACTGGGTTACGGCAAAGCACAGCGGCGCATCTGGACCGCCGAGACCGACCAAACATCGGCGATTGCCGAAGAAATTGCCAGCGACAAAGACATGACCAAACGCCTGCTACAGGCCTGCGGCGTGCCCGTACCCCAAGGCTTGCTGGTGCAAAGCGCGTCCGAGGCATGGGAGGCAGCGCAGTCCATCGGTACGCCGGTGGTGATCAAGCCCTATGACGGCAACCACGGGCGCGGCGTTTCGCTGGATTTAGAAACCCGCTCCGACATCGAAGCTGCCTACGCATTGGCGTATGCCGAAGGTGGCGGGCAGGTCATCGTGGAGGATTTCATTCGTGGTAACGAGCACCGGCTGCTGGTGGTGGGCCAGCACGTCGCGGCGGCAGCACGCGGCACGACGCTGTATGTGACCGGCGACGGTGTGTCGAATATGAACCAGCTGATCGACCAGCAAATCAACAGCGACCCCCGCCGCGGCCGCGCAGAATCTTTTCCACTGAATGTGGTGGAACTGGACGACAGCCCCGAGGTGATCCTGGAGCTCGAGCGCGTGGGACTGCGGCCCGACTCGGTGCCGGCAGCGGGCCGCCAGGTGCTGATCCAACGCAATGGCAACGTGGCGTTTGACGTCAGCGCCGAGCTCCACCCTAGCGTCGCCCATGCCGCCGCGCTGGCGGCCCGGGTGGTGGGGCTGGACATTGCCGGAGTCGATATGGTCGTCGAAAACTGCGCGCTTCCTCTGGATCAACAACGCGGCGCGGTGATCGAAGTCAACGCCAGCCCCGGCCTGCTGGCGCACATCAAGCCGGCCAACGGCCCCGGTCAGCCGGTGGGCAAAGCCATCATCGCGCACCTGTTCTCCAGCCAGCACAGCGGCCGGATCCCGGTGGTCGGTATCACCGGCAGCCAGAGAACCGGCCGGATCGCCCGCCTGGTGGCTTGGCTGGTGCATATCAGCGGCAAGCACGTGGGTTTGGCCTGCAGCGAGGGCCTGTACCTGGACAGCCGCCGGGTGGACAACGGCGACAACACGCACTGGGAAGCGGGTGAACGTATTTTGATCAACCGCTCGGTCGAAGCCGCTGTGTTTGAGAACCCCTGCGCCAGCATCTTGGGCCAGGGTCTGGCCTACGACAAATGCGATGTGGGCGTGGTCACCGACATCGGTTGGTCGCCAGCCTTGCAGCACTTTGACGTGCTGGATGAAGAACAGTGTTTCAAAGTCACCCGTACCCAAATCGACGTGATCTTGCCCAGCGGCACGGCCGTGATCAACGCCGCTGCTAGTCAGGCACAGGAGTTAGCTGACCTGTGTGATGGGGGGGTCATTTTTTACGCCTGCGACGGCGACAATCCGATCTTGGTACGGCACCGCAGTGCCGGGCACAAAACTGTTTTCGTGCGTGACGATGCGGTGGTGCTTGCCAGCCCCCAGCAGGAGATCGTGCTGCTGCGGCTGCGCCAACTCAAGCCGGCCAAGGCTGAACAACCCGAAATGGTGATGGCTGCTGTCGCTGCGGCCTGGGCACTCGGCATCACGCCCGAGCTGATTGCCGCCGGTCTGCGCACCTTTGAATCGAACCCGCAAAAAGCGCCGTATTGACGCTGAAGTGACCAACCGATGACACGGACGACATCCCCATGGAAGTAACCCGCATCCGCGCCTTGCGCGGCCCCAATCTCTGGAGCCACCACACGGCGATGCAGGCTGTGGTGACCTGCAGTGCCGAAGAACGCGATGTGGCCGGTCTGGACGGGTTAGAGACCCGCCTGCGTGCACGCTTTCCCGATGTCGGGCCCTTTCAAACCGCCGGCAACCAGGGCGCGGTTCCGCTGGCACGGGTGCTGGAATTGGCTGCGCTGGGCTTGCAGGCACAAGCCGGCTGTCCGGTGACCTTCAGTTGCACCAAGCCGACCACGGAAGCTGGCGTGTTCCAGGTGGTGGTGGAATACAGCGAAGAAGTGGTGGGGCGTCTGGCGCTCGATCTGGCAGGCGCGCTGTGCGAAAGCGCGCGCCAAGGCACGCCCTTTGACCTTGATGCCGCCCTGCACCAACTGCGCGGACTGGATGAGGATGTGCGCCTAGGCCCCAGCACCGGCTCGGTGGTCAGTGCCGCGCTCGCGCGCCAGATTCCGTATAGCCGCATGACTGAAGGCAGCATGGTGCGCTTTGGCTGGGGCCGCAAGCAGCGGCGCATCCAAGCGGCGGAAATCGACGCCACCAGCGCCATCGCCGAGGCCATCGCACAGGATAAGGAACTGACTAAAAAACTGCTTTACGCAGCCGGAGTGCCTGTTCCCGGCGGGCGGGCGGTGCGCGATGCCGACGATGCCTGGCAGGCCGCGCTGGAGATTGGTTTGCCTGTCGTGGTCAAGCCACTGGACGGCAACCAGGGCAAGGGGGTGACGGTCAATATCCAGGACGAAGCTGCTTTGCGCGGCGCCTATGCAGTGGCGGCGGGCTTTCGGGACCATGTGCTGGTCGAGCGCTTTATGCCGGGCAATGATTTCCGACTGCTGGTGGTGGGCGACCGGCTGGTGGCGGCGGCCCGGCGCGATCCGCCCACCGTCGCGGGTGACGGCTTGCACACTGTGGCGCAACTGGTCGAGCGGGTCAACCAGGATCCGCGCCGTGGCGACGGTCATGCCACTTCGCTGACCAAAATCCGCTTTGATGAAGTCGCGCTGGGATGCTTGCGCAGGCAGGGCTTGGATGCAGATTCGGTCCCCGACAAAGGCCAGCGTGTGCATCTGCGCAACAACGCCAACCTGTCTACGGGCGGCTCCGCCACCGACGTGACTGACGACGTGCACCCCGAGGTAGCGGCCCGTGCTGTGGCTGCCGCCCAAATGGTGGGGCTGCATATCTGCGGTGTCGACATGGTTTGCGAAACCATTTTGCGTCCGCTGGAAGACCAGGGCGGCGGCGTGGTGGAAGTCAACGCCGCGCCGGGGCTGCGCATGCATTTGAATCCTTCATTCGGCAAAGGCCGCCAGGTGGGTGAGGCCATCATTTCCAGCCTGTTCAAGCCGGGTAACAACGGGCGCATTCCCGTGGTGGCTGTCACCGGAACCAACGGGAAAACCACCACCGTGCGCTTGATCGCGCATTTGCTGGCGCAACAGGGCTGGTGCGTGGGTATGACCAACACCGATGGCGTGTACGTGGGCGGCCACTGCATCGATACCGGCGACTGTAGCGGCCCCAAGAGCGCGCGCAACGTGTTGTACCACCCCGATGTCGATGCCGCCGTTTTAGAGACCGCCCGCGGCGGTGTACTGCGCGAAGGCCTGGCCTTTGACTACTGCGATGTCGCGGTGGTTACCAACATCGGCAGTGGCGACCACCTCGGCTTGAACTACATCACCACGGTGGACGAGCTGGCGGTGCTCAAGCGGGTAATCGTGCAAAACGTCTCACCCCAGGGCATGGCGGTGCTCAACGCGGCCGACCCGGTGGTGGCCGCTATGGCCGCCCAGTGCAAAGGCGATGTGACCTTTTTTGCGATAGACCAGTTCAACCCGGTCATGGCTACGCACCGCGCCCAGGGCCGCACCGTGGTCTACGTGGACAACGGGCAAATCGTCGCCGCCAAGGGGCCGCACAAGCATTTTCTGAATCTCTCCGACATTCCGATTACGCATGGCGGCAAGATTGGCTTCCAAGTGGAAAACGTTATGGCCAGCGTGGCTGCAGTCTGGGCGCTGGGATTGGACTGGGCCACATTGCGCGCCGGCCTGACCAGCTTTCGTGCCGACCAGGACAACGCGGCCGGCCGCTTTAATGTCTTTGACTATCGGGGAGCGACGGTGATTGCGGATTACGGACACAACCCCGATGCCATGATCGCGCTGGTCCATGCGGTCAAGGCCATGCCTGCGAGCCGCCGCTCGGTGGTGATCAGCGGTGCCGGTGACCGGCGTGACGAGGACATCCGACAGATCACAGAAGTTCTGGGCGCGGCATTCGAAGAAGTGGTGATGTACGAAGACCAGTGCCAGCGGGGTCGTCGCGATGGCGAGGTTATGGCGTTATTGCGCGAAGGGCTGACCGGTGCCACCTTGACCACCCGCCAGCACGAAATTTACGGGGAATTTTTGGCGATCGACACCGCCATGGATGCGCTACAGCCCGGTGAGTTGTGTCTGATTCTGGTGGACCAGGTCGAGGCTGCTTTGGCGCATATTGCGCGCAAAGTCCAAGCCACAGCCTGAGGGTGCTTAACGAGGGCTTCAGACGCGGTCAGATTCCGCTCGCGGCTCGCGTCCCATCAAAAGCGACACCACCGCGGGAGCCTGCAAGCTGCCGTCCAGCAGCTGCACAACCGCCTCGGTGATCGGCATATCCACGCCAAGGGCGCGGGCCCGCTGCAACACCGTACGTGCGCAGTAAACGCCTTCGGCAACATGGCCCAATTGGGCGACAGCCGCAGCCAGCGTCTGCCCGCGCGCCAAAGCCAGCCCCACTTGGCGGTTACGCGACAGGTCGCCGGTGGCCGTGAGCACCAGATCGCCCAAGCCACTCAAGCCGGTAAATGTGGCCGCCTGCGCACCCAAAGCAACCCCCAAGCGGGTCATCTCGGAGAGCCCCCGCGTGATCAAAGCCGCACGGGCGTTGGCGCCGAGGTCCAGGCCGTCGCACAAGCCGGTGGCAATAGCCAATACATTCTTGACCGCACCACCCACTTCAACACCGGGCAAATCGTCGCTGGCATAAATACGCAAGGTCGGGCTGTGGAACGCATCCACCAGCGTTTGGCGCACCACCGCGTGGGTGCTGGCGGCAACCAGTGCGGCCGGTTTGCCCTGTGCCACTTCGACGGCAAAGCTCGGCCCGCTCAAAGCGCCGCACACGGCATGGGGTGCCGCCTGGCGCTGTACCTCGTGGCCGAGCAGTCCCCCATCTTGCCCATCACGCGCGGCTTCAAAGCCTTTGCATAGCCAGACCGTGGGCACTGCCACCTCTGCAAGTAAGTGCAACATGCCGCGCAAGGCGACCATGGGGGTGGCGATGATGACCAGATCCCAGCGCCCGTCTGCCTCCAGCACCGGCCGTAGAGCGCCACCCGCGAAGGCCAGTGCCTCTGGTAAGACGATGCCGGGGAGGTATCGGGAATTGATGCGCTCAGACCGCAGGCCCTGCGCCAGTGCGGAGTCGCGCGCCCACAAGGTAACGGCATGCCGCCCCGGGCCCGATACGGTGGTCGCCAGTGCCGTGCCCCAAGCCCCAGCACCCAGCACCAAAATTCGCATGGCTATGCGCCGCCGCGCCTGGGCGACAACGGCCTATTGGGTCAAGCTTGCGCCATTACTTTGCGCCATGGCCTGGTTTTGCTGCTGCTCGTACATGGCCTGGAAATTGATCTCGGAGAGATGCACGGGCGGAAATCCACCGCGTTGAATCAGATCGGCCACATTGCCCCGCAGGTAGGGATAAATGATTTGCGGGCAGGCGATGCCCATGATGGCACCCATCTGGTCGTCTGGAATATTGCGGACTTCAAAAATTCCACCCTGCTTCACTTCAACCAGAAACACGGTTTTGTCTTTGATCATGGTCTGCACACGGGCGGTCACGCAGACTTCGAAAATGCCCTCTGCTACCGGATTGGCTTCGATATTGAGCTGGATATCGACCGCGGGCTGTTCCTGCTCGAGCAGGATGCCGGGGGAATTAGGCTGCTCCATCGAGGCCTCTTTGAGGTACAGGCGCTGGATCTGGAACACGGGAGTCGCGTTGCTGGGGCTGGAATCGGCCATGAAGGGTCTTTCAACAAATGAAGGGCTGTGCACCGGACGCAATGGTGGACACGGGCGCGAGATTATGTCAGGCGGTTTCGGGCCTGCTTCAAGCAGCCTGCAGCAGGGGCAGCAGGCCGGCCCGCGCGTCCAGCGCAATCAAGTCATCACATCCGCCCACGTGGGTGGCGCCTATGAATATCTGAGGCACGGTGCGGCGGCCGGTGCGATCCATCATGTCCTGGCGGGCTTGCGGATCAAGGTCGACGCGAACTTCGGTGATGGCGTCAACACCCTTGGCCTTCAGTAACCGCTTGGCCTGCACGCAATACGGGCAGACGGCGGTGGTGTACATGGTCACTTCTTGCATGGCGATTCCTAGGGCGGTCAAGTGGCGTTTGTCTCAAGCGGCAAGGCCGCTTCGCGCCAGGCAGTGAGTCCGCCGGAGAGCGACTGGGACTGCGAGAAACCCAGTTTGCTCGCGGTGGCTGCCGCGCCCAGTGAGCGAGCGCCGGATCGGCAAACCAGAATCAGCGGGAGATTTTTATTTTTCACGGCAGCTGCCAGCTTCGCTTCCAACTCGGCCAGCGGAATATTTTTGGAGCCTGCGATATGGCCTGCCGCGAATTCCTGCGCGTCGCTCACATCCACCACCACGGCTTTTTCACGGTTCATCAGTTGCACGGCTTGCGCCACGCTGATACCGCGCGCCGCCATGCCCTGCATCAAGGGCATAAACAACAGCCCCCCCGAAGTCAGCGCAAGCGCTACCAGCATCCAATTGTCGAGAAAAAATTTCACATGGGTCCTTGTTGAAAAGCCGGCTCAGCCGCGCATTTTAGAATGGGGGGCTCGGCATGCCGCCATCCGACCCTATTCCCCCCACCCTGCGCCTACGACCATGTACAAAATTGTGTTTATCCGCCATGGCGAATCGGTCTGGAACCTGGAGAACCGTTTCACCGGCTGGGCCGATGTGGACCTGACCCCAACCGGCGTCCAGCAGGCACGATCGGCCGGCGTGGTCTTGCAACAGCACGGTTTTGATTTTGATATCGCCTACACCAGCATGTTGCAGCGCGCAACCCGCACTCTGTGGCATTGCCTGGACGAAATGCAGCGCACCTGGCTCCCGGTGGTGCACGCCTGGCGGCTCAACGAGCGCCATTACGGGGCTTTACAGGGGCTCAACAAATCGGATACGGCCCAACAATACGGCGAGGCGCAGGTGCTGGCTTGGCGGCGCAGCTACGACATACCGCCGCCGGCGCTCGCACCCACCGACCCACGTTGCGAACGCGGCGACTTGCGCTACGCCAAACTCAAGCCGGAGCAAATTCCGCTGGCCGAATGCCTCAAAGACACGGTGGACCGTGTGCTGCCCCTGTGGAACGAGTCCATGGCACCGGCCATCCTTGCGGGGAAACGCATCGTGATCGCGGCCCACGGCAACTCGATCCGGGCCATGATCAAGTACCTGGATGACGTCTCCGACGCGGATATTATGGGCGTCAACGTCCCCAATGGCCGGCCCTTGGTATACGAACTGGACGCATCATTGAAGGCGCTGGGCCACTATTACCTGGAGCCAAAACCCTGATTGGTATGGCCCCACGGGGGCAAACGGGGCAACAGCGGGTGTATATTGACCAAACATGAGGATGTATATGGGTCAAAAATTGAAAATTGCGGGGTGGGTCACCTTTGGCGTTCTGGCGGGCTCTATGGCCACCTTTTCGCTGCAAACGGTCGCGCGCAGCAGCGTTGCGCCTCTGCCCCTGGAAGAATTGCAGCAACTGTCGGCCGTGTTCGGCCTGATCAAGAGCGATTACGTCGAACCGGTGGACGACAAAAAGTTGATCACCGACGCCATATCCGGCATGGTCTCCAGCCTCGATCCGCACTCGCAGTATTTCGATAAAAAGGCCTACAAGGAATTCAAAGAAGGCACGGCCGGCAAATTTGTCGGTGTCGGCATTGAGATCACGCAAGAGGATGGATTTGTCAAAGTCGTCTCACCGATCGAAGGCTCGCCCGCCTTTCGCGCCGGACTGAAAACCAATGATCTGATCACCAAGGTGGACGACACCCCGGTCAAAGGCCTGTCGCTGAACGAAGCCGTCAAGCGCATGCGCGGCGAACCGAGCACCAAGGTGGTTTTGACCGTATTCCGCAAGGAAGAAAACCGGACCTTTGTGGTCACCATCGTCCGCGAAGAAATTAAACAGCAATCGGTACGCGGCAAGATCGTGGAGCCCGGTTACGCTTGGATCCGACTTAGCCAGTTCCAAGAGCGCACCCTGGAAGACTTTGCCAAGAAAGCCGGCGAGCTGTACAAACAGGATCCGAACATCAAGGGTATGGTTCTGGACCTGCGCAACGACCCGGGCGGACTGCTGGGTTCGGCGGTCGGCATATCAGCCGCTTTCCTGCCCGATAACATCACCGTGGTGACCACCAACGGGCAGACCGCAGAGAGCCAGCAGACCCTGCGCGCCAATGCGCTGGACTACGACCGCCGTGGTGTGGACCCGCTCAAATCTTTACCGGCGGCCATTCGCAAAGTGCCGCTGGTGGTGTTGGTGAATGAAGGTTCCGCCTCCGCCAGCGAAATCGTTGCCGGGGCACTGCAAGACCACAAGCGGGCCGTGATCATGGGCAGCCAAACCTTTGGCAAGGGCACGGTTCAGACCTTCCGTCCGCTGGGCAACGAAGCCGGGGTGAAGATCACCACCGCGCGCTACTACACGCCAAGCGGCCGCTCTATTCAGGCCAAAGGCATCGTCCCCGATGTGATGGTCGATGAGACCGAAGCCGGCAGCCCGTTTGCGGCCCTGGCCCCACGCGAAGCCGATGCGGAAAAGCACCTCAGCAGCGGCCAGGGCGCCGAAGTCAAAGACCTGGAACGGGAAAAAGCGCGCGAAGCCGCACTGAAACGCCTCGAGCAAGAGGCCGGTAAACCGCTGGCAGAGCGACGCCCGCCGGAGTTTGGTTCGGAGAACGATTTCCGCCTCATCCAGGCGATCAACCAGCTCAAAGGCAAACCGGTGTTGGTCAGCAAGACCCTGACCGAGCGCAAGGCAGAAGTCAAAGAAGAATAAAGCCAGCATGCGCGATGACGAGCTGTCGCGCTATTCGCGCCATATCCTGCTCGACGACATCGGCATCGAAGGCCAAGAGCGCATCCGCGAAGCAAACGTCCTGATCATTGGAGCAGGCGGCCTGGCTTCCCCTGCTGTCTTGTACCTGGCTGCAGCCGGCGTAGGCACGCTGACGGTGGTTGATGACGATGTGGTGGACCTGACCAACCTGCAGCGTCAAATCATGCACAGCGGGGATGCCGTGGGTAGCCCTAAAGTGCTATCGGCACAGGCCAGCGCAGCGCGCATCAACCCGCTCACTGCGCTATTGCCCTTTCAGCAGCGTGCGGATGCCACATTGCTCGGCATTTTGGTACCGCAAGCCGATGTGGTGCTCGATTGCAGTGACAACTTTGAGACCCGCCACGCCATCAATACCGCCTGTGTGCGCCACCGGGTGCCGCTGGTCTCAGGCGCCGCGGTGCAGTTTGACGGCCAAGTCAGCGTATTTGACCCGCGCGATACCGCCTGCCCTTGCTATGCCTGCGCTTTTCCGGCCCAGCGTGCCCCCGACGCTATCGCCTGCGCCACCATGGGCGTGTTCGCGCCGGTGGTCGGCGTGATCGGTTGCATGCAAGCAGCGCAAGCGCTGATGCTGGTGGGGCACTTCGGTGAACCCTTGCGCGGCAGCTTGCTGATGCTGGACGGGCGGTCTATGGAATGGACCCGCATCCGCATCCCGCGTGATACCGCTTGCAGCGTCTGCGGGCCGGTGTCGTAAATCAAGCTTCAGGCACTGAGGATCCACCCCTCAAGGGGATCGAGGCCGGGCGGGAGTCCGCACAGGGCATCACCCGCCGCATAACGCATCTGTCCCCACGCCGCTTGCACCAGACACAGCACCGCATCCAGCGTGTCGCCAGTTGCGTCATCTGCCAGGCTGTCACGCTGGGCATGGGTCAGGCGCAGGCGCAAGTGCAAACGGGTCTGGCCCAACTCCAGCGCGTGGATCAGATCTTTGCGGGCAATCAAACGCTCCGGCGTTTGTTTGGCCACGGCGTCATTCTTATAGCTGCGGCCTCCCAGCAGCTCGCGCGCGAGCAGGCCGGGATACGCCTCCAAAGCCACCCGCTGCGCGTCCAACTGCGGCGGCTGCAGGCCCGGGAAATACGCCCGCGCATTGCGCAGCAGAGGCACCCCGGCATGCAGCATGAAGGCCACCGGCGGATTCACCCATTTCATGGACGGGCTGGAGCCCGCAGGGCCGTCGGTGGCGCGGTGCGCGAACTTGGAACCAACCGGGCGTGCGTCACAGAACGCAGCAAACGCATCGCGGATGTCGCTGCGCGACAGGGCGGCGTAATGGTCCATGCAGGCCTGCCAGTCCAACGGCCAACCCAATGTGCGTACCAGTTCCCGGGGCAATCCAAAGGGCAGGTCAAATGCGCCGAACCAGTTGCCCTGACGCAGGCCCAGGGCCCAGGCATCCAGGGCGGCAAAACGCTCCAGGCGATCGAGCCGCAGCACGCCAGCGGCTAGGCTGCCCCAGGCATTCACAATGGTTTTACGTTTGCTAGGGCTACTGGAGAAATCGCAGCCCAGCAAAGGTAGTGCAGCTGCGGCCTGTACCGGCCCGTCCGATGCGGAGGGCAACTGCGCTCAGGCCCGGCCGATGATGGACGCGGTGGCCATCAGCTCTTCGAGCAGCGCCAGTGAGACACGGCCGGAGACCGCATAAGGGTCCAACTCGGGACGCTCGGCGTACTTGAGCAAGATGCTGTGGTTGATTTTGGACATATTGACCTGGCCCATGGTCCAGCTGCCAAAGCGGCGCTCTTCAATCTCTTCGTAGTGCAGCAAGATCACGTCTTTGTGGCGCGCATCGCGCTGGATGTGGCCATAGAGCTCGTTGACCGCATTGCGGCCGCCTTCAATCGCCTGCAGAAAAATACCGCCGCCGTAACAAAGAATGCCGGTAATACCCGAGCCCGGGTTTCCCTCGCGCGACTTGGCCAAAATTTCTTCAATAGCCTGGGAATCGGGGTTGACGGCGCGACTGGCGTAAAGCAAACGTACCAACATGGGGATTCAACCTTTCTGGGGAATGAGCGACAAAAACTCGCGGCGCAAATTCGGATCTTTCAGAAAAACACCGCGCATCACCGAATTGATCATTTTGCTGTCCATATCTTTCACGCCGCGCCATGACATGCAGTAATGGGTCGCCTCCATCACGATGGCCAGGCCATCGGGCTGGGTTTTTTCCTGGATCAGATCGGCCAGTTGCACCACCGCCTCTTCCTGGATCTGGGGCCGGCCCATCACCCATTCGGCCAGGCGCGCGTACTTGGAAAGTCCGATCACGTTGGTGTGCTCGTTGGGCAGCACGCCAATCCAGACCTTGCCAATGACCGGGCAAAAATGGTGGCTGCAGGCGCTGCGTACCGTGATGGGACCGACGATCATCAACTCGTTGAGGTGCTCGGCATTCGGGAATTCGGTGATGGTCGGCGCAGCGACGTAGCGGCCCCTGAAGACTTCGTTCACGTACATTTTGGCAACGCGGCGGGCGGTATTTCCGGTGTTGTGATCGTGCTCGGTGTCGATCACAAGGCTTTGCAAAACGCCGACCATTTTTTCTTCGACTTCGTCGAGCATCTGCTCGAGTTCGCCGGGTTCGACGAATGCAGAGATATTGTCGTTGGCGTGGTAGCGCTTGCGGGCGGCGACCAACCTTTCACGGATTTTCTCGGAGACTGGGGTTCCAACGTCGGATGTCGATGCGTTCATGGGTAATCTGGGTTTTTCGGGTATGCAGGCCATATTAACAGTCCCCTCTCAAGGAACACGGTAGCGTGGCGCTCATAACCCTGCTCTGAGGCAGGCACAATGTTCCCTTTGCACAGCGTGCGATGAGAGTTCTTGAATGGTTCAGACAATTGCGGTTATCGGGGGAGGCATCACCGGGGTCACCACAGCCTACGCGCTGATGCTGCGCGGATTTACGGTCACATTGTTCGAGCGGCACCGCTACGCAGCCATGGAAACCTCGTTCGCCAACGCGGGGCAAATCTCCGCCTGCAACGCCGAGGTGTGGAACCGCACCGCCACCGTCATCAACGGCCTCAAGTGGATGTTGCGCAAAGACGCACCGCTATTGATTCACCCGCAACCGACCTGGCATAAGCTGAGCTGGCTTGCCGAATTTGTCGCCAGCATTGCGCACTATGAGACCAACACCATTGCCACCGCGCGCCTTGCACTGAAAGCGCGTGAGCACCTGTTTGCCTGGGCCCAAACGGAAGGGATTGACTTCGACCTGCGCACGCGCGGCATCCTGCACGTCTACCGCGACGCCGCGGGTTTTGCGCATGGGCAGAATGTGTCCAAGCTGCTGTTGCGCGGCGGCGTGGTACGGCAAACTGTGGGGCCCGAAGAGATGCGCGCCATCGAGCCGGCCATCAGCGGCGAGCTGGTCGGCGGCTTTTACACACCGGATGACAGCACCGGCGACATCCACCAGTACACCGTGGGCCTGGCCGCAGCCGCGCAGCGCAAGGGTGTGCAACTGCGTTTTGACCACGCGGTGCAGGCGCTGACGCCGACCAGCACGGGAATCCGCGTGCGCTCGCTTTGCGACGGCGCGGTGCATGACGCCGAGTTCAAGGCCGTGGTGGTCTGCGCGGGTGTGGCCAGCCGA
>Ga0214921_10007405_pt1 | contig 14653 bp, 14 predicted proteins | sample LL1505_MetaG_FD_177992 | JGI IMG/M metagenome (GOLD analysis project Ga0214921, IMG submission 177992) | Freshwater microbial communities from Lake Lanier, Atlanta, Georgia, United States - LL-1505 | ecosystem: Environmental > Aquatic > Freshwater > Lake | place: USA: Georgia | collected... | reverse complement strand
TGAACTTGCGGTCGTTCCACTCAGCCTTGTAGGTCACTCGGTCGCGAGTGACGCCGGGAACATCTTCGACGACGGCTTCACGGCGACCAAGGATGCGATTAACGAGTGCGGACTTTCCGACGTTGGGACGACCGACTATCGCCAGAACGGGAAGTGCAGGTAGTTCAATGACCTCGTCGGTATCACCGAGGTGGGATTCGAGAAGAGAAATATCCTCGTCATCGAGGTCGTAGTCAGCGAGTCCTTTTCGAAGCGCCTCGGCGCGCTGGGCGGCGTCGGCGTCTGTTAGTTCTGACATTCGGTCGACAAGATCGCCGATGTCGTCTTCATAGTTCTCGCTCATTGGTCACTCCCTGCTCGCACAATGTCGACGATTGCCGAGACGGTGTCCGAAAAATTTATGTCCGACGAATCGACGACTGTCACTCCAGGAGCGGCGGTAAAGAAGTCAACGACGTTCGAATCTTTGGCGTCTCGCTCGCGAACCGATGCGGTCGTTTCGGCGAGATTCCGGCCAGCGACTTCGCCGGCCCTTCTTTCAATTCTAACCTCCTCGCGGGCGGTCAGGAGAATCCGGGTAGAGGCGTCAGGGAAAACGACCGTTGTCATGTCCCGACCCTCAGCGACAACTCCGGGAAATCCCGAGTGCATAGCCAATTCGCGAGCGGAATTCTTCATCCATTCCCGTACCCGCGGGTTTTGCGCGACCGCGCTGACGGCGAGACTGATACGCGGGTCACGAATTTTCGCAGTGACATCGACGTCTCCAACGACGACCGACTCGTGATTCGGATCGAGCGAAATCACATAGGGGAACGACTCGAGGAGGTCGGCAACGGAAAACCCGTCCGACAGGTCAATGTCCTTTTCAAGAGCCAACCACGTCAATGCTCGGTAGGCCGCGCCAGTGTCGAGGAACCCGAACCCCAATTGCGCAGCGACCGCCCGCGAGACACTCGATTTGCCGCTGCCGGCTGGGCCATCGATGGCAACAACAATCACTGACTCTCGCCCGCGATTCTCCACCCTCGAGCTTCGAGTGCGCTCACCAAAGATTCTTCGGCTGTCGGTAGCACCGAAACTTCGGCAAAGCCGATCGCCGAACCGGGCGAGTGTTCGAGGCGGAGGTCTTCCATGTTCACTCCAAGGTCGCCGATATCGGTGAGCAATTGCGCTAATTGCCCCGGACGATCATCGATAACAACCAAAATGTGTGCAAACCGAGCACTGCGACCGTGTTTTCCGGGAATACGAGACACACCTGTGTTGCCAGACGCCAATAGGTCCGCGAGAGCAGCGGTCGGGGTTCCGCTTCGCAACGCCGTTACCACCGCGTCAATTCGGTCGCGAACGTCTTCCAAGACGACCGTCACGTCGACGGCGTTAGCGCTGAGAATCTGAATCCATAAGCTCGGATCGCTGGACGCAATTCGAGTCATATCGCGCAATCCACCACCCGCGAGTTCGACCGACGAGTCGGGCGCGCCGATAAGGCTCGATGCGACTGCAGACGAGACGATCTGCGGGACGTGGCTTACCAGTGCCACCGCCGAGTCGTGATCTGCAGTTGACATCTCGACGAGGTTCGCACCACAGTCGATTGCCAGGTCAGAAACAAGGTTGACCGCGGTTGAATCCGCATCCGGTCGAGGGCAGACCACCCACGAGCGACCCGTGAAAATATCAGCGCGGGCCGAGACCGCTCCTCCGCGTTCGCGACCGGCCATCGGGTGCGATCCGACATAGCGGCTCAGGTCAAGGCCTCGAGATTGCAGGTCGACGAGAATCGACCCCTTGACACTTGTGACGTCGGTGACGACCGCGTCGGGAAAATCCCGTAGTTCGCGTTCGACAACATCGGCGGCTACGTCCGGTGGAACGGCGATGACGATTAATTCCGGGGTCTCTCCCTCAGCCGCTGGACGACCAGCACCGTACTGAGACGCGAGCGCTACGGCAGTGGGGGACGAATCGACCAGAGAGACATCGATTCCGTGACGACGAAGCACTAGCCCGATGGACGCTCCGAGTAATCCCGCTCCGACGATTCGGACCGGCCCGGAAACGCGGGCGTTAGACACGAGCCGCCTCCTCACCGTTCGAATCGCGGGCAAGCGCCAACACTTGACCTACTTCAACCTTAGTGAGGTCGCGCGAGTCGCCCAGGGACAACGAGCCGAGGCTGAGCGGCCCGAAACTCTTGCGATGAAGTTCAACGACGGGGTGACCAACTGCCTCACACAAACGGCGAACGATGCGGTTTCGTCCCGAATGGAGCGTGATTTCCAACAGAGTCTGTCCGCGAGACGGCTCTCCAATGATGGACACCCTGTCGACCGCAATCGAGCAGTCCTCGAGTTCAATTCCGTCTTTCATCTCGCGCAGGGTCGAACCTTTCACGAGCCCAGACACCTTGGCGAGATAGGTCTTGGCGACCTCAAACGACGGGTGTGCGAGTACGTGGGCGGCATCGCCGTCATTCGTCAAGACGAGAAGGCCCGATGTCTCGAAATCAAGCCGGCCGACGTTGAACAGTCTTTCGTCATATTTGGAAACGAAATCACGCAAATCGCGTCGCCCTCGATCGTCCGCGAGGCTGGACACGACACCGGTCGGCTTGTTCAACATCACGTATCGTTTGCTGACGTCGGACTGGATTGGTTCGCCGTCGACGGTGATTCGATCGATTTTGGGGTCGACACGGGAACCTGGTTCGGTGACCGTCTCGCCGTTAACCGTGACCCGACCCTGCGCGATGAGAATCTCGCTCGCTCGTCTCGACGCAACCCCCGCTGCGGCGAGAACTTTCTGGAGTCGATCAGTGGACATCATCGAAACCGGCGGAACCATCGTCAAGAAGCTCGGACACGGGCGGAAGTTGGTCGAGCGAATCAACGCCGAGGTTGGTGAGGAGCAGATCGGTGGTGCCGTACAAAATTGCGCCTGTATCAGACTCGGTACCAACCTCGGTGATGAGCCCCCGCCCGACCAGCGTTCGAATCACGGTATCGACGTTCACTGCTCGGATTCCCGACACCTGCGAGCGAGTCACTGGTTGCTTGTAAGCAATAACCGCAAGGGTTTCGAGTGCGGGTTGCGACAGTTTGGTTGAGTTCTGCGACAACACCACGTCCCGCACGAGTTCGTCATAGGACTCGCGGACGTAAATTCGCCAACCGCCGCCGATTTCGCGCAATTCGAAACCGCGCTGGACGGTGCCGTCGACTCCGTCAAAGTCGGCGACCAGTCGAGCGATGGCAGCCTTCACTTCCGTAACGGGTCTTTCAAGTACTGTCGCGAGTGACACCAAGCTCTGCGGCTCGTCGGCAACCATCAGAATCGCTTCGAGTTGACGTTCTAGTTCAGTTTCCATACTCGGCTCCTAGGGTCACAAGGTTTTCGTCGTTCCACGTCTCTGCGCTCCAGCGCACCGTCAATTCTCCCAGCGGTTCAATTTGTTCGAACGCGACCGCAGACTGACGATAAAGCTCCAGGATTGCGAGGAATCGCGCAACAATCACACCCCTCTGGTCCGCCCCCGCGATGATCTGACGGAACGTCATCGGGGTTGTGCGAATCATCGAAACAACGATGGCAGCCTGTTCGCGGACCGATACGAGCGGTGCGTGGAGGTGTTCGAGTCCGACGAAAGGAATTTCACGTGGCGCGAGTGCGTACAGGGCAAGGGTATGGAAATCTTCAATCGACGTCGTCCAAACGAGTTCGGGAGTGCGTTCGCGAAACTTGTCCTCGAGTCGCACAGCGCGTGGGTGCCGAGCCGATTCGCGCTCGATACGTCCCGAGAACCACACCGAAATTTCTTTGAAGGCTCGATATTGCAAAAGCCGCGCGAACAACATATCCCGTGCCTCGAGAACCGCTACATCGTCGGCGTCAGCGTATTCCCCGGTGGGCAGAAGTCCCACGATTTTCATGTCGAGCAGGGTCGCAGCGACCACGAGGAACTCCGAGGCCGCATCGAGTTCCGCGGTACCGTCGAGGTCTCGGAGGAAGGCAATGAACTCGCTCGTGACCGCGGCAAGGCTTACCTCGGTGATGTCCATCTCGTGTTTCGAGATGAGCGAAATGAGAAGGTCGAAGGGTCCGTCGAAATTCGCGAGGCTGACGCGGAATCCGTCCTCGGAGCTAGGCGATCTTTCCAAGGGAAATCAGCTCTCGGGCAAGTTCGCGGTAAGACTCGGCCGCTTGGTGATCCGGCGCGAAAGTGGTGATCGGCGCCGCGGCGACGGTCGAATCCGGGAACTTCACCGTGCGTCGAATGAGGGTCTTGAGCACATCTTTGGGTCGGTTCTGCTTGACCAAATCCAGCACCTCGACAGAGTGCAAGGTTCGTGGATCGTACATCGTCGCGAGAATCCCGTCGAGTTCGAGCGTCGGGTTGAGCCTTGCCTTCACCTTGTCAATTGTGTCGAGCAGCAGGGCGACTCCCCGCAGGGCGAAGAACTCACACGCGAGCGGGATGAGAACCCCGTGGCTCGCGGTCAAAGCATTCACGGTGAGGAGTCCAAGCGACGGCTGACAGTCAATGAGGACGACGTCGTAATCAGCGAGCACGGGCTTCAAGATGTCGGCAAGCACGTGTTCTCGGGCCACCTCGTTTACCAGCTGGACCTCGGCGGCGGCAAGGTCGATGTTGGCAGGAAGGATGTGGATGTTCTCGATCGATGTCGCTTGGATAACGTCACGGATTGTGAGTGGTGATCGGCTTGAATCGACCGCCTTGTCAGGGACGAGCAGGTTGTAAATTGTCGGACCGTCGTGGGCGGAGGCCCCGAGTCCCGCAGTCAACGCCCCTTGCGGGTCAAAGTCAACGACGAGAACCTTTCGGCCGACCTCGGCGAGCGCGCCGGCGAGTGAAATCGCAGTTGTCGTCTTGCCAACACCGCCCTTTTGGTTACACAGTGAAATCACGCGCGCCGGACCATGAGAGGTCAACGGCTGAGGCACGGGAAAGTCGGTCACGGCACAATTCTACGGTGAATGACATGCAGATTTACCGCGCCCTCGGATGAGAAGTCCGATAGGCCTCGGCCAAAGCGTCACGCGTAACGAGTGTGTAAATCTGAGTTGTCGCAACCGACGCGTGTCCTAACATCTCTTGCACAACTCGAATGTCAGCGCCACCCCGCAAAAGATGCGTTGCGCACGAGTGGCGAAGCGTGTGGGGTGAAATCGTTGAGGTGATTTCGGCCCTCACAGCCGCCGCTCGGATGATGAGAAAAACGTTTTGCCGGGACAGTGCTGCGCCACGAGCGCCGAGGAAAAGTGCTGGCGTGCCGCGTCCTTTGGCCAGTAGCGCAGGACGCCCGCGCACAAGATAGGCATCGAGCGCTTCGCGAGCGAAACGACCGACTGGAACAACTCGCTGTTTGTTTCCCTTACCGGTCAGAGTGATAACGTCCAGCACCTCGTCAGCGTGGACATCATCGACAACCAGCCCAACCGCCTCCGAGACACGCGCGCCAGTCGCGTACATGAGTTCAAGAATCGCTCGATCGCGCAGGCCAGTGGGAGTCTCGGTAGGGGTCGATTCGATTAATGCCGTCACTTGCTCAATGCTCAGAGCCTTGGGCAATCGTTGGGTGCGACCTGGCGCGATCACCGCTCCTGTCGGATCGTTCGATGTCAAGCCTTCGGCGACGAGGTAGCGGTGAAACGATCGAACGACCGAAAGTGCGCGCGTAATTGACGGTGACGCAAGACCGTCCCTCCGAAGGGATGTCATAAAGTCTGTCACGACGACAGAGTCAATGGATTCGAGTGCACGCGTACCGATGAATCCGGACCACCTGTCGAGGTCGCGTCGATACGCCGCAATTGTGTTGGCACTTCGTCCCCGTTCCAGCGCCGTGTGGCGCAAGAACTGCTCGATGAGGCGCGTTACCTCCATGGTGGGCTACTTGTCGTTGGTGTAGTCAACGTCGAGAACGTCGGCTGTGTGGCGCACCTTCGCTGCGGCGATGAGCCCGACGAACAGCGGGTGGCCGTGGGTGGGCCGTGAACGCAACTCGGGATGAGCCTGCGTGGAAACGTAATACGGGTGTACATCCCGCGGAAGTTCAACAAACTCGACGAGCTTGCCGTCGGGGCTTGTGCCAGAAAAGACGAGTCCGGCCTTGGTGATGTCGTCACGATAAAGGTTGTTAACTTCGTAGCGATGGCGATGACGTTCAACCACGCGTGAATCACCGTAAACGGACTCGACGATAGATCCGGGTGTGAGCGCTGCCTCGTACAAACCGAGTCGCATCGTTCCGCCCAAATCTCCATCACTGATGATGTCGATCTGTTCCTCCATCGTGGCGATGACGGGAAACTTCGTATCCGGATCAAACTCGCTGGATGAGGCGTCGGTGAGCCCGACCACCGTTCGCGCGTATTCGATGACCATGCACTGAAGCCCCAGACAGATCCCCAGCGTTGGAATCATGTTCTCGCGTGCATACGTCAAAGCGCCAAGTTTTCCTTCGATTCCGCGAACCCCGAATCCCCCTGGGACCAGGATGCCGTCGACATCGCCGAGGTGTTCCGCGGCACCCTCCGGCGTTTCACACAAGTCCGACGCCACCCAACGAATGTCGATCGCAACGTCGTTGGCGAAGCCACCGGCCTTGAGGGCTTCGGTGACCGACAGATAGGCGTCGGGAAGATCGACGTATTTCCCAACCAGGGCAACGCTAACCCGCCCCCGCGGATTGTGAACCGTATCGAGCAATTCTGACCAACCTGCCCAGTCGACTTCATCGTTGCCATCAAGTCTCAACTGGTCGACGATGTATTGATCCAGTCCTTGCGAATGCAGCATGCTCGGGATGTCATAAATGCTGGGTGCGTCAATCGCGTTGACAACAGCGTCTTCATCTACGTCGCACATCAGCGCAATCTTGCGACGGTTAGCGGCCGACACGGGCCGGTCGCTTCGCAGAACTAACGCATCGGGTTGAATTCCGATGGATCGAAGTGCAGCCACCGAGTGCTGAGTCGGTTTGGTTTTCTGTTCTCCCGACGCATTCATGAACGGAACAAGCGAAACGTGCACAAAGAAGACGTTCTTTCGACCCAGTTCGTGACGAACCTGGCGAGCGGCCTCGATGAACGGTTGGCTCTCGATGTCACCGACGGTTCCACCGATCTCGGTGATGATGACGTCTGGCGCGGGATCTTCCGTTGCCTGGAGACGCATCCGGCGTTTGATCTCATCGGTGATGTGCGGAATGACCTGAACCGTGTCGCCAAGGTATTCGCCGCGACGTTCGCGCTCAATCACGCGCAAATAAATCTGGCCCGTCGTGACGTTCGCCGCCTGGCCCAGGTTGATGTCGAGGAAACGTTCGTAGTGCCCAATATCGAGGTCTGTCTCGGCGCCGTCATCAGTGACAAAAACCTCGCCGTGCTGAAACGGGTTCATTGTGCCGGGGTCGACGTTGAGGTACGGGTCGAGCTTTTGCATGACGACACGAAGACCGCGGCGAGTCAAGAGGTTACCGAGTGATGCGGCGGTCAGTCCTTTACCGAGAGAGGAGACAACGCCACCGGTGACAAAGATGTGCTTCGTGACGGGCTGGTTTAGATCGAATTCCGTATGTTTCACCACGGAATTCAACGATAACCGCTGGAAGGCGATTTTGACGAATTAACCGTTTTCGCCACGCCATTGATTCGCAGAATTCAACATTTCGGCCGCGTGAGCACGGGCATTGTCGGAATCCGGCGTCCCCGACAACAATCGGGCCATTTCTTCGACCCGTTCATCGCCGTCGAGTCGCGTGATTGTCGATTCTGTGATGGCGCCGCTCGTGTCTTTGATAATTCGCAGGTGATTTGTCGCAAAAGCCGCAACCTGCGGAAGATGGGTGACAACAATCACCTGCGCGGACTTTGCCAAAATAGCGAGTCGACGACCGATTTCGATTGCGCTAGCACCACCAACACCAGCATCAACTTCGTCGAAGACGAGCGTTGGGACTGTGTCGGTCGAGGCGATGACAACTTCGATAGCGAGCATGACTCGCGACAATTCACCACCTGACGCGGTTTTCGTGACCGGTTTTGGGTCACCTCCGGGATGGGGTCGCATCAACATTTCGACCGCATCACGTCCATGGGCAAAGAAGTCTGTTCCGCTCTGTGGGGACACCTGGACGACGAATTCGGCGGTCGGCATCGAGAGCGCATGAAGTTCCGTGGTGACAGCGGCAGAAAGTCGCCGGGCGGCATCCTCGCGGGCGGAACTGATTTGGGTTGCGAGCGCGTCGAGAGCCACTTCGTCCGCCGCAATCACCGCGGACAGTTCCTCTAGTGCGTCATCCGAGCGATCGAGATCAAACAATCGATCGGACGCTGTCGACCACAGCGCGAGCACGTCATCGAGGGTTGGACCATACGCGCGGACGAGCGCGGTGATTGCCGCGGTGCGCTCGTGGACCTGCTCTAAGTCACCACCGTCGAGTTCGAGCCCGGCCGCATACGCCGAGACGGATTGGGACGCCTCGCGAACGACAATGCTCGCTTCGGCTATCCGGGTCAACAGCGTCTCGATGGCCGGGTCATGGCTGGTTACACGTTCGAGTGCGCGACGCGCGCTTTCCACAAGTGATACCGCATCAAATTCAGCGTCATCTGCCGAGAGCGCTTCGTGTGCTTCTTGCGCAGCACGGCGAAGCTCTTCGCTATTCGACAGACGCTCCGCCTTTGCTTTAAGTGCAACGTCTTCGCCGGCGACAGGCGCGACGGCATCAATCGCAGCGACGGCAGCTCGTAGCTCTTCCGCCTCGCGAACACGCTCTGACGCGTCTTTCGTCATCGAATCGCGCCGTGCAATCGAGTCGATCCAGCGACGGAAAATCGTCTGGTATTCGCTGAGCGGCGTGCGAACTGAATCGCCCGCGAATCGGTCGAGAGATTCGCGCTGAGCGGTCTGCGACCGAAGCCGCAACTGCTCGCTCTGCCCGTGGATTGCCACCAGGTGATCACCGATATCGGACAGCGCACCGACGGGTGTTGCGGCGCCTCCGACCACCACCTTGGAACGTCCCTCGGAACTGACCACTCGGGTCACGACCAAGTCGTGGTCGTCGAGCACACCACCAAGTTCAGTGACACGGGCGACCACGGCAGGGTCGGTGATGGTCCAGCGACCGCTCACCTGGGCTCGTTCGGCGGAATGGCGAACCACCCCCGAATCAGCGCGGTCACCGAGTAGCAGACCCAGAGCTGAGACGACCATCGTCTTTCCCGCGCCGGTTTCACCGGTGATCGCCGTAAATCCGGGAGTCAGAGTCAGTGTCGCGGATTGAATGACCCCGAGGTCGTGAATCGAAATCTCGTGGATCATGCGGAACTGCCGCGCCATCCCTCGGTGGGTAAAGAAAACTTTTTGACTAATCGTTCCGAGAACGGACCCGAATGGGTGTGAGCCAATCGAACCGGAGTTTCCGATCGACGAGCAATGATGCGTGAGCCCGGCGCGAGGGCATGCGTGCGACGCCCGTCGCACCACAACACGCCCGATGCACCATTTCGCGACAACACGTCAACCGTGAGTGTGGATGACGGCGCTGTGACAAGGGGTCGTGCGAACAAGGCGTGTGCAGACAATGGGACCATGATGAGCGCATCCACGGTCGGCCAGACAACGGGCCCACCCGCGGAAAAGGAATAGGCCGTCGAACCGGTTGGTGTTGCCATGAGCACTCCATCGCACCCAAAGGTCGAGATCGGTCGGTCGTCGACGCCGATAACGACCTCGATCATGCGCTCACGCGACATTTTTTCGACACTCGCCTCGTTCAGCGCCCATGTCTCAAAAACGGTTTTTCCATTCAATTCAACTTGAACGTCAAGAGTCATGCGGTGTTCAACGGCATAGTCTTTCGCGAGCACTCGACCGATTGTCTCGTCTAGGTCTTCGGGCTCGAGCTCGGCCAAAAAACCAACGTGACCCATGTTTACGCCCAACAACGGCGCATTTTGGCCGCGCATGATCTCGGCGGCCTTCAAAATGGTTCCGTCTCCGCCCAAACAAATCACCAACTCGATATCTTTCGGCGCAACGTCTACATTGAGTTGTTTGACTTCGATGGGTGTTTCGGACGTAATGGCCGGGTGTTGCGAATCAAGGCACACCGGAATTCCACCCAAACGAGTTAACTCCGTCGCAACCGCAGCCGCTGTCTGGATACTCGCCGGTCGACCCGTGTGGGCAAGGATGAGGAACAGTCGATCCGTCACGCTAACCTCCCCACGTTGATCTCGCTTGGTCTGTCCATTCTCTCGCATTCAAGGGTCGAGCGGGGTCACCGTACACAATCGCCTCGCGATTGCCGTGTTCACCGTCGATAGGCGAAGCCATGATTCCGCTGATTGGAAGGCCAAGTGCCACGATGGCGTCGCATACCGACACGAGCGCAGCGTCGCGCTTGGCGTCGTCGCGAACAATTCCCTCGTGCACGTTGCCTTTGCCGACCTCGAACTGCGGTTTGACCAAGATGACATACCGAAAGTCGGTACCAAGAGCTGCGACGAGCGCAGGCAGAATCATTGTGACCGAAATGAAGCTGACGTCCATGACCACATCATCGATGGTGCCGACCTCCCATCCGTCAACGAGCTCGCGCGACAGATCTCGGGCGTTCGAGCCTTCGACGACGTGGACGCGAAAATCCGCGCGAAGCGTGGGATGGAGTTGGCCGTGTCCGACATCCAGTGCTACTACTCGCCCAGCGCCACGGAACAGAGCCACCTCGGTGAACCCGCCGGTGGACGCACCGATGTCGAGAACAGTGCGACCACGGAAATCAATGCCGAACCTCTCGCACGCGCCAAGTAACTTGTTCGCCGAACGGGCCACCCACCGATCGAGCGCGGTCACCGTAAGTACTGATGCTGGCGAGACCTTGTGCCCCGTCTTCGTGACGATCCGTTCGTCGACTCGGACACTGCCAGCTTCAATTAGACGTGCTGCACGAGTGCGACTTTCGGCCAGTCCTCGATCGACGAGTGCTAGGTCGAGACGCTGTGGTTCAGCGTGGTTGCTCATCAAGCCGCTGTCGGATCTCGCCTTCCAGCGCCGTGAACGCGGCCGCGCGCTCTTCCAGCGGCAGCTCAGAGATCTGCTCGAGGCTGGGTGACTGGTTCTCGGTATCCATGGTCACGAATATATCGCGGGTTCGACATCGAGCCCGTAAATGCGAAGCCCCGATCGATAGATCGCTGTGCAGCCGGCCCGCAACAGGTTGAGCGGATCCGAGCCCTTCCGCTTCACTCTCACGACATTTGCAGTCATCGTCACCGACGAATTCCCGACCGTCACCGTCGTCGTGTCGCCTTTTGTGGTGACGATGGACTCGGGATACTCCCTCGACAACTCCCGCAGATCCCGGAGGATATAGGTGGGCTGCTGTTCCTCGGCCGCAGCGATCGCTTGTTTGGGGCCGTCAATTCCGGTGAGGACGAGCGCGCTGCGCATGCCAGCGCGATTCGCCCCCAGAATGTCGGTGTCGAGGCGGTCCCCAATTACGAGTGGATTCTCAGCTGCGAACTTGTCGCGAGCAAAGTCGAAGATTGCGCGTTCGGGCTTCCCCGCAAATACAGGAAGGCGCCCCACCGCCAGATGAACCGCGGACACCAAGGTTCCGTTTCCCGGCGCGATTCCCCGCGCAACAGGAATCGTCCAGTCAGTGTTTGTCGCGACCCACGGAATTCCCGTGTGCAGAGCGAACGATGCCTCGGCGAGGTGCGTCCACCCAACCGTCGGGGCAAATCCTTGAATCACCGCGGCGGGCGAATCATCTGCCGATTCGGTGACACGGAAGCCCGCGCCCGCAACTTCGGCGATGAGACCTTCCCCGCCGATTACGAGGACGGTGGACTTCGCGGGAACAAGGGTTTTGAGAATCTTCACCGCGGCCTGAGGGGACGACACCACGTCGTCGTCATCCGCATTCAGCCCAAGGGCGCGTAAATGGGTGGCGACTTGTTCCGTTGTGCGCGAGGCGTTGTTCGTAATGTAGGCAACGCGGTGATGCGTGGACGCGTCGTTGAGAGCCTGGACCGCGAACGGAATCGACTCCTCTCCGGCATAAACCACCCCGTCGAGGTCTGCAAAAATCACGTCGGAGCCGTCGAGTGGCGTCATGCCGAATCCTCTGTCGGTTCGACTGGCCGCACTCCTCCGACCAAGTCGGCTAGTTCGCTGTCAGTGAGCGGGGTCGAATCATTGTCGGTGAGTTCTTCGTCGCCGATTTCGGTGACGTCTGTCGGTTCTTCGAGCCATTCGGTATGGAACTCGATCGTTTCGTCCGGTGAGAAGTGGCTCTCGGTCAGTCGAGCATAACGGCGCCACTGAGCGGCCTCGTCGGCACGACCCATTTCTTCGAGAACCTCAGCGTTGGCATCGAAGAGAGCGACACACTCCGGTGTCGCGTTCGTTGGATCGAGTTGTGGAATCTGCAGTTCGGCATAGGCGCGATCGGTTTCGTCCCGATCGAGACGAATGCCCGACAACACAATGGCAAGGTCGATCTGAGCTTCGCGCGGCAATTTGGCGCGGTCAAGTTCGCGAGCAATCTTGAGCCCCTCGTTGGAGCGGTCAAGTCCACGAAGGCAATCGATAATCAGGGCAATCTGATCATGTGACCCAGAAATGCGTTGTGCGGTTCGCAACTCAGCGAGGGCCAGCGTGAAATCCTGATTGACGTAGGCCATGATCCCAACGGTTTCCCGCACAATCGCGAGACGCGACGCGCGGTTTTTAGCCGCGATCGCGTGTTGGAGTGCTCGAGGCGGGTCAATTTCGGCATAGAACGACGCGGCTTCCAAGTGCCGTCCAACGACCATCGCGTTGTCCTCGCTCAGGGTCGACAAGTCACGAAGCACGGCCCGATCGAGTTCCTTACCCGCAAATCGGTTCTCGAGTTCGGGCTCCATCTCGCGAATCGCCTTGCGTTGTTCTTCACTCGGCCGAAAACGCGGGAATTCCTCTTCGCGCGGTTCGGGTCGTCCCGGGCCAGGTCGGCCATCCCTGCTGAAGGGTTTGCGCTCACCCGGTTTCCCATCGCGACTAAACGGCTTACGCTCACCCGGTTTCCCATCACGACTAAACGGCTTACGCTCACCCGGTTTCCCATCACGACTAAACGGCTTACGCTCACCCGGCTTCCCATCACGACTAAACGGCTTACGTTCTCCGTCACGCGGGGGGCGTTCGCCCCGCGGACGATCGTTGCCGTTTTTGGGCGCACCAAACCCGCCCGAACTCGGTTTGCCCGATGAAGGGCGACCCGAGTTCGGCCTGCTGCTGGAGTCATCACGGCGCGGTCGACGGTCACGACCACTTGGGTCGTTTTTATCGTCGCGTTCGTCGCTCATGATCAATACTCCTTAATAATGACGAATGACCACCCCCGAGAGGGTGGCCATTCGTAAATTAAGTCCGGCGGTGTCCTACTCTCCCACAGGGTCCCCCCTGCAGTACCATCGGCGCAGGTGGTCTTAGCTTCCGGGTTCGGAATGTAACCGGGCGTTTCCCCACCGCTATGGCCGCCGAAACACTATTGATTTATCAGTCTTCGGCACACATAAATGTGTGCGTAGTTCTTGACCGTCAATCAAGAACCACAAAGTGGACGCGAGTTTATGTTACATAGATGTGTAATCAAGTCATCGGCTTATTAGTACTGGTCAGCTCCACGAGTCTTTAGTCCTCGCTTCCACATCCAGCCTATCAACCCAGTGGTCTACTGGGAGCCTCTCGACCTCGAAGGTCATGGAAATCTCATCTTGAGGCCGGCTTCCCGCTTAGATGCTTTCAGCGGTTATCCATCCCGAACGTAGCTAATCAGCGGTGCTCTTGGCAGAACAACTGACACACCAGAGGTTCGTCCAACCCGGTCCTCTCGTACTAGGGTCAGATCCTCTCAAATTTCCAACGCGCGCAGCGGATAGGGACCGAACTGTCTCACGACGTTCTAAACCCAGCTCGCGTACCGCTTTAATGGGCGAACAGCCCAACCCTTGGGACCTACTCCAGCCCCAGGATGCGACGAGCCGACATCGAGGTGCCAAACCATGCCGTCGATATGGACTCTTGGGCAAGATCAGCCTGTTATCCCCGAGGTACCTTTTATCCGTTGAGCGACAGCGCTTCCACAAGCCACTGCCGGATCACTAGTCCCGACTTTCGTCCCTGCTCGACTTGTCAGTCTCACAGTCAAGCTCCCTTGTGCACTTACACTCGACACCTGATTGCCAACCAGGTTGAGGGAACCTTTGGGCGCCTCCGTTACTTTTTGGGAGGCAACCGCCCCAGTTAAACTACCCACCAGGCACTGTCCCTGAACCGGATTACGGTTCGAAGTTAGAAGTCCAAAATGATCAGAGTGGTATTTCAACAACGACTCCACAACCACTAGCGTGGCCGCTTCAAAGTCTCCCACCTATCCTACACAAACCATGTCGAACCCCAATACCAAGCTATAGTAAAGGTCACGGGGTCTTTCCGTCCTGCTGCGCGTAACGAGCATCTTTACTCGTAGTGCAATTTCGCCGAGTTCGCGGTTGAGACAGCTGGGAAGTCGTTACGCCATTCGTGCAGGTCGGAACTTACCCGACAAGGAATTTCGCTACCTTAGGA
>Ga0214921_10007403_pt1 | contig 14654 bp, 13 predicted proteins | sample LL1505_MetaG_FD_177992 | JGI IMG/M metagenome (GOLD analysis project Ga0214921, IMG submission 177992) | Freshwater microbial communities from Lake Lanier, Atlanta, Georgia, United States - LL-1505 | ecosystem: Environmental > Aquatic > Freshwater > Lake | place: USA: Georgia | collected... | reverse complement strand
TATAGATATTTCTGTTCGACGCAATGCATTTGGTCGCCAAGTCGATTCCTTTGAATCCGACATAGACACTCGCGTCGGTCAATTTCATGGCGTCTTTATACGAGCACCACGCATTGAGCGCGTGGGCGCCGGCGTTGAAGTTCTTGGTCAACTCGGAGAAGAGCCCGTCTTGGTGCAACAAGGAAACGTGATGGCTGCATCGTTTCATCCGGAACTGTCCCACGATGTTCGGTTGCACGAGTACTTTATTTCTTTAATCCCAACTGCAGGAAAGGTGTAACCGATGTCTGGTCACTCTAAATGGGCAACAATCAAACACAAGAAGGGTGCTGCAGATAAAGCACGCGGAAAACTGTTTGCAAAACTGTCTCGTCAAATTGAAGTAGCAGTAAAAGGTGGCGGAGGAGACATTGAGTCAAACGCGTCTCTTCGAACTGTGGTGCAAAAGGCCAAGGCTGCACAGATGACGAAAGATGCAATTGATCGAGCAGTGAAGCGCGGCATGGGAGAAACTGGTGGCGCGAACTACGAGACCATCATGTACGAAGGCTATGCACCAGGCGGAGTTGCACTCTTGGTTGATGTTCTCACCGATAATCGCAATCGCACTGCTGCAGATGTTCGCAGTGCATTCACAAAGTTCGGCGGATCCATGGCTGAACCTGGTGCTGTTAGCTGGCAGTTCTCTCGCCGCGGACTCATTTTGGTACCCATTGCTATTGAAGAAGACGCGGTCATGACCGCTGCACTTGAAGCAGGGGCGGACGACATTGAGCCAGACGGTGAATCATGGAGAATTCTCACCGATCCTTCAGTGGTCTATGACGTGAAGGACGCTCTCGAGGCTGCTGGCATTGAGGTACAGAGCGCTGAAAGCACAATGGTGTCCTCGAACACAATTGAGGTGAGTGTGCTTGAAGATGCGCGTCAGATTCTGCGTATTATGGACATGTTGGAAGATAACGATGATGTACAAGACGTCTTCGCCAATTTCGATATTGACGAATCATTGATGCAGGAGATTGACTGATGGCCGTTGCAGTAGGGGATCAAGCTCCCGAGTTCACATTGCCAGGCACTGGTTCTCAGTCCTATTCATTGGCGTCGTACCGAGGCAAGCCAGTTGTATTGGTGTTCTACCCAGGTGACGACACTCCGGTGTGCACGAAACAACTGAACTCATACAACAACGAGTTGTCTGCTTTCTCTGACGTCGGTGCACAAGTTCTCGCTATCTCGGCGCAAGATGTTGCTAGCCACGAGGCATTTGCCGACAAGCACGGATTCGGTTTTCCGCTCCTTGCAGATACCGATAAGGCCGTTGCTGCCCTGTACGGAACGGTGGGTCCTCTCGGATTCCCTCGTCGCAGTGTGTTCGTCATCGATGCCAATGGCACCATCCGCTATGTCCATAGGGCTATAGCTGGCTTGACTTTCCGCCCAGTTGAAGAGCTCGTGGCAGCCGTCGAGGCCGCTCGCTGACATTCCCACACGGGCGCTAGGAGCCTGGGGTACAATACGAACCTATGTTCGGTCAGGGTTCTTCAGAGGGCTACATCATCTTGGGAATCGACCCCGGTCTTACTCGATGTGGGTATGCCGTTTTGCAGATGAACTCGGCACAAGACATCACAGCCCGGGCTTTGGGTGTCATCCGCACCCCCACGACTAATTCTCTTCCCGAACGACTTGGTGAAATACATCATGAGATCGAGGCATTGCTGTCTGATTATCGCCCCCATGCTGTGGCCATCGAGCAGGTCTTTTTCCAAAACAACGTTCGTACCGCTATGGGCGTTGGCCAAGCAAGTGGCATTGTTTTGGCATTGGCATCACGCGCGGGTTGCGTTGTTGCGCAGTACACGCCGTCACAAGTGAAGAACACTGTTGCCGGATGGGGCGGGGCAACAAAAGATCAGATTGGTCACATGGTGCAGCAGCGGTTGCGGCTTGAGTCAGCGCCTCAACCAGCAGACGCTGCAGATGCTGCGGCAATCGCATTGTGCCATTGTTCAATTGCACCGTTTATTGCTTCACGTGATGCAGCGCTTATGCGAGGTGTCAAATGATTGGCAGTCTGCGCGGCACGGTGCTTGAACGTTTCACGCCTTCCACAGTTCTCATTGAAGTTGCTGGCGTTGGGTATCTATGTTCAGTGACTACATCAACATTTGCTGAGCTTGAACCGACTGTGTCGGTGTTTCTGCATGTTCACCATCACATTCGCGAAGATGCTCAAACCTTGTTCGGCTTTTCGTCCCGTGTCGAGCGAGACACATTCAACATACTTATTGCAACCCATGGCATTGGCCCTGCAATGGCCATGGCGATTTTGTCTACCTATTCACCTACGGCTCTTGTTACGGTTGTTACATCAGGCGACACACAAGCACTCACTGTTGTTCCAGGTGTTGGCAAAAAGACTGCTGAGCGCCTAATGATTGAACTGAAATCTCGCCTCAATCTCGAGGGAATCTCTGCAGTAGACGCGTACGGTTCTGTGCAGTCGGCAGCAGCAGATGTCCGTGAGGCACTCACCGCGCTTGGGTACGGTCCAGAAGAGATTCGTGAAGCGATGCGAAAGCTCACCACTGCAGACGATGCTGAAACGATGTTGCGAGATGCATTAGCAATGCTGGGAGCACGACGTGCGTGATGAATTTCTAGATCCGTTCATCAATTCTGAGCGCGAGGTGTCTGACGAAGTTGGTCTTCGTCCGCGACATCTCGATGATTTTGTTGGTCAGAGAGAACTGAAAGAACATTTAGACATCGTGCTTGGTGCCGCCAAACAGCGCGGACAAGCAGCAGATCATATTTTGCTCGCAGGGCCTCCTGGTCTTGGAAAAACAACTCTCGCAGGCATCGTTGCTGCTGAGATGAACGTAGCAATGCATGTCACTAGTGGACCTGCGCTCGAACGCGCTGGTGACCTTGCATCTATCCTCACCAAACTTGGCGAGGGAGACGTGTTGTTCATCGATGAAATACATCGTCTGTCTCGTGCTGTCGAAGAAATTTTGTATCCGGCGATGGAAGATTTCCAGATTGACATCGTGGTGGGCAAGGGGCCAGCTGCTTCGTCTATCCGCCTCACATTGCCTCGATTCACATTGATTGGCGCCACAACTCGCACGGGAATGATCACAGGACCACTTCGTGACCGATTCGGTTTGGTGGCTCGCCTTGATTACTACGACGCCGAAGAACTTGATTCCATTGTCACTCGAGCTGCGGGAATTCTTGATGTGCCCGTCACAAAAGAAGCATCTATTCATATCGCTCGTCGCAGTAGGGGAACTCCACGTATCGCTAACCGCTTGCTGCGTCGCGTACGAGACTTTGCCGAAGTGCGTAGCGATGGTCACATCACCGCCGACACAGCACTAGAAGCGTTGCGTGTGTTTGGGGTTGATGAACTGGGTCTCGACAAAGTCGACCGTGCCATCTTGCGCAGTCTCTGTGAGCAATTCGAAGGTGGCCCAGTCGGGCTCACCACATTGGCTATTGCGGTGGGTGAGCAACCAGAGACAGTCGAAGACGTGTACGAACCCTTTCTTATTCAGCAGGGGCTCATTGCGCGTACGCCACGTGGGCGAGTGGCGATGGATGCTGCTCGCTTGCACCTCGCCAACCCGTAGCCTCTGTGCGTGCAACTTTCTGACATCGACTACGACCTTCCTGAGGCGCGTATTGCTCAAAAGCCGATCGAACCCCGAGATTCAGCTCGGTTACTAGTTGCACTCGATGCGGAAAACACGCAACATCTGCATGTCAGAGATTTGCCATCATTGGTCGGTCCTGGTGACGTCATCGTTGTGAACGACACGCGTGTTCTGCCGGCACGACTCATGCTTCAACGTCGAACAGGTGGCACAGCGGAGGTGTTGCTCCTTGAGCAACGTTCGCCCGACCATCGTTTGTGGGAAGCCTTGATTCGACCCGCTCGCAAATTAAAAGAAGGCGAAATTCTCGAGTACTTCGGAAAGCGCGTGGTGCGCATTGGGCCACGTACCGAAGCAGGCGACACGTTCGTCGTAGAAATTATCGACGAAGATCCACTGGCTTTAGTGAACCGTATTGGCGCAATGCCATTGCCTCCGTACATTCGTGGTTCATTGAAAGACGGAGAGAGATATCAAACTGTGTATGCGCGTCGTGCGGCTAGTGCTGCAGCACCAACTGCCGGTCTGCACTTCACGCCTGAACTTATTGAAGCCGTGACTGCAACGGGCGCGCAGATCCATCGAGTGGAATTAGTGGTGGGACTCGACACGTTCAAACCTATTTCTACAGACAATCCATTGGACCATGTCATTCATTCAGAGATGTACAACATTGAGCCGTCAGTGATTGAGGCGTGCAATTCTGCCAACCGAGTCATTGCTATTGGAACCACGGCCGTGCGCGCTCTTGAGTCTGCTGGTTCGACTGGAAATCTGTCTGGGCGTACCAATATTTTCATCACACCTGGCTACGAGTGGAAGATCGTTGATGTGATGTTGACGAACTTTCATCTCCCCAAAACATCTCTGTTATTAATGATTGAGTCTTTCGTAGGCAAGAGGTGGCGGCAGTTGTATGCAACGGCAATTGAGATGGAATACCGATTTCTCTCGTTCGGTGATGCAATGCTGATATCTCGAGAAAAGAAATAGCCCCATGTTTCGCGTCAATCTAGATATCTCTGCTAACGAAGGAGCAGCGCGTAGTGCCACCGCTATCACGCACCGTGGCTCGTACAACACGCCATGCTTCATGCCAGTCGGTACTCGTGGAGCAATCAAGTACTTGAGTGCACGCGACTATGCAGAGTTGGGTGCACAGATAGTTTTAGGAAATACATATCACCTGATGCTTCGCCCCGGTGCTGAAGTGATTGAGCAATTCGGGGGATTAGGTGCGTTCGCGGCATGGGAAGGTCTCACACTCACCGACTCTGGTGGCTTTCAGGTTTTTTCATTGGACCCAAAGGTTGACGATGATGGAGTTACTTTCAAATCAACGTATGACGGTTCTTACCATCGCTTTACCCCTGAGATAGCAGTTGATGTTCAGCAGAAGATCGGCGCCGATATTCAGATGGTGCTCGATGTGTGTACGTCACTGCCGGCCGAACCACACGTTGTTCGTCTGGCGTTAGAGCGCACACATGCGTGGGCGATTCGGGCACGCGCTGCGCATACTCGTACCGATCAGTCGTTGTTCGGCATTGTCCAAGGCGGAACCGACGCAGCCATGCGTGCAGAGAGTGCACGACGAACTGTCGATGTCGGATTTGATGGTTATGCCATTGGTGGGTTGTCTGTAGGTGAGTCGCGAGCAGAAATGGTTGATGCAATTGGGGCATGCATCGGTGAGTTGCCAAACGATCAGCCACGATATTTGATGGGTGTTGGCGACCCTGCTTCACTTGTTGAAGCAGTTGCGTTAGGTGTCGATCAATTCGATTGTGTTCTACAAACACGTGTTGGTCGACACGGGACTGCATTGACATCTGAAGGCAAAGTGCACATGAAGAATGCTCAACACACGTTGTCCGAAGAGCCGTTAGATGCCCTGTGTCATTGCTGGGTATGTAAGACCCATACCCGCGGATATCTGCGTCATCTGACTCAGGTGGGTGAACCGAGCGCTGCGCGACTGTTGTCTATCCACAATGTGGCTTGGACGATTCAGTTGATGAACACAATGAAACAATCGATTGAGGCAGGCACTTTTAGTGAATTTCGCCGTCAAACCCTTGAGGTATGGGGCTAAGGAGAACAGTCCCACAGGCAATGGTTCGCTAGGCTTACTCGCCGTGATTGCTTTTCTACTCTCCGCAGGTACCACTACTACTAAGAGCGGTAACCCTTGGTTTAGTCTCATTTTTTTTGGTGCCATTTTTGCCGCCATGTACTTTCTACTCCTGCGTCCACAGCGCCGTCGAGTCAAGGAATCACAGAACCTTCAGTCTTCAATCTCTGTTGATGATGAAGTCATCCTGAACTCTGGTATCTATGGGTTTGTCACGTCCATTGAAGGCGACATCTTGTGGCTCGACATCGCAGACGGTCACGACAAAGAACGAATTGAGATTCGTGTAGCTCGCGCTTCAGTTGCGCGTAAAGCTCCGGTGGCGTCTGTTGAGATTCCAGAAGCTGAATCGAAGTAAAATTCAGTGAATCGCCGTCCGCTACTTATCTCTTTTGTTGGCATAGTCATTCTTGCGGCTTGCCTGTTCGGTGGCAATCTTGCCGCAGGTAACACGCCGTCGCTTGGTCTCGACTTGCAAGGTGGCGCGTCCGTCACCATGACGCCTAAAGGAACATACGATGCGGCTGCTCTCACTGTTGCAGTAGACATCATTCGTCAACGCGTTGACTCGATTGGTGTAGCTGAGCCAGAAATCATTCGTCAAGGTGACACTGTGGTGGTCAACCTTCCTGGTGTAAAGGATCAGCAGCAAGCTCTCGAACTTGTTGGACGTACTGGAGCCGTAGAAATGCGACCAGTGGTCAAGATGGCAGAGAATCCCAATAACACCACTACCACCGTGGCCGGAGCAACAACGACGACTGTTAAAGGTGCCGGCGCAGACATAACCACTTCAACTCTTGCTCAACCAACAGGTGGTCTCGGAAGTGCTCGCCATATTGCAGCCGACTCAACTACCACAACCACTGTTCCTGCAGTCGATCCCGCCACTGGTTTAGCCGAGGGTCAAACCGTGTTGCCTGGTCGTAAAGACGGGCTCGTCTATTTGCTTGGTCCTGCAGAGGCATCGGGCGAAGTCTTCTCAAATGATTCCAAAGCAGAAGTCAGTAATGGGGCGTGGGTTGTTGTAGCTAAGTTGAAGAGTGGAGCTGCAGGCGAAGATCAATGGAATGCACTGGCAGGCAAGTGTTACGCCGGTGGAGCAGAGTGTCCTACAAAGCAAATTGCCATCATTTTGGATGGGGAAGTTATTTCGGCACCTGTTGTGCAAGCGCCATCGTTCGATAATGGTTCAGTTCAGATCAGTGGATCCTTTACTGAAAAAGAAGCAAATGAACTAGCACGCGTCTTGCAATTTGGTGCAGTGCCAGTGCAGTTCGATATCCCTACTGTGCAGACAGTGTCTGCCACATTGGGTAAGGACTCGTTGAGGGCCGCAGTCATTTCCGGGCTAATCGGTGTGTTGCTGGTACTCGTCTTCTTGTTGTTCTATTACCGTGTACTTGCACTAGTGGTAGTAGGTGGACTCACTGTCTCAGGTCTTTTGTTGTGGAGTGTCATCTCTTGGCTATCTAAAACCAATGGGCTTGCGCTCACGCTTTCTGGTGTAGCTGGAATCATTGTCTCAATTGGCGTGACGGTGGACTCGTATGTGGTTTTCTTTGAGAAGATCAAAGACGATGTTCAGTCCGGTCGCACGCTTCGTAATTCGGCTGCGCGAGGTTTCGAGAGCGCATGGCGCACGATTTTGGCGGCTGACACAGTGTCGTTCATCGGAGCGCTCATCTTGTGGTGGCTCACAGTGGGTTCTGTGCGTGGTTTTGCGTTCTTCCTGGGACTGTCCACTTTGTCCGACATTGTGGTCTCGTATTTCTTTACGCGTCCTGCGGTCTTGTTATTGGCGCGTACACAGTTCATGAACAGAGGTCGCGTCTTAGGTGTCGCACCTTCAACTTCTGAGGCGGTGTCATCATGAGTGGCGGCCTAAAGCGTTTGTACCGTGGCGAGACCACCATCAATTTCTACGGACGAAAGAATGTTGGCTTCATTGCATCCGGGCTTCTTGTCCTCATCACGCTTATCTCATTGTTTGCTCAAGGGCTCAACTTGGGCATCGACTTCAAAGGCGGAGTTGCCTTCGAAGTGCCGGTGCAAGGTGCTATCTCTACAACGGTTGTAGAGGAAGTGCTCAAGAGCGAAAACGTTCTTGGAGACGGCATCAAAATTCAGACATTGAAATCTGAATCAGGTAGTCGTATTCGTATTCAACTTGGTGACCAAACTCCCGAGAAACGTACAGCCATTCAGACTGCTCTCGCGGAAAAGGCCAAGCTCACGGTGAACGATGTGAGTGTTTCTACTGTGAGTTCTACTTGGGGTAGAAGTATCACAATGAAAGCGGTGAAGGCGCTTTTGGTGTTCTTCTTGGTTGTTTCTATTTTCATATCATTCAGATTCGAATGGCGAATGGCTGTCTCGGCAATCGTTGCGATGGCACACGACGTCGCCATCAGTGTGGGCTTGTACTCAGTTCTCGGACTCGAAGTCACTCCAGCAACCGTTGTGGCATTTCTCACCATTCTCGGATTCTCGCTGTATGACACCATTGTTGTGTTCGACAAAGTGCACGAGAACACGAGCCGCTTTAGCGGTTCCAAAGTTTCGTACGGTGACGTAGTAAACGTTTCAATGAATCAAGTTCTGATGCGTTCACTCAACACGTCGCTTGCTGCAGTGCTCCCAGTTTTGAGTCTCTTAGTTCTCGGTTCTGGCGTGTTCGGTGCAGTTGCACTGCGTGAATTCGCTTTGGCCCTTCTTGTTGGTTTGGCTACGGGTGCCTATTCATCCATCTACATAGCGACACCACTTCTTGGTCTACTTAAAGAACGGTCTGCGCAGTACGTTTCGGGCCGAGGTCAACTGTCATTGGGTGCAGACATGGAGCATCTCATGTCCACAGGGGCTCCTATGAGCCGTCGTGCATCTGCAAGTGCTTCAGCTGCTGCCGGCACGGGGACAGCCGTGCGCCCTCCGGTTGACGCAATTCTTAGCCATCCACCGCGACCACGGAAAAAGTCTCGTCGCTAATATCGTTGTATGGGTACTGCCGACCGCGTTCTTCCGTGGAGACGGCACCACAGTGCGCCGATTGAGGAACTAGCACCACTGCTCACCGCTTTCAGAAAGCGCCATCCAAAAGCAACTGTGTCGATGGTGAACAGGGCATACGAGGTTGCACGTGTTGCTCACACTCATCAGATGAGGTCCTCGGGCGAGGCGTACATCAATCACCCCATCGCAGTTGCTCGCATCGTGGCCGATATTGGTCTCGACGAAATTTCACTCGCGGCAGCTCTCTTGCATGACGCAGTTGAAGACACTGAGATCACATTGGATGATGTGCGACGAGAGTTCGGAGAAGAGGTCGCAACTCTTGTTGATGGCGTCACCAAATTGGAACGTTTGCAGTTCGATTCTCGTGAGGCGCAACAGGCAGCCACCATGCGCAAGATGCTTGTTGCAATGGCGCGTGACATGCGAGTCCTTGTCATCAAGTTGGCTGATCGCTTGCACAATATGCGCACATTGGCCGGAGTGCCAATAGAGAAGCAGCAACGCACGGCCCAAGAGACGCTCGACATCTATGCGCCATTGGCCAATCGTCTGGGCATGCAAGAGATCAAGCAGCAACTCGAAGATTTATCTTTTGCCGCCTTGTATCCGAAACGGTTTGCGGAGTTAGATCATCTGGTTTCAACTCGTACGCCAGAAAGAGATCTCTATCTGGCCAAAGCCATTGCAGAAATAACTGCTCGTCTCACTGAAGTCAATATCACTGCAGTGGTAACTGGGCGAGGCAAGCACTTGTGGAGCATTTACGAAAAGATGGTGCAGAAAGATCGTGACTTTGAGGAGATTTTCGACCTTGTTGCGGTTCGCATCATTGTTGACAGCGTTCGCGATTGTTACGGAGCGCTGGGCTGTATTCATGGCAAGTGGCGGCCAGTGGTTGGTCGTTTCAAGGACTACATCGCAATGCCGAAGTACAACTTGTATCAGTCATTGCATACAACGGTTATTGGTCCAGGTGGGAAACCAGTGGAAGTGCAAATTCGTACTCAGGAGATGCATGAACGTGCTGAACGGGGAGTTGCCGCGCACTTTTCCTATAAGGAAGGAACTGACACCGCCGATTCTGATTGGTTGAACAGAATCATCGATTGGCAGTCAGACATATTCGATCCGAATGAGTTCATGGCCGACCTAAAGAGTGACCTCGAGCAAGAAGAGATATTCGTATTTACGCCTAAGGGTCGCGTCATCACATTGCCAGTGAATTCAACACCAGTCGACTTTGCATATGCCGTCCACACGGAAGTAGGCCACTCGTGTGTTGGGGCACGAGTCAACGGTCGACTCGTTTCTCTCGATGTGTCGTTAGTTTCGGGCGACTCTTGCGAAATTTTCACCTCGAAAGTTGAAGGAGCTGGGCCTTCACGCGACTGGCTTGGTTTTGTTCAGTCGCCTCGTGCACGCAGCAAAATCAAGAACTGGTTCTCACGCGAACGCCATGACGACATGGTGGAAGCAGGTCGTGATGAACTCACTGCTGAATTGCGTCGAGAAGGTTTGCCGGTTCAACGCATATGGACATCTGACGCATTCCTGCAGGAACTTGAAGCACTCAACATGACAGATGTTGAGACATTGTTTGCTGCTATCGGTGAGCATCATGTATCTGCACGAGGATTTGCCCAACGCATCGGTCGCTCCGTTCGTCGCGAAGGAAGCGATGAGCAGCTAGCCATGCCAATGCGCGTAGATCGCGTCACTACAGACCGCCGCGCGTCGACTGGTATCCATGTAGAAGGTTTGGAAGATGTGTTGGTCCGATTGTCGCGATGCTGCACTCCTGTTCCAGGCGACGACATTGTTGGCTATGTAACAAAAGGTCGTGGTGTCAGTGTGCATCGTGCCGACTGCGCAAATGCCGAAACTTTCGTTGAGGATGAGCCTGCTCGAACAATCGAAGTGGAATGGGCACGCACTACACCAGGCACAGTGTTTACTGCAGGCGTGGAAGTGGTAGCGCTTGACCGCAGCAAATTATTACGAGATGTTGCGAACGCTCTTTCGGAACAGCACGTCAACATCGTGGCATGCAGTACTCATACGGGCTCAGACAGGGTGGCAAAAATGCGCTTCGAGTTTGAGTTGGCTGACCCCAATCATCTAGAGGCTGTTTTGCGCATGATTAAGTCAATTGATTCGGTCTACGACGCATATCGCATCGTGCCTGGGGGTTCGTCCGACTAGCCTGAATAGTCGTGGCCACCTTCCAAACCAGTCCCGGCACTAGGGACATATTGCCTCCCGACGCGGGGAGATGGAGAGAGTTGGTACGCATCTTCGCCGACGGCGTGGAATCTGCGGGGTATCAATGCATCGTGCCCCCAATGTTTGAAGACCTAGGAGTATTTCTGCGATTAGGCGACGCCACAGATGTGGTCACCAAAGAGATGTATGACTTTGAAGACAAGGGTGGACGTCACATTGCGCTTCGCCCGGAACACACCGCAAGTGTGAGTCGCGCATATGCCCAGCATCGTCCAACGCCTCCGTGGAAGGTGTGGTATTCAGGTCCCAACTTTCGCTACGAGCGTCCTCAGGCCGGACGATTCAGGCAATTTGATCAAGTTGGAATTGAAGTCCTCGGTGTTGATGATGCGCTACTTGATGTCGAAGTGATAACTCTTGGCTGGCAGTTCTATGAATCTGTCGGATTGAAGAATGTCAGTCTTGTTGTCAACTCCCTTGGTGACGCAGGGGATCGTGCACGGTACGTCGAAGCTCTTGCAGCGTATTTCTCTGAGCGAGCCGATCAATTAAGCAAAGAAGCTCTCGTAACGCTCGAGAAAAACCCTCTGCGTGTACTTGACTCGAAACGCGAACAAGATGCTGAAGTAATTGCGAACGCACCAACGATTGGGCAGTTTCTCAGCGCTAGTGCAGCTGAACATTTCGCTGCGGTCTGTGCGGGTCTGGAAGCACTTGATATTCCTTTCACAGTGAACGAGCGCTTGGTACGTGGTCTCGACTACTACCGACGCACCACTTTTGAATATGTCTCGACTGCACTTGATTCAGCTCAAAATGCTGTTGGTGGTGGAGGCCGTTATGACGGCCTGGTGGAAGACCTTGGTGGTCCCGCCACTGCTGGAATCGGTTTTGCATTAGGTGTCGATCGCACCTTGCTTGCCTGTGATGCGGAAAAGTGTTTCGAGTTTGGTACACCACAGATTGATGCATTCGTCATAGACACAACGGGCGGCACTCACGCGTTGAAGCTGACGACACTTCTGCGTGCGGCCGGGTTTTCTACAGATCGCGCATTTGACGGGCGCAGCATGAAGGCCCAAATGAAGGGCGCCGACCGTAGTGGTGCCCTCGTGGCAGTGATTATTGGAGAATCAGAGGCGGAGCAATCATCCTGTACCGTTCGTAACCTTTCCACTTCAGAACAGACAACAATTCCCCTCGTTGATCTCCAGAGTCATCTGCAGACCATTGTTGGGCCAAGAAAGCCGCGGAGGCAAACACGATGACATCGACAGCAATGAGAACACATATGTGTGGCGTGCTCGACGTGTCTCACATCGGTCAAACAGTTTCCATATGCGGATGGGTGGGTCGTCGTCGTGAACACGGTGAGCACCTGGCGTTCGTAGACCTTCGTGACCACTCCGGCGTTGTGCAGTGCGTTGTTGACAACAATGTTGATGTTCGCAGCGAGTACGTCATTCGTATTACTGGCGTAGTGCGGGCGCGTCCAGAGGGCACGGTGAACGCAGGGCTTCCTACTGGTGCCGTTGAGATTGGTGAATGTGTTGTTGAGGTATTGAACTCAGCAGAACCGCCACCGTTTCCTGTTGATGCGCGAGCCGACGATGTAGATGAGTCTGTTCGCTTGAAGTTTCGATACATCGATATTCGTCGCGAACGTATGCAGCGCAACTTGCGAGTGCGATCAAAGATCAACAGCGCCATTCGCAGCGAGATGGAAAGCAACGGCTTCGTAGAAGTTGAGACCCCCATGTTGATGCCTTCTACTCCTGAAGGCGCACGTGAGTTCCTGGTGCCGTCACGCAAAGAACCCGGTTCGTTCTTCGCATTGCCGCAATCGCCACAGTTGTGGAAGCAATTGTTGATGGTGGCTGGCGTAGATCGTTACTACCAGATCGCGCGTTGTTTACGTGACGAAGATCTTCGCGCCGATCGTCAATACGAGTTCATGCAGTTAGACGCAGAAATGTCTTTTGTCTCACAGGATGACGTGTTGGAAAACATCGGTCGGGCAGTGGTGGCAGCTGCCATCGCTGTTACTGGTGAAGCTCCGCCTGAAATTGAAAGAATCACATGGCGCGACGCCATGGAGCGTTTCGGAATCGATAAGCCAGACTTGCGCTTTGGCATGGAATTAATAGAACTCACTGCCTTGTTTGTATCCACAGAGTTCAAAGCATTCGCAGGAGCAGCATGCATTAAGGGAATCCGCGTTGACGCGGCCACATATCCCGAAGCTGCTGCTTATGGTCGCAACAAGCTCGATGCTCTTACTGACAGAGCAAAAAAGATTGGCGCTAAAGGCCTTGTGTGGATGAAGGTGGGTGCCGATGGGGCAGTCGATTCTCCCGTTGCAAAGTTTTTGACAGACTCCGAACGAGAAGCACTTGTCGCAACTATGGGTGCTGTTGAAGGTGACTTGTTGCTTCTCGTTGCAGACGAGTGGGAAACCACGGTCGAGGTCTTGGGGCAATTGCGAAACGACATTGGTCGTCCGCCCGTGCATGAGGGTCCGTACCGGTATGTGTGGGTCACAGAGTTTCCTCTGTTTGTCGGAGTAGACCCAGTGTCAGGAAAACCTCGCCCTGGTCATCACCCGTTTTGTCATCCACATCCCGACGACCTTCACTTGTTCGATACAGACCCCTTGAAAGTGCGTGCACTTGCCTACGACTTGGTGTTGAATGGTTGGGAGCTCGGCTCTGGTTCTATTCGTATCCATGAACCAGAACTACAACGACGTGTATTCAATCAATTAGGAATTTCCGACGAAGAAGCAGATCGTCGTTTCGGATTCTTCTTGCAACCATTCAAATATGGTGCTCCACCACATGGTGGTTTTGCCTTTGGTATCGACCGATTGGCTGCGATTCTTACTGGTGAAGAAAACATTCGTGAAGTTATCGCGTTTCCAAAGACTCAGAGTGGTTCAGACCCGATGACAAATGCGCCAACTCCTGTTGAGAGTGCACAGTTGGCAGAACTCGGATTGCGACTTCTGCCACCACCTGCCTCGTCGTGATGCCATGAGTTCTCCAGATCTGTTTTCAGCCTCGGGAGAAGAACGCATGATGAAGAGGGCGCCACTTGCCGCTCGCATGCGCCCTACGACACTTGATGAAGTGATTGGTCAGGATCATCTAGTGGGGCCAAGTGGCCCACTTCGTAAGTTGATTGAAGCAGACCGAATGTCTTCCATCATTTTGTGGGGACCGCCAGGGACAGGAAAGACAACGCTCGCTGAACTCATCGCCGTGACGACCAAGCGTGAGTTCGAACGACTGTCTGCTGTTACTGCCGGGGTCAAGGACATTCGCGAAGTTATAGATATGGCTCGGCGTCGACTTTCTATCGATGACCGAGCAACTGTTGTCTTTGTTGACGAGATACACAGGTTCACAACTGTGCAGCAAGATGCACTGTTGCATGCGGTAGAGATAGGGATCATCACGCTTGTAGGTGCCACCACCGAGAATCCAGCCTTTTCTGTCAACCCAGCGTTGCGCAGTCGGTCATCTGTATTTGGGTTGAAGCCAGTGAATGCAGAAGCAGTCGAAGAATTGCTGAAGAAAGCTGCTGTACTCGAAGGTTTTACTGCCGATGATTCTGCT
>Ga0214921_10007402_pt1 | contig 14655 bp, 12 predicted proteins | sample LL1505_MetaG_FD_177992 | JGI IMG/M metagenome (GOLD analysis project Ga0214921, IMG submission 177992) | Freshwater microbial communities from Lake Lanier, Atlanta, Georgia, United States - LL-1505 | ecosystem: Environmental > Aquatic > Freshwater > Lake | place: USA: Georgia | collected... | reverse complement strand
ACTCGCTCAATGCAACGGTACAGGAGGCTAATGTCAATCTCAGTGATCAAGCAGAACCCAAGACCGATGATTACGCTAGCGCTATTTTAGAATCAGCACCAGACGTTACCAAGGTGTATCGCGATGCTCTGCGTCAGGGGCGAGATAGTTGGGGTGTGAAACGTACTGCGAGACCATTATGGTTTAAGCACTCCGCTGGAATTCGTACGCGAGTTCAGTCGGGCGCTGCGCGCGTGAAGCGCTTTAAGCGACCAGCGTTGCATAAGTAAGCTCAAATCAATAAACCAACAATCAACAGAACATTAAAATCAACGATGTCTGATACAAACTTCGACACCAAAGAGACGGAGCAAAAAGAGGGTTTTCAAGAAACCTTTATGTCGCATCTTTTTGAGTTGCGGGATCGAGTGGTTAAATCGGCGATTGCAGTCATCATTGTTTTTGTATCCTTGGTCTACTGGGCTCCCGACATCTTCCATTTGTTTGCCAAGCCAATGTTGGATTCCTTGCCGGCAGGTGGCAAGATGATCGTCACCGATGTGACCGGCTCCTTTTTTGTGCCAATGAAGGTCACCATGTTGGTTGCCTTCTTAATTGCCCTACCAATTGTTCTTTACCAAGTTTGGGCTTTCATAGCACCAGGCCTTTACACCCATGAGAGGAAGTTGGTTCTTCCATTAGTAGTAAGTAGTTACTCACTCTTTTTGATTGGCATGTCATTTGCCTATTTTTTGGTGTTCCCAACCGTATTTCAGTTCATGGCAAGCTATAACGCCCCCCTAGGCGCTGAGATGTCGACTGATATTGATAAGTACCTCAGTTTTGCCATGTCGACCTTTTTAGCCTTTGGTATTACCTTTGAGGTCCCGGTCGTGGTGGTGGTTTTGGTCAAAATGGGCATTGTCTCGATTGAAAAACTTCGAGAGATAAGACCGTATGTCATCGTCGGCGCCTTCATCATTGCGGCGATTGTTACCCCCCCAGATGTGCTATCTCAGCTTTTATTGGCGATCCCGATGTGCATTCTTTACGAGCTCGGACTGTTTATTGCTCGTTTCTACCTACCCAAAACAGAATCTGCAGAAGAAAAATCAGCTTAGATCTATAAGTTATTGATCTAAAACAGATTATTTTAATAAAATTGCTGTTGCGCCAATACAACGAATAGCCATATAAAGGCCTCAAAAGGCTGTATTTACATACAAAAGCGGGATAATTCTGATTGTCCCGAAGTAATTCGGGCAATTCTTAATTAACGGAGATTTAATCAATGAAAAAATCACTATTAGCAATTGCCGCCGCAGGCGCGTTTGCTGGTGCTGCTCAAGCCCAGTCAAGCGTAACTGTGTACGGCCTAATGGATGTTGGTGTAGGTCAAGGATCGGCGACTTATGGTGCTGGCGGTGCCAATAAGTCTAACCAAAACTGGGTAGGCGGTCTTAACTCAGGTAATGGAAGCGGTATGGAAGCTGGTTCACGCCTAGGGTTCCGCGGTGTGGAAGATCTTGGTGGCGGCACTAGAACAGGGTTTGTGATTGAAGTTGGCTTGAACGTAGGTAATGGTCAGAATTTCACAGTCGCCCCAACTACTGATACTACAACTTCAATGGCTAACACAGCATTATTTGCTAACACTCGGCAGGCTTATGCATCACTTGCAAATAACCAGTTTGGTGAATTACGCATAGGTACCCAAGACTCGTTGGCAAAAAATTTGCTGGGTGGATTTGATCCGGGAGCCGAAACTTTGATTACGGGTGCAGTTAGCTTGTATCAACAGGGTGTGGTAACGCGTTATGGTCAAGCCATTACTTACCAAGCACCGACCATGGCAGGTGTAGTACTTAGAGCCCAGTATGCTGGTGACTCTACAACCTACGGCACAGTTGGTACAACCAATACCGCAACAACAAATAACGCATCATCCGTAAGTGCGCGTTGGACAGGTGGTAAAGCTGCCGTTGGATTGGTTTATGAAGTTCGTAACCAATTTACACCAACAGCGGGTACTGTAAATTCAATGGTTGCATTAAATCCATCTTTGGCAACACCCGGTAACGTTCCAAGCATCGCTCAATTTGGGGCAGGCGCGGACTATGATTTCGGTGTAGTTAAACCTGCGATTATGTATTACAACCAAAAGTGGAATAACCCCGGAAACGCTGCCGCAGGCGGTTCAATCGGTGGAGTCTTGTTTGGCTTAACGGCCCCACTTAACAACCAAGTTAACCTAAGAACATCCTACACAACTGGAAATGTTACTAATAACGGTACCACCTTGTACAACACGCAAGGCTTCCAAGCAATGGTTGATTACAACCTAAGTAAGCGTTCTAGAGTGTATGGAATTTATGGACAGACCGCTTGGAATAGCAATAACACTGGTTATACTGCAACTGTAAAATACCAGCAGTATGGCTTAGGTCTGTTGCACACCTTCTAATTAATAATTTGTGAAGATATAGCTTTTTTTCACAAAAATTAGTTTACTAGTGCACTAAACCCCTTGTGGCAACACAAGGGGTATTTTTTTGAGATTACAATAATAAATATCGATTTTAAAATTCATCTAAAAACGTCAGTAATAAATTTAATAAAAAAGTAACGAATTTTAAATTGAAATCTAATACATAATGAGTATTTTGTGATGGTAAATATAAATTGTTAAAGTCAATGGAATATTTAAAATTACAAAAAATGTTGGAGTTAGCTGAAAAAAAATTCAGGAACAAACAATATACGGATGCAGAAGAAACTTTAAATAAAATACTTTTTTTGCAACCAAGAAATTCAAAAGCGAATGAGTTACTGTCATATGTATATGGAAATAGGGGAGATCATAATCTTGCAATGATCTATCTAGAGAAAGCAACTAAAGAAAATGATTGCACTGCTGAAGCACATTATTACTATGGAAAAATACTTCTTTCAAAATCACTTTATAAAGATGCCATAGATTCGCTAAAAACGGCAATTAAAAAAGCAGGCTATTTTTTTGAGGCGTTACATGAATTAGGAACGGCATACGCATTAATAGAAGAGCATGGTATTGCCTTAGATTATTATCAAAAGTGCCAAGATTTAAAAAAAAACTCACCACAACTTAATTATAATTTAGCAAAAATTTACGAAAAATTAAATCAATATACGGAAGCAAAGAAGTGCTACGACGAGGCAATAAAATTAGATCCACACTATGTGGATGCGTGGATAAATAAAGGTAATTTATTAGAGGAGTTGGGAGAACATGAAGATGCAATAAAGCATTTTAATGTTGCAATCGGAATAAAACCCGATTACAAAATATACTTTAACAAAGGAAACATACTCTTTAAACTCAACTTGTTTACAGAAGCTATTAATTGCTACAAGCAGGCACTTGGTATAACACCAAATTATCTAGAAGCTTGGACAAATATAGGCCTAGCACTTCAAAGAAGTGGCTGTGATATAGATGCTTTAAGCTGCTATGAGAAAGCCATTAATCTAGACAACAACAGTATTGAACCACTATTAAACCGCGCTTATCTAAATATTAAATTAAGAAATTTTAATAATGCCATTATTGATTTTAAAAAAATTATAAGTATTAATAAAAATGAAAATTGGATTAATGGTGATTTATTTCATACGGAGTTAAAATTATGTTATTGGAATGAATACAAAGCAAAAAAGGATTTTTTTAAAAAAAAGGAAAATATAGAATTAAAAAAAATAAATCCATTTAACCTTTTGGGTATATGCGATCAACAAAATTTAATAAAAAAAAATACAGAGTTATTAGTCAAAGAAAAATTCCCATCAAAAAATTTACTAGTTCCATTTTTTAAAAAAAACAATAAAAATAAAATCCGCATTGGCTACTATTCATCTGATTTATATAGTCATGCAGTTGGGCATCTTGTAGCGGGACTATTCGAGCTACATAACAAAAATCAATATGAAATAGTTGCATTTTCATTTAAACCTATAAAAAATGATAGCATTCGCGAAAGACTGGAAAAATCATTTGATAAGTTTATTGAGGTTATAAATGTGTCAGATAAAGAGGTCGCCAAGCTAAGTAGAGCATTAAATATCGATATATCCGTTGATTTGATGGGACATACGGGCGAAGCAAGAACTGGAATCTTTGCCTATCGTGCAGCTCCAATTCAGGTTAATTACTTAGGATATCCCGGAACCATGGGGGCCAGTTACATTGATTACATCATTGCCGATCCAATTCTTATTCCTCCTGAATTTCAAGAGTTCTACACTGAAAAAGTTGTCTACTTGCCGCATAGTTATCAGGCCAATGATGGAAAACGAGAAATCTCTGAGCGAAAATTTAGTCGAGCCGAGGTGGGTTTGCCTGAAAAAGGATTCGTTTTTTGTTGCTTTAATAATAATTACAAAATTCTTCCTGAAACCTTTGACATCTGGATGCGTTTATTACACGCAGTTGATCAAAGCATCCTTTGGCTTTTGGAGGATAATCCAACAGCAGCTGAAAACTTAAGGATAGAGGCAGGGCAACGCGGTATTGATCCAAGTAGACTGGTATTTGCACAGCGCTTGCCTTCCGCTGAGCACCTTGCGCGTCACGCCCTTGCCGATTTATTTGTGGATACATTTCCATATAACGCACACACTACTGCAAGCGATGCCCTATGGGCAGGGTTACCCCTGATTACTTTGCAAGGCGAGTCTTTTGCTAGCCGTGTAGCCTCAAGCCTGCTCTTAGCTATTGGGCTACCTGAGCTCATTACCCATACACTTGAGGAGTATGAGGCTTTGGCAATTGAATTGGCGATGGATCCACAAAAACTTGCATTCATCAAGCAGAAACTAGTAAATAACCGTTTGACTACTCCTTTATTTGATACATCCCAATTTACCAAGCATCTCGAGAATGCTTATCAACAAATGTATGATAGGTATCAGGCGGATTTAGCACCAGAGCATATTTATGTAAATAGAATTGAAAATAAATTATGAAAATTGTTACGCAAGAATATATAAATAAGATGGAAAATAATTAAAAAAAGTAAATCAATGAAAAAATGAATGAAGAAAAAATACGCCTTGTTATTGCAACTCGCTTGAAACGCGAAGAGTTTTTAAAAAAATCTGCAACAGGAAAATCTGTGATGAAATTCATAGAAATATCTAAGGCAGAAATTAGACTTTATTCTGAAAATAGAACTGGATTAAGTGAGCTGTATAACAAGGCAATTGACGAATCAATTAATACACCATGTATTTTAGTATTTATTCATGATGACGTATTAATAACGGATTGGTATTGGGTGCAAAAAATTAGGGATGGGCTAAGAAGATTTGATCTTATTGGGGTGGTTGGAAATACTAAGCGTAGAGAATATCAACCAAGCTGGATTATTATTAATACTGAGGGCAACCTTGATAATTTTGAAAATTTATCTGGCGCCATAGGGCAAGGGCAAAATTTCCCCCCTGAAAAACTAGACGTATTCGGACCTGTTGGAAGAGAGTGCAAGCTATTAGACTGAGTTTTTTTAGCAATACGAAGCGAAACTTTAATAAAAAAAATCTACGATTTGATTCTAACTTTAAATTTCACTTTTATGACATGGACTTTTGTAGAAGTGCTGAGCAATTAGGAATACAAATGGGAACAATTCCACTATCAATCATTCATCAAAGTTATGGAACCTTAGATAAAAGCTGGAAAATTGCATATACTAAGTATATAAAAAAATGGAATAATTAATAAAAAAATATATAAAAAACTCGAAAAAACTTTTAACATGTGCATCAACGTACCGTTTTCTAGATTTATAAGATAAATTGCAATTAAACAGTATTAAATATTTAATATAAGAGCTTTTCAGTAAATAATTTTTGTGGATATAACGAAAAATTTTCAAATGCTTTATTTTCCAATAAAAGTCTCTCTTCTGTGTTTTCGATTAAATGTAAACACGTATTAGCTAATTCATCATAAGAGGAGGGTTTAATGCATTCTAAAATTCTTTGGTCGATTGCAGTATTAATTCCAACTTCACCTACTACTGCCTTTCTATTAGTAAGAAGATAAAAAACTCTAACAATTTCAAAAATATGGGAATCAAAGTGATGTAGATTCAAAACTATTTTTGATCTTGATATAAAGCTATCCCGCTCTTTTCCATAAACACCAAATAATGTATGCACATTTAAACCCAAAGAACGAAGATCATCAATAATTTTTTTTCGACGATCTTTAATGGTGCCATAAAATAAAACATCAATATCTGGTTTATCTACAGTTGTTATCCTCCTAAGCTCAGATTGATAACCAATATCTAATTTTTTTACATTATTGATTCCTTTAGCGGTAAACGCATTAATATTTAAGTCGCTAAAATCCCAAGTTTCAAAAGAACTAGCCCACTCATAAATATTCGATGGCCACCAATCATTTTTATCAAAATAGATTTGTTCAGTATTTATAAAAATAGTATTTGGAGAAATATTTTTAACTTTTTTAATGTATTCAGGAGGCAATAAAGCCACCAATAAGTATATTGCGACAATTTTTTTCTATCTTTGAATTTTCAATTTGTACATTTAAACCTAATTCTTTAAGAGAAAAAAAGATTAATTGAGCAAGTTCCGTCCAAGCTGCTGAATGAGGAAAATTAACAATGCAAATGTTAAAGTCAAGTTTCATTAGAATTTATTTAATTCTTCATAATTTCTAAAATAACTATATTTTCTAAGGTTTTTTATGAATTTGCAAGTACAAATAATGCTCTCACAGGCAATTCAATCATTTCAAGGCGGCAATCTTGAAAGGGCTGAATCAATATTAAAAAAAATCATTCAACTTGATTCAAAAAATTGGACCGCATTACACATTTATGGTTTAGTAAAAGCCTCTAACAGCAAGCATGAAGATGCAGTTGATTTAATGACTCGCGCGGTTCGGATCAAATCAGAGGATTCGACGCTTCAATATAACCTTGCAAAAGCGCTATCGGATTGCGGGCGACATGATGATGCAATATCCCATCATCAAAAAGCAGTAGAGCTAGCTTCTAATAATCCTAATGCATGGCTTAATTATGGTAAAACTCTATTGGACAAAGGTCAGCAGGAAGCCGCACTGACTCATTTCGATCGTGCGTTGAAGCTTAATCCCAATTATTTTGAAGCATGGATTAATAAAGGTAATGCTTTATATGAACTTAAACGATATGAGGAGGCATTGAATTGCTACAATTATGCAATTCTCTATAAATCTGATTTTGCCAAAGTATATTTCAATAAAGGCAATACACTTAATGCACTTCAACGATATGAAGAAGCAGTTAAGGAATATGATAAGGCCATCAAATTTCAGCCTGAAAATTTAGAAAATTGGATATGTAAAGGAGACGTTCTCGTAAATTTAAAACGATATGAAGAGGCGTTAACTTGTTATGATTGTGAAATAATAAATAATTCCTTATCAGTTGTTATATGCATTAAAAAAGGAAATATTTTATTTGAACTAAAACGCTATGAAGAAGCACTTCATTTCTATGATCGTGTTTTAAATTTTGAAAATGATTATCCTGAAGCTTGGTCTAACAAAGCTAATGCACTTAGAGAGCTTAAACTATTTGAAGAGTCGCTATCATGCTACGATAAAGCATTGAAATTAAAACCTGATTTTGCTGATGCGTGGTTTAACAAAGGAAACCTTATGTATGAGCTTAATCGATATAGAGAAGCATTGGAAAACTATGATCAAGCATTAAAAATAAAACCTAATTTTGCAGAGGTTTATTCAAATAAAGGAAATTTGCTTAGTAAAATCAAGATGCATCAAGCAGCAGCAAGCAGCTTTTTTAGCGCAAGTGATCTTGGTTCAAAATTTGAAAATAATATAGGAAGGGCTCATCATCAATTAATGATGATTTGCAATTGGGCTGATTACAAAAAATTAACAAAACATATTTTTAGCGAAGTTAAGCAAAAAAAAAGAATTATTGAACCATTTGCTTTAATGGCAACATCTAATTCTAATGAATTAATAAAAATTTGTACTGAAATTTATGTTCTTAATAATTTTCCATCAATAAAGTTATTTCCAAAAAAAAATAACAAAAACAAATCTAAAAAAATTCGCATAGGTTATTTATCGGGTGAATTTAGAAATCAAGCAACATCCCATTTGTTAACTGGTATATGGGAATTACATGATAGAACAAAGTTTGAAACATATGCATTTGATAATGGCTATGATGATAATTCAAAATATCGCGAAAGAATAAAATTAGCATTTAATAAATTTATTGATATTTCTAGATTATCAGATTTGGATGCAGCAAAACTAATTATTGAAAATGAGATAGATGTCCTAATAAATTTGAATGGATTTTTTGGATTAGCAAGAACTGGAATCTTTGCCTATCGTGCAGCTCCAATTCAGGTTAATTACTTAGGATATCCCGGAACCATGGGGGCCAGTTACATTGATTACATCATTGCCGATCCAATTCTTATTCCTCCTGAATTTCAAGAGTTCTACACTGAAAAAGTTGTCTACTTGCCGCATAGTTATCAGGCCAATGATGGAAAACGAGAAATCTCTGAGCGAAAATTTAGTCGAGCCGAGGTGGGTTTGCCTGAAAAAGGATTCGTTTTTTGTTGCTTTAATAATAATTACAAAATTCTTCCTGAAACCTTTGACATCTGGATGCGTTTATTACACGCAGTTGATCAAAGCATCCTTTGGCTTTTGGAGGATAATCCAACAGCAGCTGAAAACTTAAGGATAGAGGCAGGGCAACGCGGTATTGATCCAAGTAGACTGGTATTTGCACAGCGCTTGCCTTCCGCTGAGCACCTTGCGCGTCACGCCCTTGCCGATTTATTTGTGGATACATTTCCATATAACGCACACACTACTGCAAGCGATGCCCTATGGGCAGGGTTACCCCTGATTACTTTGCAAGGCGAGTCTTTTGCTAGCCGTGTAGCCTCAAGCCTGCTCTTAGCTATTGGGCTACCTGAGCTCATTACCCATACACTTGAGGAGTATGAGGCTTTGGCAATTGAATTGGCGATGGATCCACAAAAACTTGCATTCATCAAGCAGAAACTAGTAAATAACCGTTTGACTACTCCTTTATTTGATACATCCCAATTTACCAAGCATCTCGAGAATGCTTATCAACAAATGTATGATAGGTATCAGGCGGATTTAGCACCAGAGCATATTTATGTTTAGCAAGAGCTAGTCAGGCTGAAAAAAAATTTAAATACATATGAATCAGAAAAAAATCGAATTAGAAAAAGCTATAAATAGTTATAAATTTGGAAAAATTTATGAAGCGAAATCTAAATTTGAAATTTTAATTAGGAAATATTCCAAGGATACAGATATTTTGTATAACTACGGCGTTTTCTTGGGGGAGATAGAAGAATACGAAAAAGAACAAAAAATTTATAAAAAATTAATAAAAATTGACTCAACAGATATTTCAGCATTGACAAATTTATCTGTCTCTTTAAATTCAACAAGAAATTATAAAGAGTCAGTATTCTACGCAACAAAAGCTTTAACTATTAAATCAGATATCCCGCAAGCATATGAATCTCGTGGATTAGCAAGAATACAACTAGCTGACTTAGAAAATGGCATTAAAGATCTAAAAAAATGGCTTGATTTACTTTTAATAGAGAATGTCAATGCCCAAGTTAAATCATGCTTAATAAACTGTATTGATTTAATTGATATCCCCCCAATTTATAAAAGCAATGAAGAGATTAAATTGGTAAGAAATAAAATAGAAGAACAATTGGATGAATCTTTAAGAAAATTAGAAAAATTAACAGAAGAAGAAATTAATAAAGAAAATATTGGAAAAAAGATTGCATTTAAATTAAATTTTTTTTATTTAGCATACCAACAAAAGGATGATAAAAATTTAAATGAAAAATTAAATAAAATTTTAGAGAAATTGCTAAATATAAGTAAAAAAGAAAATTATTATAGCGATAATATAAAATTAAAATTAGGAATAATAAGCACTTTTCAATTCCATCCAAAAACATTTATTTTCGATCAAATCGATAAAATAGATCAATCTAAATACGACATAGAAATAATTATAATTAATAATAATTCATTCAATATAAAAAAATTAAATAACTATAAAAATGAATATTTAAAGTTAAAGGCTGAAACTTATGAGGAAATAATAAAGTATTTAACCTCCAAAAAATTTGATGTAATTTATTTTCCAGACGTAGGCATGTCCATCACATCAAGAATACTGACAGTAGGCAAGCTCGCGAATGTAATGGTGACAAGCTGGTTGCATCCTGTAACAACTGGTTCACCGGCTGTTGATTATTTTCTAAGCGGAGAGCTAATGGAAAACATAGATGCACAGAACAGTTATACAGAAAAATTAATTCAATTGCCTGGAATTGGCTTGTATATTGATTCGTCCGATTACATCTCTACATCAATAGAAGAAATAAAGATAAAGAAAAAATCACAAAAATTTCGAATAGGAATTATTCAGACGCCATTCAAAATTCATCCGAGAATGGATCATGTTTTAGTTGAAATAGCAAAAAAAATTCCAAATGCTGAATTTATTTTAATTGAGCTAACAAAGGAGTTAGATATCAAGTTAGTATCTAGGATTCAAAATAGTTTTAAAAAATCTGGAATTGATTATCGAAAAATTAAATTAATAAAGAGAATGGAAAGAAATGCGTATAAAAAATTTCTTAAGGATATCGATATCTCAATCGATAGTTTAGGTTGGTCTGGAGGAAATACAACACTTGATGCATTTGGTGCAGCAGTACCTGTATTAACAATGGAGGGAGAGCAAATGCGTGCAAATCACACTGCTGGAATGTATAAATTGTTAAAATTAAACAACTATATATCTAGCAGTGAAGAAGAGTTGATTGAAAGAGCAAGGCTCTTGTACGAAGATAAAAATTACTTAATTGAGCAGAAGATTTTACTGTTTAACAATTTTTCCAAATTGAAAACAGAGAAATACATTTCTAATTTTTTTAATCAGTTATAATAAAATTAATAATAACAAAGCATTTTAAGACTTAGACGCATGAAGTGAATAATGAGATTTTAACAATGCAATTTCAAATTGCTTCGTGTATTCAGCGGGATCAAACATATTTATAGTTTTCAGTGACATTCTAAGCTTTTCCTTAATTTGAAGATAAAAATCTTTATTCGTGGCAAGTAGCATTGCTTTTTCTTTATATTCACTTAATGACTCTGTAGTCAATTCAGGAATGTTAAGGGCATAAAGTAAGCTTTTGCCCATTCTGCTGTGAAAGCTTTTACCCGAAAGTGTTAGAACAGGAAGTTCAGAGAGTAAAGCATCACTAAAAGTTGTTCCGCCGCCAAACGGATAAGTATCAAGAAATAAATCAGCCAGAGAAAAAGAACTCATATAATCATCATAAGATGTTCGATCTTTGAATATTACACGGTCAACACTTATTCCTGCGCTGGTTAATTTCTCAATAAAGTTTTTTCTTCCACACTCTTCAATATAAATCCATAAAACACTATTATCAATTCGATTAAGTATTTCAAACCACAAAATAAGTATTTGTTCTGATATTTTTAAGTTCATATTAAAACAACAGTAAACAAAAGTATCATTTTGTAAACCAAAATCACTTCTTTTAAATGATTTTCTGTTGTAACTTCTTACTGAATTTGGTTGAAAACACGGAGATATGTTGATAACCTTTTCAGCAAAATAAATTAAATCCTTTTTGGGAATAAGGACTTCATCTCCGACAATAAAATCATATGCTGTGCTTCCCATAGTGTTTGGATAGCCAATAAAATTTACTTGAGATTTTGCGACTCTATTTAAAAAAATATTGGTTCTAGCATTCTTAGTATGGCCATTTAAGTCTACTGCAATATCAATTTCATATTTGCGAATTAACTTAACTGCTTCATGATCTTCTAAATCTGTAATATCAATAAAATGATCAAAATAAGCACCAATCTTTGAAGTTACATGATCTATTTGTTTGTTGTTTGTGATAAATCCAAATAATTCAAATTTATCCCGGTTATGAAACTTATACAAATCTTGCGATAGAGTCATGACGGGATGATCTCGAAAATCGGAAGAAATATAAGCAATTTTAATTTTTGATGATTTTGATACTGGTATCTGGTAATCATCAGCCACTTTTTTATATCGACAATTAATCCAACGTAAATTATTTTCTAAAATATTATTCGGTTGATCGCAAACATACAATAAAGTAGTAGGATCTAAATAATCACAAGCACTTATAAGAATTTTATTTACAAAAGTATCAACGTTACTCCAATCAAGTAATGATAGTTTTGCATTTATATAATTGTTGGCCAATAATGGAATTTTAGGGTCAATCTCTAGGGCTTTTTCAAAACAACCAATACTTTGATGAAAACAACCTTTATCAAGTAAAACTGTACCTTTATAAAACCAAGCAAATGCATAATCGTTTTTGTAATAAATTGCTTTTTCAATAGATTCTAAAGAGGATTCTTTGTCTCCTAGATTAAATTCTGCTAACGCTTTACTAAGCCATGCCTTAAAATCGATACAACTGGTAGCTAAGACTCTATTAAACAATAATAAAGCATCTTTGAATTTTCCCTCTTGTAAATAAATCATTCCCTCTATTAAAAGGAAAAAATTGAGATTTCCCAATTTTTTTTTTATACTAATAAGGGTTTCGTAGGCTTCATTAATTCGATCAACCATGTTTAGAGCTCGTAAATAACTTAGCCAATAAGTATCGGATGTAGCCGATGCTTCTATTGCTTTTTTATAGTAAAAAATTGCCTTTTGTGATTGCCCCATTTTTTCATGAAGTTCCCCTAAATTGTATAGAGAGGGATCATAATTTGGTTCTTTGTTAATAATGAGATTGTGGAGGCGGATACTCTCCTCATTATTATTGAATTCCTCAGCATATAACTTCGCAAGGTTAAATGTCGCATCAATATTTTCTGGTTTCAAAGAAAGCGCTTTTTTGAAAAAAATTTCAGCATTTTTTCCATTTTTTAAATTTGCATGGGCTAATCCAAGTTCAAAAAGGCCCTCAAAAAACTCTCCTCCAATTTTTATTGACTGTGTTAAGTGATTGATTGCATCTTCGAATTGCTTAATTTTGATTAATTCTTTTCCATGGTAATAATGAGATTCGGCAGACGCATTCACATAAGAACAAGCAATATTAAGGTGTCTCAATGCCTCTTTTTGATCTCCCTCATTTCCAAAAATATATGCTAAGAGTTCAAAACATTTCGAGTTTGCCTCTTTGGTAGAAATGAGTTTTACTAATATTTCTTTTGCTAATTGGTATTGATTTGATCTAAAGTAATACTCAGCAATTTCAATTAATTTTTGACTTGAAGTTGCCATGTGATTTCTTATTTGTTCTTTAGTTGGTCTCTAATTTCTCTTAACAAAAGAATATCTTCCGGCGTGGGCGGCGTTGTTTTCGGTTCTTCGTCCTGTGCCCTAATCTTGTTGACAATCTTGACCATTTGAAAGATCACAAATGCCAAAAGAATGAAATTGATAGAAATGGTGACGAAGTTACCGTATGCAAAGATAGGGATTCCAGCCTTTTTGAGGGCATCAAATGTTCTTGGAACATTATCTGGGATTGTTCCCAAAACAATGAAGAGGTTCGTGAAGTCGATTCTGCCACCCAGGAGGGAGGAGATGAGCGGCATGACGATGTCATTGACCAAGGAGTCCACAATTTTCCCGAATGCACCGCCAATAATCACTCCGACCGCTAGGTCGATTACATTGCCTTTGACAGCAAAGGCTCTGAATTCTTTCATGATGCTTGATGCCACGCATTTCTCCTTAAAATTGCTATTGATTTCTGCCAATGAATCACAGTTAAGCGGGTTAATAGCGTTTTACCTTAAAATCGATAGTTTAAGCAATTCACTGTATAGAACCCCGTTTTTTAATAGGTAGAAGGATAGATCGTAAATGAGTGATACCCCAAAAATGGATAAAGACCGGCGCACTTGGTTGATTGCCAGCTCAGCCGTTGGTGGATGTGGAGCAGTAGCAGCCCTATACCCATTTATAGATAGTTTTCAGCCTTCTGAGCGCGCTAAGGCCGCTGGAGCGCCTGTTGAGGTGGATATTTCTGATATGAAGCCCGACGAGATCCGAACCGTTGAGTGGCGTGGCAAGCCCGTTTGGGTCTTGCGCCGCAACCCCGCCCAGGTCAAAGAGTTATCCAAGCTAGACGGCGAGCTTGCTGACCCGAAGTCCCTTCGCGACCCAGCTGCTCTAACACCTGCATATGCTCGTAACGAATATCGCTCGATTAAGCCTGAATATCTGGTGGTGGTGGGTATTTGCTCCCATTTGGGCTGCTCTCCGACAGCCAAAATTCAAGCAGGACCCCAGCCCTCCCTTCCAAATGACTGGCCGGGCGGTTTCTTATGCCCCTGCCACGGCTCCACTTTTGACATGGCTGGAAGGGTATATAAAAACAAGCCCGCACCCGATAATTTAGAGGTGCCACCCCATATGTACTTAAGCGATACCAAGATTTTGATTGGTGAAGATAAGAAAGCTTGAGTAATTTACTTAACTATTTAATGAATTAGCTACTGAA
>Ga0214921_10007401_pt1 | contig 14656 bp, 14 predicted proteins | sample LL1505_MetaG_FD_177992 | JGI IMG/M metagenome (GOLD analysis project Ga0214921, IMG submission 177992) | Freshwater microbial communities from Lake Lanier, Atlanta, Georgia, United States - LL-1505 | ecosystem: Environmental > Aquatic > Freshwater > Lake | place: USA: Georgia | collected... | reverse complement strand
AGAAATCCTCAGCTTCTGCAGTAGAGTCCAGCAAGCTAGGTTATCGAGTTGGTACCCTAATTAATATTGATGTCCTTATTGCTTTGGATACCTTGTTTACAACCAGAGCATCGCTGTATAAGGCTCGCTATGAAACGATCATGAATGCGCTTAAGTTAAAAGCTCAGGCAGCCAGTCTTTCTGACGAGGATTTAAAAGCGGTTAATGCTTTATTGCGCTGATCACTAAGTATTAAATTAGCCGATCAATTGCCTGCAAAACTGATTGGACAGAGGGCGGTTTTCCTAAGTCGCCTAAGTTAATGATTGTCTCGGACCAATATCCTTCAGTCTTCCAAACTGGAGAATCGCAATAGATCTCAATGGTTGGGCGATTTAGCACTGCAGCAAGATGGGTTAATCCAGTATCGACACCAATTGTCAAAGCAGCTTGAGAAATAAGCTTAAAATACTCCTTAATTGAATAAGCCTGTGGAATAAGTCCGCCATCAAACTGTTGAACGATCAGGTGACTAGTATTTTTTTCAGTCTGATTACCCCATGGGTAAATTGGGATCAAGCCCTTTTCAAGGAGGTGCTTGCCAACCACTGCCCAATTATCAACACTCCATGTTTTTGATGGTCGCGCTGATGCATGAAAACATAAAACGTAAGGTTTTTTGAATTCACTAGCTAGATCAACTTCTTTGACCAAATGAGATAAAAAAGAGTTTGGATAAAACTTAACTGGTGAGGTTCGATCTATCAATGGGATACTTAATGCTGAACTTAACAAATAGCGTGAACGATCAATTGCATGACACTGCCAAGGAACTTGAACAACTTCCGTATAAAAAGATCGGGACAGGGCCTCATAGCCAGAGTACTCCGTAGCATTGGCCAAGCCGATAATCTTGATATTTTCAGAGCGTCCCGCAAAAGACGTCACAACTGCTGATTTAATCAAGCCCTGAAAATCAATTACCAAATCATAACGCTGCTCACTGAGGCGTCGAACTAACGCAAACAATTCTTGCCAATTTTTATAGTTAAATACATTACGCCTCCAGCGGCGCAATGAGATTGGAATAACTTGGTCAATGCCCTTAAACGTGCTAGATGTTCGAAGAGGTTGCAAAAGATCTATATACGCCTCTTCTACTACCCAATTAATTTGCGAATCCGGATATCGTTCACGAATATCCCACACAATTGGTAGAGTATGAAGAACATCACCAAGAGAAGATAATTTTACTAGTAAAAAATTTTTCATTTTTATCAGTATATAAGTTAAACGAAGAAATTATGATTTTATGCAAACAAAGGCTAAAATATAATGATGTGGATTCTTAACAAATATAGACTTTTTGAATTTATTGTTGGATCAATCATCTCACTCTTAATACTATTATTTTTAATAGTAAGAGGTGCCACCAATATTGGAGTAATCTTATTATCATTAATGGGCCTTTTTTTATTTATCAAGGGAATACAAAAAAATAAATCGATTATCTCCAATGGTGACCTTCTTTTAATCACAATTGGATTTAGCGCCCTTTTTATTGCTACGCTTGCAGCGCAAATCGGTAGAAATCAATATCAGATCTCGTCTTTAGATGGGCCACTAAGAATTTTTCTTGGATTTTTTATTTTCATTCTGCTACTACGAGTTAAATTAAATTTAATTTATCTTTTGTCATTGCTAATCCCCATGAGCTTAATTTTTTTACTCATTGACTTAGCATATTTTGATAAGGCATTTTTAACAAATTGGGGTGGCAGGTATGCATCTTATTTTGTAGACCCAAATACCCTTGGTGGTCAATGTGGAATATTTTCAGCTTTAACGTTTTACTTTTTGTTTTCTCAATTTAGAAAGAATATTTTCTCAGATTTAATAAGATTAATTGGATTTATTTCAGGGATAGTTATAACCTTTTATGCTCAATCTAGAGGTGGGTGGTTAGCGTTCATCTCTATGTTCATATTTGTTTTATTGATTGAAAGATTATCTTTTTTTAAAAGTATTAAAGAACGTAATCTTTATTTTTATTTTTTGATATTTATTATTTTACTTTTTTGTAGTTTATTTTTTACTATTAATAAAACTTATCTACTCAACAGAACTGACTCAGTTTTTTTCGAAATAAATCTTTGGATGCAGAACACCAGTAACTTTCATGAAGGTGCAATTTATTCTAGGCTTGGCATGTGGGAGGTGGGGTTTTTATTGGCTAATGAAAGTCTATTTTTTGGCTTTGGCGAAAAGTATCTGGGGATCTCGGTAGCTAAATTTTATGATTTTTTACCGCTAAATTTGCATCACCCATTAAACATTTTGATTGGAACTGGGCCCCATAGTGATTTTCTTGCTAAACTCTTGGCAAGTGGAATCATTGGTGCTTTTGCTTACGTTATTACAATTTTCATACCCCTATTATTTTTCTTTAAATTTATTCATCATACTTCTCAAAGCCTTCGTTTTCCAGCACGACTTGGAACCGCATACCTCATTGGGATTGTCATTACTGGATTATTTAATGAAACACTTTCTTTAAAATACCTATGTTCTTTTTTTGGATTCATAATAGCCATTTTCCTGGCGTCAATTTTCATTACCGAACCTGCGAATCCACATGAATCGAAATAAATACTCCATTACTTTTTCCTGTTACAACTCTGTAAATTACACAAAAATGTGTATTGATAGTTTGTTAAATGCCAAAACTCCTTTATCACGACTTGTGGTCGTTGATAATGGCTCCAGTGATGGGACTATTGAATATTTAAATTCAATCTCCCTTGGTGGAGTTGTTCGAAATTCAAAAAACTATGGATGCGGGGTTGCGTGGAACCAAGGAGCGCTTTATCAACAAGCCGAATGGACAATTATCATGAATAATGATGTAGTTGTTTCTGATAATTGGGTTGAATCTTTAATAACAACTGCAGAAGTAAATCAATTGAAAATAATTTCCCCGTCATTAATTGAAGGGCCAATGGATTATGATTTTATTAAGTTTTTTAATCTCGATGCTCCTAAGATGAAAGAGGTTCTTCGGACTGGAAAGGCTCATTTAGTCTGCGTAGCAGTTCACGAGTCTGTATGGATGGATATTGGTTTTTTCCGCCCAACGCCTAATTTATGGGGTTTTGAAGACTCCCTTTTTTTTCATGCAGCAAGAAAGGCCTCAATTCCAATTGCAATTACTGGATCTAGTTGGTTGCATCATTTTGGATCGATTACTCAATCTCAGATGAAGAAGGAACGGAATATGTCTACAAAACAAGACTTGACTGGGCGCTTTAATTACAGATTGCTTAACGAAACATGGATTGAAAGGAAACTTAGACAGCACAAAAATAAAGTTTCAGATCTTTTTTATCGCGATAGTGAATTAAAAAAATTTGGTATGACATTGCATGGAATTCGTAATGCAGGAGGATTTGAGTGGCTTTAACTTTCTATCGCAGAAATTAAAGTTTCAATATTTTTCTTAATGCAAAATTTATTTATAACAAAATTTCTTCCATTATCAGAAAATTGTTTCAGCTTTTGTTTATTTTCAAGTGCCCAAGAAATAGCCTCGACCCAACTCTCTATATCTGGCTTTACTAATAGGCCTGTGACATTATTCTCAATCGTTTCTGGTATGCCACCCACTTCGTTTGCAATTGTTGGGATTTTGAGATACTGAGACTCAATTTGAAACATTCCAAGTGGCTCTTTGATTGATGGCAGTACTGCAATTGTGGATATTTTAATTAGTGGGGCAATTGGATTGACTATCCCAGCGAGCAAAACATTATCTTCTAATCCTAATTTTCTTATTTTTGAGTAAATTGAATTATATTCCTCACCATCGCCGGCAATGATATATCTAATATTTGGCCATTTTATTTTTATTGTTTGAAGAATGTCCAAGAAAAAACTATGTCCTTTTTCCCCTCTTAACATTGCCCCGTGAACAATTAATGGCCCAGGATGATCGTTTATCCAATTATCAATAAATCTTGGTAATTTGGAGTTGATTTCCTCATCAATCTTTTGGAAATTTATTCCTGGATACATTTCACTTATTTTTATTGAATTAATTTTTTTATTTTTAAGTAAAGTTTCTCGTAAAAAGAAACTTGGCGTAAGAGTAATATCATATAAATAATTGTAATGAAATGCTTTTGGTTTGCCAGGTTGGTAGGTTCGTACTCGTATAATTTTTAAGTTTTCATGTTTTAAAAATCGGTAGAAATAGGCAGCAATAACCCCAATAGATGAATCATGCCCACTGTGAACAATAATTGCTGAGGGTTTCAATTGCTTGAGAACTTTATATGTTTCTAATATTCCTGAAATATCAAAAGAATTCCGTAAGTTTATTCTTTTTATTTTATGATTTGTTTTCTCTGCATAAGTTCCAACTTCACTTACAAAATTGCATAGTAAGATTGCCTGCCAATTTCTCAATCGAAGCTCATCCATTTGGGCAACTATTTGCATCTCTTGGCCACCAAATTTCCGTGAGCTTTCCATGTAAATTATAGTTTTCTTAGACATTTTTTTTAATTAAAACTTTTGCACATCATCCCACGCTGATCCTTTAGAATCTTTTTCGCTTAATTGCGGTTTTCTTAATATTCTATCTAATGGCCACTGAATATTTACAATTGGATCATTCCACAACAAGCAATTCTCACTTTCAGGATAGTAGTAATCAGTTGTCTTGTATAAAAAGTCAGCAGTGTCGGATAAAGTTAAAAATCCATGCGCGAAACCTGGCGGTATCCACATTTGCAATTGATTATCTGAACTTAATTCTTGCCCATGCCATTTTCCATAAGAAGAAGATTCTTTACGTAAATCAACTGCAACATCAAAAACACAGCCTTGCGTGACTCGTACTAATTTTCCTTGCGTATGCTGAGTTTGATAATGTAAGCCTCGTAGAATTCCCTGCTTAGATTGAGAATGATTATCTTGTACAAATTGATAATTTATGCCTGTTACTGAATTGAACTCTTTTTGATTAAATGATTCATAAAACCAACCCCGCTCATCCCTAAATACGTTATGCTCAATTATAAGAAGATCTCGCAAGGGAGTTTGGTGAACAGAAAACATAAGTTTAGTGCTTAGCATTTATTGTATCTCTTGAAGAATTTTTTTAAGATATTGTCCATAACTGTTTTTAGAAAGTCGCGATGCTATTCTCTCTAAATCCTGCGCGTCAATCCAGTTATTCCGATAAGCAATTTCCTCGGGACAGGCCACCATTAATCCTTGTCGTTTTTGTAATGTGGAAATAAATCCTGATGCTTCAAGAAGAGAGTCGTGAGTTCCCGTATCTAGCCATGCGTAACCGCGTCCCAAAATCTCAACATCTAGTTGATTTTGATTTAGATAAATACGATTCACATCCGTAATTTCCAATTCATTACGTTTGCTGGGCTTGATCGTTGAAGCAATATCACAAACCTGTTGATCATAAAAATATAGGCCTGTTACAGCATAATTGCTTTTTGGCTTTTGAGGTTTCTCTTCGATTGAAAGTGCACGCTTTTTATCATTAAATTCAACAACTCCGTAGTGCTCAGGATCATTCACATGATAGGCAAATATGGTTGCACCGTTAGTTTGCCGTGATACTCTAGTCAGCTTATTGACAAGTTCGTGACCATAAAAAATATTATCTCCCAGTATAAGAGTACTTGGTTGCTGGTTTATAAAGCTTTTACCCAAAATAAATGCTTGCGCCAACCCATCTGGCGAAGGTTGCACAACATATTGCAATTCCAATCCCCACTGACTGCCATCACCAAGCAATTTTTGAAAGTGCGGAGTATCACTAGATGTAGAGATGATTAAAATTTCACGGATACCTGAAAGCATTAGTGTGACCATGGGATAATAAATCATGGGTTTATCATAAACAGGCACAAGCTGTTTTGAAATCGCTTGGGTAATAGGATACAAACGAGTACCCGAACCGCCGGCCAAGATAATTCCTTTTCTTCTACTAATCATCTTCTAAAACCCTTTACGTAATCTCCACACGACCCTAATTTTAAACTAGTTATAGGAGATGATCATTAAGGTCCTAAATCAATTTGTGCTTGTGTAATTGATGAACATACTCTTTAATACGAAACCTCCAATCCTCATTCAAAAGAGACTCCCCTGCCAAAGCATTTTGTAATTTTGTTGTCGATAAAATTGAATTACTTGGTCTTTTAGCTGGCAAAGGATATTCATTCGTTTTTATGGGGATTAAATTATTAGGTCTTAAAATTAAATTTAGTCCTAATTCTTCTGCACACTCTAAAATATATTTTGCCAACTCATACCAACTTGTTTTGCCTGATGGCACTGAATGATAAATGCCGGATTTAATTGAATGACTATTAAGTATTTTAAGTGTCAAATTTGCCAACCAATCAGCATTAGTTGGTACACCATATTGATCAGCCACAACTTTTAGTTCACTACGCTCTTTTGCCAGATTCAAAATCGTTCGAATAAAATTTCTGCCATCACCATAAACCCAACTTGTTCGAAAGATAAAATATTTAAAACTCTTTTTAGTCTCGTTGCTCCAGGCTTCTTGTTGAGTAAAAATATCTTTTATTGCCTGCTCTCCCGCAAGCTTACTCTCACCATAAAAATTAAGGGGATTGCAGATATCTGTTTCCAAGTATCCGGCTTCTTTATTACCATCAAAAACATAATCGGTTGAATAATAAACTAATTGCGCACCATACTGTGAGCAATACTGAGACATCATTTTTGTTGCGAGTGCATTAATTGCAATAGCTTCTTCTTTAAACTCTTCTGCTTGATCAACCGCTGTGTAAGCTGCTGTGTTAATAATTTTATCGGGCGCTATTTTAGCGAGGTAATCTTCCAAAGATTGGTAGTTTGTCAGATCGCACTCACCCCTACCGACAAATGTAACGTTTTTATGATTACGGAGAGTTGATTGAAATGCTTTTCCTAATTGGCCATCTTTTCCAAAAACAAGAATTTTCATTTGTAAAAAGTTAGTTATATTGCTTACCAACCCAATCGCGGTAAGATCCCGAAACAACTCCCTCAACCCAATCCTGATGATCCAAATACCATTGAACAGTTTTTTGAATTCCAGAATCAAAAGTGTATTTTGGTCTCCATCCTAGATCATTGGTAATTTTAGAAGCATCAATTGCATAGCGCCGATCATGCCCCGGTCGGTCTTTGACAAAAGAAATTTGCTCTGAATAACTCCTTTGATCGGTTCGAGGTTTTAATTGATCCAAAATAGCACAAATAGTTTGAACTACAGACAGATTGGTTTTTTCATTCTTGCCGCCAATGTTATAAGTTTCTCCTACGCAACCTTTTTCCAAAACGACCCTGATTCCATCACAATGATCCTCAACATATAACCAATCTCGGATTTGCATACCATCGCCATATATTGGCAAGATTTTATCTTTCAAGGCGTTATGTATTACAATCGGGATCAGTTTCTCAGGAAACTGATAAGGTCCATAATTATTAGAACAATTCGTCGTTAATACTGGCAAGCCATAAGTATGAAACCATGATCTAACTATGTGATCGGAAGCTGCTTTGGATGCTGCATATGGGCTATTGGGCTCATACCTGTTTGTTTCTAAAAAAGCTGCCCCATTCATATCCAATGTACCGTATACCTCATCGGTTGAAATATGCAAGAATCTGAACTGTGCCTTCCTTGAATTATCTAGATGGTCAAAATAAAAGCGGGCAGCCTCAAGAAGATTATAAGTTCCGACAATATTTGTTTGAATAAAATCACCAGGGCCATGAATTGATCGATCTACGTGTGTCTCAGCGGCAAAATTAATGATCGCAATTGGTTGATATCGATTAAGTAATCTCGTAATTAATTCTTTATCGGAAATATCACCCTTATAAAAATAATAATTTGAATTTTTTTCAATTGACTGGAGTGTTTGAAGGTTGCCAGCATAGGTTAACTTATCAAGATTAACCAATCCTTTTGAGCTATCTTTTATCATTTTAAGAACAAAATTTGCGCCAATGAATCCAGCGCCGCCGGTGACAAAAATTAAATCTTCAATACGTGATGAGTTGTTTGACATATTTATTAAATCTTTTTTTTCCAAAAATCTTTAGGCCCATTTTTTTTATAGTCTTAATAATTAAACTTGATTTTATTGGTATTTCAGTAATTGCATTTTCAGGATATTTTGCACAATTAATAAGGGCCGGATTAATAAATATTTTATATCCTGCGAGTTTTATCTCTTGATGAAAAATTACATGATCAGCAATTTCCTTTCCGTTGGAATCAAGTCCATGATATCGACCGGATATGAATGCTTCTTTCTTATATATTGCAAAACCACCAAAAGCTGAATCAACCTCAATAAGTTGAGATCGAGGGTCAAGAATTACTTGTCGAGCTGTTACAGCCAAATTTACAGCATACTTTTCCCCTACAAGGGGCTCTAGTTTTTCTTTTAGTTGCCAACAGTCATCGGGGCACCAAAGTGGATGTCTTAATGCCCAAATATCATAATAATTTTCGCCTTGATTTGCCGTTAAAACATCCCAGATTTGATCTAGATTCCAACATTCATTAATTTTTTCTCGTGTTATGAGTTGATTCATGCCATCCAAATCAGCCATCATGACGTAATCAATATTTCGCAGTTTTGAATTTCGAATAACTTCATCAATTATTATATTTCTGCAAAATGCAATTCTTTCTGTCCTTTTTTTTATTTTTACTGATAATTTTCCATTAGATATAAATTGGAAATTTAATCTTTTTCTCTTTTCAGCCTCTAGTAGCTGGACAGTTTCATCACTAGAATCGCTTTCTACTAACAAAAAATGGGTTTCTTTAAAACTAGATGTAGCATTGGCCATGATCTGCAGCTCTTGCAAAATGACCTTGGCCACATTGCGCACTGGACCACAGATTAAAACAGAGGATTCACTAATTTCTTTTTGCTGTCTACCCATCAATTAAACTCTTAATATGTTGTATGCCAATTATTATCATCCTGATCGCACTGGTAATGCCTCATTTATGGAGGTTGACTTACATCATACTCATAATCCAACCCATGCTAATAGATTGCTAAGAAAAGCTTTTTTAGATAAGGGGATTGAATTAAATAATCCTGATGTAAATGAAGGGCGGTCGATCTTATTTAGCCTATTTCATGATGGGCAGCCTATACCTCCGATTTTAGGTCCTAAGTTTCTCATTGCCACTGAAAACCCATTCATTTGTAAATTAAATGCTAATTTAAACTATTTTCAACACTTTGATCATGTATTTACATGGAATAGAAATTTTCTTCAACTATCTAATTTATCTCAAGTATTTATTCCAAATCAAATTGAAACTTCTTTTTTCCCGCCCCTCTCTGAAAGAAAGATATTTGCTACGATCATTAATGCAAACAAAGGATTTCCATTTAAATTAACTAGTGATTTATACAAAGAACGCTTGAACACCATTAAATGGTATGAGAAAAACGCTCCAAATCATTTTTCTTTATACGGACTGGGCTGGGATAAACCTAATCCAGCTTACTCCATCTCGGGAAAATTAATTCGTCGAATAAAGCGTCTTCGCAGTCAGCTTTTTGGATACACTCCATTTCCTCTCTACAAAGGCGATATTCCCCAAAAATCTTCTGTCTACAAGATTGCTAAATTTGCGTACTGCTATGAAAATGTATCTGATTTGCCTGATTATGTATCAGAGAAAATTTTTGATGCCTTTATAAGCGGCTGTATTCCTATTTATTGGGGAACTAATACAATCAATACACTTATTCCAAGTAATTGTTTTATTGACCGTCGAAATTTTAAAGATACACGGCAAGTTCACCAATATCTTCTTAGCATTACACCTGATCAATACCAGACAATGCAAAACAATATTTGGTTTTTTTTAAATTCTCCTGCGATTAAAAAGTTTGATGCTAGCAATTATGTCAATACTATCGTCAGCACTATATTACGCAAAATTTAATTTAACCATGAATCGTTTCATTATTGATTACGAAAATCCGGATGCTGGAATCGGGCATTCATTAGGATATATTAATTCTGCCATCAAAATTGCGACGCAGCATAATCTTCATTTTGCCTTTTCTCCACTCCAGATAAAAAAATCTTCATCAAGCGATTTACAATGGAGATATAAGCAATTTATTCGCAAAATTACCTTTAGAAAAATTTATGAAACTCATGATATTGGGAATGACTTAAATTATCTTTTTGCTTTTGATCTTCTTTACTCGAATCGCTCATCAATTGAAGACAAGATAAAAAATGGTGAATTAAAACTTCTTAATCTTCCTTTTCCAGTTTTAAAAATACCTTCTAATGATCAATCTGATGACATCGCCTATGAACCAATCCGGCAATTTATTTCAAATCATCCTGAAGATGGTATTGTTTTCCGGCTTCCCAGTAAAAGGCATGCCGACTATGAGTACGCCGCTTCGAGGCATTTAATATTAAATTCCTATCAAAAATCACGTATTTACCGCCCTATTACTTGTAAATTTGAGTCCAATAATATAAATATTGCTGCTCATATTCGACGTGGTGACCTGCTACCAGGTCGACAATATAGTGATTTACGGCATCGGATGTTACCGGATAGCTGGTATGAAGCCATCCTTAACACCATAATCTCAGAACTTCCTGGTCAAAAAATTACAATTCATATATTTAGCGAAGGAATTAACGGGAATTATGTTTGCGAAAATGGCTCTGTCTCATCCTGGGCTAATAAATTTTCAGCAGCTAATGTTCTTATAAAAGAGTGGGTTGATAAACCATTTATTGAATCCTTCCATCATCTATTAATTGCGGATATTTTAATTGGATCGAGGAGTGGAATGTCACATCTCGCCGGCATCCTAGGGAAACAAATAAAAATTATGCCAAATATGTGGCATTCATATCGCGGTACAGATCAATCTCTTGAGCTTAATACAGCAGAAATCAACTCTGATTTACCTGAAGTTACGAAACATGTAAAGGCAAATATGCAAACCTTACTTAAGCTGACTCTTGATCCAAAGAGGTACCAATACCCGCTCTAACTTAGAGTAAAGTTTAAGTATTCCTTTTTGTTTAAATTGAAATCTCGAATAAATTTCAACCATGACACCAAAACTTGGTGATGAAAAATACTTTCTTAGGCAAATAATTAAAGTTTTAAAGTCTTGAATTCGTTTCTTAATTTTTACCATACGTGGATAACAATCTGTTGGGATAAAAAGTTTTTGTAAATAATATTGCTGCACTTTTGGAATCTCATCTCTAAATTTTTGTGAATAAGTACTGCTACTTTGAGCGGGATATTGTCTATATGTTAATAAATATTCGCCGAGCATACCAAGCTTGTAACCTTTTGTTATACAGTCCACAAGGAAATAATAATCTTCTGAACAAAGCACATCTGTTCGATATGGTGTATTTTTAAACACTGATGACTTTCCTGCTATTGTTGAATTACATATTGGGCAATATATTGATGTTAAAAATTGGATGTCTTGCTCTATAAAACTTTCCTTAGACTTTTTTAAGATACCTGACTCTTGATTTAAATTGACATGCCGAGACCCGCAAAGATCAATACCCTCGGCCTTTAAATAATTAATCTGACATTCGAGACGTTTCTTATGGGATATATCATCTGCATCCATTAGTGCAATAAATTCTCCACCAGCTACCCTAATCATCTCATTTCTTGCACTCGATACTCCAATATTTATTTCAGAATAAATTGGTTTTATCCTTGAATCTTGGTATGAGCTAATAATTTTTTTTGTGGAATCAGATGAGCCATCATCAAAAATGAGAAGTTCAAATTTTTTATAGGACTGCTCAAGAATACTTTCTATTGCCTCTGCAATATATTTTTCGCAGTTATAAGCAGGCATGATAATGCTAACGAGTGAAGCATTGCTATTCATTTATATATAGCTTTGTAAATAACGTAAAAACCGCTTAAAACGCTTAAATAATCTTGATAGTAAGGGTTTCCTAGGGGCTCCATAATTAAGTTCTGATTCCCAGTTTGACTGATAAACGATACCAAGGTAATTTTCTTTCAGTTTTTCAACCTTCTCTCCTAATCGCCTCAATATGTAATACTGCCAATCATAGTAATACACTCGAAATAGTTGCTCGACTGGCTTTAATTCAATTGCTTTATAAGCAATTAGGGCCTCTAAATAAACTAATGTTTCAGGCCTCTGGGGTGTAACTAAATCCCAAACTGTTTGGTGTCTTGGTATCAAAAAATTTTGATCCAACGATCTCCATACTTTTGCTGACCATATAAATGGAGGACAGTGGCAATAGTAATTAGGTCCTTTTCTGCCAAATATTTGCTTTACCCGATCCGCCTCAGCAATTAGGTTATCAATACTTTTTTTAAAGCCCCGATCGATTGAAAGCTGAAAATAATCTTTATTTTGAAAAATTACTGTATACGGAGTATCGTTGTTTAAAAAGTTTGCTTTTGAAAAATCTCTAATAAATATACAATCCGAATCTAAACAAACGTAATTTTCACAAATACCAAGACGCCAAAATTCAGACTTAATATTTGCTTGAGCTTGACTTCCTGAAATATCCAAATGAATAGTGGGCTTAACTTTCGGGTTGGCCATGACTATTGACTCATCAGAAACCCAGAGATAATCACCTGCGCCTAATAGAACTTTTTCTAGAATATTTTTTTCTGATTCGGCTGTAGAGATATAAAAAAAAATTTTATCTTTATTAAATCTTTGGATTGATTCCAATAGTCTCCGCAACCTTAAAAAGTCACGTTCATAAGATTTACAGTATAAAACTATGTCTCTCATGGGCTTGTTTCATACGCTGCACTCAAAATCTTATCTACGCAATCCTCTACTTTATAGGGATCGTATTTAGGCTGAACTAGTCTTTTATTTTTCCAATCAATCCATATTTTTTCTAATTGCAATTGAATGCTTGATGAATCAAAGGAATGTGCTATGTAATGACCACGACTGTCCAACATGTTATCTAGCTGTGGATTAATATGAGTTATTGCGAAAATTGGTCTAGTAGTATAAAGATACTCATAAAATTTCGAAGGTATATACTCCGCGCACGATGGTGTTTCTCCGGTAAGAAGAATTAGGATATCTGACTCCATCATTTTGATAACTATTTGCTCCCTTCCAGATATTCCTTTTTTTGAATTATTTTCCACCCTCCCGTAAATTAAGACATTACTTTCTAAGTTAAGCTTTTTAATTGTTTCCATGGATAGGTTATCTAACTCTGATCCATACACATTAATCCTTAAAACTCTTTTTAACTCCGGGTATTTCTGTATAAGCGCGGGCATAACTTCAAAAAGTTTTATTAGGCTCCGATCCTCTGCCAAAGACCCAAAATGAGAAAGAGTCAATGTATTGTTATATTTATGTATTACCTGTTTCACAGTTGGCGCTTTCGCACCAGGAATTAACATCATTGATTTTGCATTATTTAGACTATCTAAATTAGGATTTCTCAATTTCGCATAATGTAAAGCTCCATCTGTGAACCACCATACTAAATCTGCGTGCTTACAGATTTTTTTTTCAAGCCAATATCGCAATCTTTCATCTCGGTCTCTGCTTTTTAGCATTATGACCCCATCGTCATCATCATTAATCCTCATAACCATTGGATCATGAATTTCTGCCAGCCATGGTAACCCAGTTGTTTTTTTGAGCCAATACCCTGCTAAATGAGCAGACCATGCACTTGCAGCACTATATATAACATTTACCCTCCCTTGATTTATCAATTTACGTCCGAAGATAAAGGCGCTCAAGGCCCAAGACCACTGGCTTGAGTAACCAAAAACCCATTTTTCAATTAAAGAAAAGGGTAACAAAATGCCTGTCAAAAGAGCTGTAAATAGTTTGTAAAAAAATCCTTTGGTATAACGACTGGAATACCAATGTCGAAAATCAAATCGCAATGATGTTGGCCCCCAAGCAATTAACTGCTTATGCTTAATCTTATTATCTTTGACCCCAGTTATTGCACTCAATACATAGATATCTATACCTGCAGCTAGGAGTGAAGGGATTTTATCTGTCATTGTTTGACTTGCTGCTCGACCATCCATATTAAATGCATGCGATAAGATTAGCCATTTTTTTTGAGACTGATGCAGTATTTGTTTGTTAAACATCCCACTCCTAACTACTAGCTAAAATAGACATGACTGCCATCCGAATAGCAATACCAAAGGTAACCTGCTGCAAGATCACCGATTGCTTTCCGTCAGCGATGGCGGATTCAATTTCAACTCCACGATTGATGGGTCCTGGGTGCATCACGATTGCATCGGGCTTTGCCATCGCCATACGCTCTTTATTTAGCCCAAATTGTTTAAAGAAATCTGTGCCCTCTGGAACCTGTCCTTGATCCATTCTCTCTTTCTGAATCCTTAAAGTCATAACGACATCTGCGTCTTTAATACCATCCTCTATCTTATGAAAAATTTTGACCCCCAAGGAACTGAGATCTTTCGCCAGATCACTTGGCAACAAACTTTCTGGTCCGATCGCACGAATATCATTACACCCTAAGGTTGTTAAAGCATGAATATTAGATTTAGCAA
>Ga0214921_10007400_pt1 | contig 14658 bp, 3 predicted proteins | sample LL1505_MetaG_FD_177992 | JGI IMG/M metagenome (GOLD analysis project Ga0214921, IMG submission 177992) | Freshwater microbial communities from Lake Lanier, Atlanta, Georgia, United States - LL-1505 | ecosystem: Environmental > Aquatic > Freshwater > Lake | place: USA: Georgia | collected 2015-05-28 | reverse complement strand
ATTAGCCGAGATAGCTCTAACGGGGGAAACAACTTCTAGACCTATATTTCTTCCGTAAGAAGATATAGAAATATTATTTGAATATATTTCAGCTCCTAGGTTTCTTCCGAAAGCACTTATGGCTATATTATTTGAATAAATTTCAGAACCTAAGAAGTTACCATTAGCCGAGATAGCTCTAACGGGGGAAACAACTTCTAACCCAATTTTTCTACCGTAAGCAGAAGCGGCTATATTATTTGAATAGATTTCAGCACCTAAGAAGTTACCATTAGCCGAGATAGCTCTAACTGGAGAAACAATTTCTAGTCCTATATTTCTTCCGTAAGAAGATATGGAAATATTATTTGAAAAAATTTCAGCACCTAAGAAGTTACCATTAGCCGAAATAGCTCTAACAGGCGATACTACTTCTAGACCTATATTTCTTCCATAGGCAGAGGCGGCTATATTATTAGAAAAAACTTCTAATCCTAAGAAATTACCATTAGCAGAAATAGCTCTAACAGGCGATACTATTTCTAACCCAATTTTTCTACCGTATGCAGAAGCGGCTATATTATTAGAAAATATTTCAGCGCCTAAGAAATTACCATTAGCAGATATAGCTCTAACGGGAGAAACAACTTCTAGTCCTATGTTTCTACCGAAAGAAGATATAGAAATATTATCAGAATATATATCAGCACCTAAAAATCTACCTTTAGCCGAAATAGCTCTAATAAAAGAATTAACATCGAGTCCTATAAATCCAGCATTAGCAGAGATAGCTCTAACCGGAGAAGCAAAACTTGATCCTAATAACCAAGAATAAGAAGATAATCCTAAAAATTCAGAAAAAACCTGAATACCGTCATTGGTTCCTTGTATAAAAAGTCCTTCTTTACCTCCTATAGCACAAATAGAGGTATTATTAGAATAAAAATGTCCAGCGTATGAACTTAATGGCGCAACAGCACTTAAAGCTCCTGATAATACAAATTCACCCAAAAAAGGTTCATTTACACTGGCTATTGGATCGTGTCCAGCATCAGGAATATTTAAATTTGTATATGTGTGGTGGTTTCTTCTGTGGTATTTGGAATGGTATCGATTGCTCATATGTTCTCAAGTCTCATCAAAAATGTGTTCCCCAATTTTTTAGAATTGTGAATACTATTATTGAACTAAAATACTTATTTATTTCTTTATTATTAATTTATTTTTTTTTATTTATATTTTGTTCCGGAAATTCTAGCAAATCCCTTTGCACCATTTCCACCTGACCATGATAATGGCTTTGATCTATCATTAAATCCTGCTCCACCGCCACCGCCACCATGACCGTTTCCATTTGAACCCGTTCCTTTGTTTCCGCCACCTCCACCTGAACCGTATGGGTTGCTTCCACCAGATCCACCGTTTCCGCTAGATGTATCTTTTTTTCCACTATCTCCGCGATTTCCGCCGCCGCCATTTGGACTTCCGCCAGCACCGCCGTTTCCACCGCTACCGCTTTGTCCAGCCTGTCCACCATTTCCACCATTAGCTCTAACACCACCGACTTGTGAAAATCCTCCGTTTTGACCTGCGTTTTTAGTTCCTCTTCCTGATGCTTGTCCTCCTTGACCGCCATTTCCTATAGTTATCCCTATCACTTGATTTGGTGATACTGCGATATTGGATGTTGTATACCCTCCTGCGCCACCGCCGCCACCGCCGCCACCATCACCAACTTCTTGTCCTGTGCCTCCTCCACCGCCGCCAGCAATAACAAGAGCCGTGATAATTGTACATCCTGCTGGAACCGTAAAGGATCCATTATTATTAAAATCTACACTGAATGATACTATAGGTATAGGCGTGTTAGTAGGAGTAAGTGTTGGGGTTGGTGTTAAAGTATTAGTAGGAGTTGGTGTTAAGGTATTAGTAGGAGTTGATGTGGGTGTAAACGTAGGAGCATTCGTTGGAGTTGGTGTTCCGGTGGGAGTAACCGTAGGAGTGTTAGTGGGTGTTGATGTAGAGGTTGGTGTATTGGTGGGAGTTCGCGTAGGTGTAGGTGTGGGAGTATTTGTGGGAGTATTTGTGGGAGTTCGTGTAGGAGTTGGGGTTGGTGTAACTGTTGGTGTATTAGTTGATGTAGGTGTAGGTGTATTTGTGGGAGTGTTGGTGGGAGTCGGTGTTATTGTGGGCGTAGGAGTATTGGTAGGTGTTCCTGTAGGAGTACTAGTTGGAGTATTTGTGGGTGTTGGTGTGGGAGATGGTGTGGGAGATGGTCTTAATGTTACTAAAAATGTAGGAGTTGGGATTGTTATGGGATTTTCTTCTATCAAATCTATTGTTTTAGATGCTTTACCCTCACAACATTTAGAATTTGCAGATTGCCAGTTTTTCGTGGGTGCATATACTACCGGAAAATTAGCTTTCAATTCTTTATATGTAATCGGATTTACATTACATATTTTTATAGATGGCAATGTTAAATTATAAGAAGACATAGCTTTCCATGACCAACAAAATGGACTGTCGCAAGTATCTCTTTGAATTTTTACAACATCTTCGGTTTTTATACTTAAAAAATTATTTAAAATGATTAGAGAATCATATAATTTTTTAAATTCTCGATTAAATACTTGTGGTATATGTAATTCGTTGATACCTATTTTAATGATTTCATTTTCAGTATCTAGATCAAATACCGGAAGCTCTTGATATGATATGGGGCTTTTTGTATAGAAAGTTATTAGATTTCCTCTTGAAAATTCAGTAGTCAAAATAAATTTAGAGTCTAACGAATCTCTATATTTTTTAATATTCTGACAAATTCTCAATAGAGATCTGTTATAATTTAAATCTGATGCAAATTCATCTGAATTTAACAATAATTCTTCCTTTTTCCAATAAGATTTTGATAATCCCTCACCTATTCCATAATATTTTACAATTTCGTTAATTTTTAATATAAAACCGTTTGATGTTAACAATAAAGAACGATTTTCGGATTTTTTTATATTTGAGATGTAATATCCACTATTAAAAGAATTTAAAAATATTCCGGTTGTTGTAAATTTATATATTATTGAATTATCTGCCAATATATAGAAAAATTCACCCGCTTCGTCAAAAGTTAATTTTAAATTGGCAGAATAATCTAAAATATTTGATAAATTTATTTTATATTGATAATTTTGAGATTCGTTATCAAATATGTAAATGTTTTTATCCGCTGTTATTAAATATATCAATCCGGTTGTTGGGTGAATGTCAAAATGTAACCAATCTAAATTATCCAATTCTGAAAATTCGTAGGTTTTAATCCAAACCAAATATTCATTATACTGTTTAATACATCTATTGTTATAATCCAATACAAAAACGTTTTTATTGTAATATTTAACCTGTGATGGATTATCAAATTTAGATATGTCTTTTCGATACCCAAATCCTCCAACATCTACAGTATTATATATGTAAGAAAGACCGCTAGAAATATCTAAATATATCTTATAAACTCTATTTGTAACATCGTCGGCGGCAAAAATATATTTTCCACTCTCATCAATATCTATAGAAACTATACTTTTAAAATCGGTATAAAAGTCAGATTCGTTTATAAAATTTATAATCTTTGGAATTTTTCCGGCAGATAAATATATTAATTTTGAATCGTTTAATACTATTAAATCGTTATTTTTTTCAATAACGTCCGATGTGGATGTAAACTTTAATATGTTTGTTGATGTTGTATTAGGGGAAGATCTAACTATATTATTAAATGTTTGAATTTTGTCTTTAAGATCAGAGTTATAATTTGTAGTGTGCCATTTTATACCATCATCAGGATTACTTGCATCACATCCCAACCATCCGTATATATCATAAGGAAAATCTATCTTTAAGGTTCGTGAATTGTATATTAAATACTGTAGATTATCATGCAATCTGGTTATAGCCGTATTAAAAATATCAACATTACCAAACTCATTGGGTTGTATTTCTATTTGATGTAGATTATAAGGTAGTGTTAATTCTGTTTCATCTAATAAGCGAATATCGTCTTGGTTATACGATGGCCATTCTGAAAATATTTGAATGGGCTTATTTAAATATAACAATTCTGTAGATTTCCCGCTATCATATAATGCGCTATATGTTATCGTAAAGGTTCCTTCGTTTTCGTATTTATGATAAATTCTATCGTTAATATTGGCTATTTCGGTTGTATCATCACCAAAATCTATAAAAATAGTTTTTAAATTATCATTAAAATCGTTGTCTATGAAACCAAATTCAAAAAATATATCATGGTTTATTTTAGAATAATAGGAAGAAATAAAAATTTCTAATTCATCGGATAAACCATATGTTTTAATTTCTTGATAATAACCATTCGCCATATTAACTATTTATATATGTATATTTATTATAGGTTATTTAAAAAACTATAAATTATTAGAAATAAAAATATCATCCAATTGTTTAGCTTCTACCGTTTCTTCAACAATTTTCCACAATTCTTTATTTTCATATGATGGATAATTTTCAAACGTATCGGGTGTGATAGTTTTTTTCAATCTAGCTTCGGCAAAAAGGTATATAGTATCAACTTTTTTATTAGATATGGTTAAAGGATCTAAAGGATTTCCAACATTCAATTCAAAAATATTATATCTTCCTGATTTAGCCTCAATTTCTTTTGTAGCAGTCCAATATTGTGTTGATAATGTATATACTACAGTACTTAAATCATCTACTATTTTTATTGGTGTTTGTTTGTAATCGGGTAAAATAAATTGATCTATTACTAGTATTCTATCGGTTTTAATATTTATAGAACTGAAAATAGATGAAAACGTAAAATTAAACGTGTCGAATGGTTTTATTTTAGGAGATTTTGTAAAATTATCAAGATATGATGAAACCTCTGTGTCAAATGATATAGACGTAAAGGTTAAATTGTCCATGAATTTTTCTATTAACCCATCTTCGGTTGCTATTTTATAAAAAATACCATTTTCTTTGAGGAAATAAATCTCGTCAAATGCACTGACTGAAATAGTTAAACCATAAATTGATTTTAATTCGAATGATTCTGGTATTTGTAATAATCCTTCGGGTGATGTTAAAATATCACCAGTTGAATATTCATATTGAACTGCTTCTTTATTGGCACTTACATAAAAGTTATAAGTTTCCGATTTTTTATTCTCATATGTTAATGGTTGAGTGGAATAAATGAAATTATCTTTGGTTGTAAAGTTTATATACGGATTTTCCGGTGTCCAATAATATTCTGGATATATTAAAAGCTTTAGAGGGTCATAAAAGTCGGATTCTGCTAAAGAATTGAGATATAAAGTTTTTGTGAAAGTATGAGGTTTATTCCAATTTGGGAGATATACGTTTTTTATTGTTATTTTTATATGATTTAAATTCCAATTTAAAGAATTGTAAACTTCATAATGCTCAAATTGATCAACTCCGGTTATTTTTTGATAAAATCCAAGATCGTCAAAAAATTCCCATGTTATATCTTCTTTATCACTTAAAAATTTAAATATTGAAGTATCAGATTTGTCTATTTTAAACATATAAACCGAAAAATCATTTAAAGGTCTTGTTAAAATTGGAGTATTGATGGTGTTGTGTATAACATCCAGTGGATATTGATCGTAATATGTTTCAATATTTAAATCATATAATTCTTTAATAGGATAATCATCGACATCAAAACTATATATTGATTCAAAGTGATATTTTTCATTAAACGCAAAAGCTTTTATTTTTATATTATTTTCTATAGGACCGTAATTTGAATTTGGTCGAATAAAAATACTTAAGCTGCTTAAATTTTCAATCGTATCGGTTTCTCCGCAAGAATAAATTTGACCATTCGATTTTAAAGCAGTTATGGGTTGTAGTTGAGAATCTGTTATGTCACCGTATTGCCATATCCAATATATAGAAAAATCATTAGGAACATTTAATAAAGAATTTGACTGTGAAATATAACTAGCTAAATCTATTGTTCGTATTTGACGTTGATTGTCCAGCTCAATTATTGGATATATTACAAAATTGCCGTCATCTAGTATATTAAATAATGAAACATCTGTATAAATTTCAGATTTTTCATTATATTTTTCAGAATAACCCGAAATTTTTATTTTATTATCATTATAACCCGAAATAAAAATTGTTGATGTATAATTTTTACTATATATTAATGTTTCGTTATTTTGTATATGTGTTATTTCCTTGGTATCTGGATTTATTGTATATATTTTAACACCGTCTAATACGGGTTCGATGGTCCATGTTATATTTGTATTATCTAAATCATCGGATAAGCTGATTATTTCAACTTCTATGCGATTCGATTTTTCATTTTTATTTTTTAAATTTATTTTATTTCCTAACAAAGAATCATTTGTATAATTTTCGGCTAGGGTTATTTTTGTTTTATAAAATGATTCTATAAAACCTGAATATGTTGATAATTTGGGTACTAATTCAAAAGAAACTTCTCCGAAAGGATTATTCGGATATTCTATGTGTAATAAACATCCACTTGTGGCATTAATCCAGTCAAGATCATATATATTATAAGGAATTTTTTCTTCGCTATAATAACAAGACAAATACGGCTTTAATTCATCAGATAAATTTAAAAATTCATATTTAATTAGGTCTAATTCTCCATATGTTTCTAAATCTAGTGTAGATAAATGATAATCCGAAAATAGATATGTAGAAAGTTTAATATATTCGGTATCAATATCTATGATTTTAGACGTTAAATTATAATTAAAACTATATCCTTCCACAAAATTATCATATAATTTATTATCTAAGATATAAACACTTATATTATTATATAAAACCGTATCATTTATAATATTTTCATCGTATGAACTGATTTTTATATTATATAAAGCATTAATTTTACTATCAAAAGTACTAATTGAATTATAATATGTTTCTGGTGATGCAATCTGAAATGCAAAAGAACTAAGAATATTTTTATAAGTTGCTCCGTCCAAGTAAGCTCCGGTAGTTTTAAATTCGTTTAAAATTTCTATTTTACCTGTTATTTCGGCATATATTGAATATATACCACCAAAAGAATTTGCGCTGGCGGTTAATTCATAATAATCAGCACCCGTAGCGGTTTGTTGATCTATGCAAATCCAATCACCGCTTAATATTATACCAGTCGATATATATTCATTAGAATGATAAAGTGCTTGTGTTATTTCGGCGTATTGTGAATATGGTTCACCTAAATTATAAATTATACCTGTCAATTCGGGTATATTTGTAGCGGTTAGTAGCTTTATATTGTTTATATAATAAGAAATATTATTATAGGTGCTTATTTCTTGCACGAATGTATCATTATAATTATTTACCGATATATTATATATACCGGACGTAACATATACATTTTCATTTATATTTATAGTACTTGGGTAATAATAATATACCGAAGAATTTAAATTATTAAACCCTAGATTATATATAATAGAGGTTAATTCGTTGTATGAGGTTGATGTTAAATATTTATAATTAGAAAATGCAGGAATTCCGCTTAATTGCAATCCTTTGGTTTTATACGAATTGGTATCAATTTCGATATTTAAATATTCTGATAAATTAGAAAATGCTCCGCTTAATTCCGCTATTGTGTTTTTTATAACATCAAATGAATATGCTGATAGTTCTATTATTTCATTTAACGTATAATTAGAATAATAATTTAATGAACTTAATAAAATACCAGTAGATTTGTAAAAGGAATCATCTATTTCTTGATTTTCGTATGCAAATTTACTATATCTATCATCTATAAAGCTAGGACCGTCAAAATAATCATAAATTTTTTGATGTATAATATCATTACTGCTACCATCAAACATTAAGGTTGAACTTAAATTATAAAAATCAGAAAATGCTTTATATTTTAAATTCAAATTATAGTAATGTGGTGGATATTTTAATTCTAAAATTATATTTCCGGAATTACTGCTTGAAAATTCTTGATTTATATCCTTTATTTCATCATTATCTATAAAATTTATAACAGTGTCAGATACGTTCTCTCCAGTAGCTTTAATTTTTTCAGAATCTGTTATATATTTAAAACTCAAAGGAGTATCCGGTGCTCCTGATAGTTTTTCCGTATTAGAATAATATTCAAAATAAGAATCTGATGGATTTAAACTTGCATACAACCAATTATCGTTTACATCTAAAGGATTGTTAAATATATAAAATCTTTGAGTTTCTGTATCATTATTGAAATTATATGTATGATTATTATAATTAAAAAAATCATTGTCTTCGTTATTATAATATGATTTTTCACTTATAATAGATTCTTTGTTAAGATAATAATGTTTATTTGTTAAAAATATACTATTTTTTTTAATTTGGGTTTCTACGTTTTCTAGATTTGTATCGAATGCGCTAGGATTGTATGTGTCAGTAAATGCTATTACATTTTTGTTAAAGAATTTTTCGGTCCCTTTAATATCATATTTTAATATTAAATTTGCGGGTAAAGTATATTCTTGTTTTACATCATATGATTCAATATCATTTTTATAAATTTTTAATGAATCTGCTATAAAATTATTCGATTGAAAATATATAGGATCTTCCCCTAATATTATAGTAGAAAGTTGTATTCTCCATCCGGTTTCAATTTTTTCAATAAAAATCGGCTTAAAAAATAATTTTTTTGGATTTAAATAAAATCCTTTGGTTATATTGTCAGATTCTATACCAAATACATTAAAAATAGAATATGGATATAATTCTCTATGAGTAGGAATATAATAAAAACTTAATGGTGTTACTCCGCTGAATAAATTTAACGAATATTTGTTTTTAAAAGAATCATAATCTTTATATATAGAACCATATTCATAATCAATTAGAGTATTTTTTGAATATATACCGTAATCTATAGACGGATTTCCAAACAGAGGAAAAAATATATCGATTGGTTTAGCAACAGGTTCTATATTTTCTGATATTGGTGAAAAAATATATTTTTCGTTCGGCCAGATTCCGGTTTCACTGAAATTAAAACTTTTAATATATTCAAGTTGCATTTTAAATATTTAGATGAACTATTTAGGTTTTAACTAAAAAAATCCAACCCTTTATATATTTCATAAGACAATAATGTATCTATAATACCTTCATCTTTACTCCAATCAATATAAGAATCTGATAAATAAGGTGATATAGTTGTGTTATTATTATCCCAATCTATAACATTATTTTTAAATTCTTTATCTTTCCAAGTATCACCTAAATAAAAGTCATAATTGATATGCCAGTTCGATGGATTCAGTCCTATTGATTCTGCTAAATCATTTATATTATATATCATATTACCGCTTAATAAACCTGTGAAAACTATTTCGTATTTTTTAGAAATTTTTGTTTTTAATAACATGGGAATACCAGCAGTAACATTAAAGGTCAAACTATTTACCGGATTTTTTTCGTTTAATAATTTATAAACATCTATCTCGTCTGTTGATTGATTGCCCCATAAATATGATTCATTGATACTGGCTATATCTAAAATTCTTTTGATATCATTTGTAAAATTTAACTTAAAATCATCACTTTCTTGTCCTAATAATTGAGCTAAACTGTATAATTGATCGATGTTGCATGTATCAATATCGGAATGGTTAAGATTAAAGTTTGATATTTTTTCATAGGTTAAAACTCCCAAATCTCTTCTTTTTTCTTCACCAAATATCGTTTTGAAAAAATTATCAAACAAAAATGTACTTTCTTTGATTACAGGCATACCCGAACTATTTTTTAAATAATCAGATAAATTAAATTTTTCCTTTATTTTATAAAAATCGTAAGGATTATCTTTATAAAAATTTAAAGGTTTACTTTGTCCTTCGATATATATTGCTGACATCCCATGAATAGGTCTATCAAATAAATAATCAACATGATTATTGATATATTTATTTAACCATTTAAATCCGGTAAAATCTCCATTAGATTTTAGCGAATAATTTATTTTATTTTCTTCGGTAACTACTTCGCCTTTATGATTTATCCAAAAATTAACACCTTTTCTCAATGCAACGGGTAATTTTACAACAAAATTCATTGTTGTTGCATCATAAACATATATATAATTTTCCAATGAGTTTAAAACGTAAACATAATCTCGAATATCGACAGCTATACCATCAAATATTGTATAATCTGCATTTTTCTCAGAAACATCATACCATTCTTTAGCATCATACGGTAGTCCTAGTTTCTCATAATCATAGCTTAACCATGTTCTAATGTTATTTTCAATTTTACCCATACCGTTATAATCATGTAGATACCATAAATTTTGATATTGGTCTAATGTTAGATGGGTAACACTCGGAAGATTTCTATATGAGCTTAATAAAACACCTTCAGAGTTTCTTTTTTCTATAAATGTGGCAGATAGACTATTATTAAACTCACCACTTCTAGTTTCGACGCCTTTAACCCAAAAATCACCAACAGAATCGCAAATAATTTCTTGTAGTGACGTAAAAGCGGGTAAATCTATACATTTTAACAAGTTTCCGTCTGTATCGTACTTGATTAAAAAGCTACTTAAAGGGTTTGAATAAGTAATCCATATATTATCATCTATATCAACATCCACAATGGTCGGTTCTATTAAATTTTGATCTGGAAAACTATTAATAGATTGTCTTAATTGAAAATTTTCTGACGTGGACAGATTAATATAACCAGTAGTATTTAATGGATGAATAGCGAATAAAAAATTACCGTCTTTATCGAATTTTATGGTCGAAACGGTGTCATATAAAGTAACCCAAAAATCTTTTTTACTATTTAACACTATAGAAGATGGTGTAGTTTGAAAATCTACCAAATAACCTAACAATTCTCTTTCTACTATCACATTCATGTCTATGGTTTTCAAAATTTCGCCATTTGTATTAGAAATAGCATATATATTGTTTAATTCCGAATCCAACGCCCAAGAATAACAGTAAGGAAATGGCAATATTGAAAAATAATCAACACCATGAAACCCCGAAAGATACATATTAGGTGTAGTTTCTAGATTTTCTTCGGTTAGTATAGGAACATTATAGGTTTCGACTTGAACATAATTTGTCGATTTTTTACACGGTGTTAATTCTCCGGTATATAATAACTTTGATATGGTTCCGGCTGTTGGATTTGATACCCAAACATAAGGATTATTATAAAAAACCCTAAAATCTTGGGGTAATGTGATATGAGCCGTAGAAGAAATAACCGAAGTGAAATCTTTATCGTAATCTGTTTTAAAAAAACCTTTGTAATAACCCGAATCTATGAATCCATCACTATCTTTCATACGAAAATCTAAAGATGGTGGAGAAAATGTTAGATTTTTATTATCTATATTGACAAATAAATTGTTTGTTGGTGTGTCTATTGGATAATTTTTATTAAAATATGTTTTATTTGGTTGATTTATTAATTCATATCCACCAGACGCAAAACAAAAAGAAGAAAAGTCTTTTTTATCTTCTATATTAATGAATATAGGGATCTTAGAATCTATCCATTTTGGATTAGTAAAATCACTTACAGCATTTTCAGACAGTCTTAATGTATCGGGTATTGGAATAAACGTTAAATAAGGTATACAATCATATGCTAAACTATTCGCATAACCGGGTACGATGGCGTTTGTAGTATCGTAATCAGACTTAACGGGTATAGCACTAGTTTGAAGAGTTGCTATAATAGTAGTAATCGGACTTCTATTTAAAAAATTATTAAAATTGTATAAATCATCGACAAAAAAGAACTCCGCTTTACCTGTTACACCAACAACGGTTCCATTTGGATCTAAATTTCCATCATTATCTATCCTAATCAAAGTATCTTCGGTTTTTATGTCTTCGATTACATTACCATTTAAATCTAAAAATCTCCATTCGGGTTTAACAAATCCCCATTTTGATGGATTTTCTTGATATCTATAAGAATTTGAATACATTGCGGCTAAATCTATAGAATGCGAACCAATATCTTTAGATGCTATATGTATTCTGAATGGATATTGGGGAGAGTAATACCCTGACCACGTTGAAGGTTGAACCTGATCAAAATATAAAAATTCATTGAAATATGGAACAACTGTTATCGAAACAGATGCAGATAATATACCTGCTTGAGTATAAACCAGAACCTTTGGATTATATTTACCATCAAAAAAATATTTATGTCTCGTTTCTAATAGTTGATCTTGTGATGTGCCGTCATCAAATAACCATTTTATATTTTGAATTTGATTTATATAATTTGGATTGATACTAAAAACAAATTCTGTTGCCTTTTCATATCCCGACAATCTATCAACAAGTAGATCAAATGATAAAACTGGTGTAGGAGTTGGTGTAGGAGTAGATGTTCGTGTTGGTGTTGGCGTAAATGTGGGAGTATTAGTTGGAGTTGGTGTTCTTGTTGGGGTTCCGGTTGGGGTTGATGTAAAGGTTGGTGCGGTTGTTGGCGTAATGGTTGGTGTATTTGTTGGTGTAACAGTCGGAGTGTTTGTTATGCAACTTCTTTGTGGTACTAATATAATATTACTAGATGTTTTATATAAATTATCATCTAATAAAACACTATCCCAACCAAAAATAAAACAATCTCCCCATATTAAAGAATTTATAGTGGTATTAGTAAATGCTATATTTTCATTTTGCTTAGAACCACCGTACATATATGCTACGAGTGTCCATGTGTTTGTTATATTATCTCTTCTAGCAATCCAATCGTTTTTAAAATAAGTATAAGCAAACGTGTAAGATTTATATGATCCTGTTATATCAGGATCGGAATCTACTGATGTTACTGTTACAAATTTATTAAAACTTCCCCAAAAATAAGCATAATTTGAAATTTTATTTGTTCTGTTGTCATTTTCTATGGTATTTCCTACATATGAATTTGTGACAATTTCATTACCATTATAAGAAATGTTATCAAGTAGCTGTAAATTTGTAATTATTCTACCCATATATTAAAACCCACTAGATTTTATAATTGTGATTTCTTCAACTATATTTATTCTATTTCTAATATTTGTTAAATTGTTAAATATTGGATATTGAAAATCTTCCAGTATAAAATTTTGACTATATGTTTTAGAATCCAATTCGGGATATATAGAATTCCAACATAATACTGATATACCTTGTACTTCGGTTCCGGTATCTTCTCTCTTGGTTGTTATATAATCAACTCCATCAATTTTTAATATTTCAGCATTGATTTTATATAAATCAATTTCTTGTCCTATTTTATTGGATGTTTTGGTAAAAAAATTATTAAATACATTTTCTATATCAAATAATATAGCCGATGATGATCTTTTATTGTTGTTCTTTTTATATACATTTAATTTTGTATTGAAAATATCGGTTTGATTTATTCCTCCTATTGATAAATAAAAATCTAAAAACATATATACAGGATCTATTAATACAGTATTTGATGTTAAAGGTTTAAGATCTTTTAATTTTGTGTTTATTAATTCTTTTTGTGGCTCGGTTAGGTAAATTATATCATCACTTTTTGGTATTGTATAAATGTATATGTTATTAAAATTACAACTGGTCCCGAAATTAATTTGATTGAGTAAAACCGAATCTTCTAATTGAGGATTCTTCAGTCCTATGTTATACAAATATTTTATATAGCTATTTAAATATTCTTCGTTATTAATAACCTTTGCATCGGCTAAAATATTGGAAAAATTAGTTTCAATATAAGTTTCAAAATCATTTGATGTGATTAATCTGTTTTGTAATCTAAAAAATTTAGGTGCTTTTTCTCGAATTTGATCAACAGTTTCTTCTACTTGCGCGGCTGAAGAACTATACTGGTTATTTATTAATAGATTGGAAATATTCGTAGAGTTTAAATATTCTCCTAATTCAGATTTTGTATCTGTTAATATGTTATCAAAATTAATCGAGTTGAACGGTATTATTTTTGTATTTTGTAAACTATTTGGTCCTATGGTTGTACTGTTAGGATTAATTTGTAGATAATATAAAATAACCTGATCATTTTTATTTAATTTTGATCCATTAATATCATCACCAAATTTGATTTCATAGTTTTTGTTATGATTATATCGAACCTCATAAACCTCGTCATTGGTTTTAGATAAAAATAAATCGTCTACTCTATACCAAGACTCCCAATATAAACTATTTTCTCTTTTTACGTATACTTGTATCTCAAAATGTTCTATTGATATCAAATCTGACGTAGATATGAAAATTACTTCGTTACTTATACCATTTGCTTTGTAAATAGGAGACTCTATAAATTTTCCTTCCTTCAATAAATTTTTATTTTTTAAATCATCTATTGTTTCGGTTCCATTTAAAAATTTAGAAAATGAAATATCGTAGGGAAAGGAAAAATTTAAATCGCCTATGCGTATATATGAGTATCTTGGTATAGTATAACTTCCAGCATTTAAATTATTCACCGTTAAATCATATGTTACGGTTTGTGAAAGTTTACCAATAGGTTTATAATTTAGAATTTTTATAATCCTATTCATGTTTTCATAAAGTTGAGCTTCGGAAAACATACTTTCGG
>Ga0214921_10007399_pt1 | contig 14660 bp, 14 predicted proteins | sample LL1505_MetaG_FD_177992 | JGI IMG/M metagenome (GOLD analysis project Ga0214921, IMG submission 177992) | Freshwater microbial communities from Lake Lanier, Atlanta, Georgia, United States - LL-1505 | ecosystem: Environmental > Aquatic > Freshwater > Lake | place: USA: Georgia | collected... | reverse complement strand
GCACTTTTGCATTCACCCAGGCCATGCATCAAGCCATTCGCGAGGCAAGCGGAGGCAGCGTTGTCATTCTCGGTGTTACCCCAGACCGGCCTGAAACCGGCTACGGCTATATCCAGGCCTTGGCTCAAAACGACGCTGGAGCAATGAGCGTCCAGCGGTTTGTCGAAAAGCCCAATGCCGACACTGCCCAGCAGTACCTTAATGAAGGCGGCTACTACTGGAATGCTGGCATGTTCGTGCTTAAGGCTTCGGTCTGGCTCAATGCGCTAGCCGCTTTCCGACCAAACATTGCCGAGTCCACCACAATCGCCTGGAATGGCAAGACACAAGATAACACCTTCATTCGACCGGGTAGAGCAGAATTCACTGCCATACCCAGCGAATCTATCGACTACGCTGTTATGGAGCACTGCCCAGGCAGCAGCTTCCCCATCAGTATGGTTCCGCTGGACGCCGGCTGGAACGACCTGGGTGCGTGGGATGCCGTCTGGAATGTGCTTTCCAAAGACGCCAACGGCAACGCACACTTGGGCGACGTGCTTGCCACAGATAGCCAAAACACACTGGTGCATGCCACCAGTCGGCTAGTCAGCTTGGTAGGCGTAAAGAACCTGATCGTGGTGGAAACGCCCGACGCCGTGTTGGTGGCTGACAAAACCCGCAGCCAGGACGTCAAGCACATCGTCACCCAACTGCAAACAACAAAGCGCGAAGAGCACACCCTGCACCGCAAGGTCCATCGCCCCTGGGGCTGGTACGACAGCATTGATGAAGGCGGTCGTTTTAAGGTTAAACGCATTCAGGTCAATCCCAAAGCTAGTCTAAGTTTGCAGAAACACCACCACCGTGCCGAACACTGGATTGTGGTAACAGGCACAGCCGAAATCACCAACGGCGACAAGGTGCTTATCTTGTCCGAAAACCAGTCTACTTATATCCCATTGGGCGAAGTCCATCGTTTAGCCAATCCGGGGAGCATACCGCTGGAAATTATCGAAGTGCAATCAGGTAGTTATTTGGGCGAGGACGATATTGTCCGGATTGAAGACTACTACGGAAGATCTTCTGAAAACGATGAAGTGAGTATATGAAAAATAGACCTATCTATGTCACCCAACCCTATCTGCCCACACTGGAGGAGTTCATCCCTTATCTAAGGGAAATTTGGGACAACAAAATCCTGACCAACGGCGGGCCGTTTCACCAGCAACTTGAAAAAGCCCTTTGCGAATACCTGGGCGTGGAGCACATTGCCCTCTTTTCAAACGGCACGCTGGCGCTGATCACCGCATTGCAGGCCCTGCGGGTCACAGGCGAAGTTATCACCACCCCCTATAGCTTTGTGGCCACGGCGCACTCGCTGCATTGGCATGGCAACAAACCTGTTTTTGTGGATGTGGAGCCGGGCACACTCAACATTGACCCCGCTAAGATCGAAGCCGCCATCACACCGCAAACCACGGCCATCATGCCAGTGCACTGCTACGGCAACCCTTGCGATGTGGCCGCCATACAAAAGATTGCCGACAACTACAACCTGCGCGTGATCTACGACGCTTGCCACGCCTTTGGCGTGGAAGACGATGGCGGCAGCGTGCTGCGCCATGGCGATTTGTCTTGCATCAGCTTTCATGCCACCAAGGTCTTCAACACTTTTGAAGGCGGCGCCATCGTTTGCCCCGACGCTAAAACCAAACAGCGTATTGACCACCTGAAAAATTTTGGCTTTGTGGACGAGACCACTGTGGTCGCTCCCGGCATCAACGGCAAGATGAGCGAAATCAACGCCGCCTTTGGCATGCTGCAATTGCAGCACATGGGCACCGTGATGCAGCGCAGGGCAGAGGTGGACGCCATTTACCGCCAAGGGCTGCAAGATGTGCAAGGCATTCACTGCCTGCCCCAAACCGCCAGCCGCACGCGCAACCATTCGTACTTTCCGATTCTGGTGGGGGCTGATTACCCCCTTAGCCGCGACGAGCTGTATCAAAAACTCAAGGACCACGGCATCAATGGCCGGCGGTATTTTTACCCCTTGATTTCCGACTTTTCTATGTACCGGGGGCTACCCTCTTCTGCGCCCAGCAATCTGTCTGTGGCCACCGATGCGGCGCAACGGGTGTTGTGCTTGCCAATTTATCCGGCGCTCACAGTCGCAGACCAACAAAGAACGATTGACGTGATCGCGGGGCATTGACATGGCCATGCTCTCCAGATCTGCCATCGAATCCATGGGCTTTGCCAGCATTGGCGAAGATGTGCAGATTTCCGATAAGGCTTCGTTCTATGGCACCAGCCGCATCAACATCGGCAACCATGTCCGCGTTGATGATTTTTGCGTGCTTTCAGCAGGCGAAGGCGGCATTGACATTGGGAGTCACATACACATTGCCGTTTACACATCTTTGATTGGCGCAGGAAAAATCACCCTCAAAGATTTTTGCAATCTCTCTTCGCGAGTATCTGTTTACTCAAGCAGCGACGACTATTCTGGCGCAAGCATGACCAACCCGACCGTGCCTGACGAGTTTAAAAACGTACACCACGCTCCTGTAAATTTAGAGCGCCATGTGATCGTCGGCAGCGGCAGCGTCATCTTGCCGGGCATTACATTGGAAGAAGGCGTGGCCGTAGGCGCCTTGAGTCTGGTCACCAAAAACTGCACAGCATTTGGCATCTATGCGGGCAACCCGGCTCGCCGAGTCAAAGAGCGAAAACGCGATTTACTGGAGTTGGAGAAGCGTTTTATTGAAAGTAAATTCCCTTAACTCATGTCCTTACAACGCAATATCGTAGCCAATTACTTTAGTCAAGCCTACGTCGCGGGTGCCGGCATCTTAACGGTGCCTTTCTATGTCCGCTACATGGGTACGGAAGCCTATGGGCTGATTGGCTTCTACACGATGCTGCAGGCTTGGTTTCAGCTTCTGGATGCTGGCCTCAGCACAACACTTGCTAGGGAATCCTCCTGCTACAACGCTGGAGCTAGTGATGCGTCGACCCTTAACAGACTCCGTCGCATACTGGAGCGCGTTTTTCTAGCAATTGGTATTGTTGGCTCCTTGTTCTTTTTAGTATTCGCGGAGACTATTACACACAAGTGGCTGCAGGTTGTTGGCCTCCCTTCACAAGAAGTGATCAACAGCGTACAGCTCATGGGTATTGTCATCGCTTGCCGTTGGGTATCGTGCCTCTATCGTGGTGTGATCAGCGGTTTTGAGCAACAGGTATGGCTAGGTTCTTTCAACGCAGGGGTGGCCACTGCACGATTCATCCTCTGCCTTCCTGTCGTGATTTTCATTGACGCATCGCCAACGGCCTACTTCACTTTTCAGGCAGCAGTTTCACTGCTGGAGGCACTCGGTCTGTATTGGAAGGCTTACAGGCTACTGCCACACGGTGTCTCCGAGATCGTTCTTGGTGTGGGTTCGCTTAGAGCCCCGCTGAAATTTGCATCCGGTGTTGCGTTCACCAGCATCGTCTGGGTGCTGGTGACTCAAGTCGACAAACTGCTGCTCTCTAAGTTGCTCCCCCTCTCAGCCTTCGGTGAGTTCAGCTTGGCGGTGCTGCTGTCGGGAGGCATCAATCTATTAGCAGCGCCGATTGGAGCGGCATTACTGCCCCGCTTAACAAACACCGCGGCAGCGGCTGACGAGAAAAATACACGCGACCTTTATGCGCGCTACACACAGATGGCCTGCTTGGCAATGTTTCCTGCAGCATTCACGCTCTACGCTTGCGCGAAGCCGGTTCTGCTTGCGTGGACCGGTGACGTTGCAGTGGCCCTATCGGTCAGTAAGGTTCTGGGGCTCTACAGCATGGGGAATGCCGTCATGGGCGTGACAGCATTCGCGTATTACATCCAGTACGCAAAGGGGAACATCCGCTTACACCTCATCGGCAATGCCATATTTGCAACTCTCTATATTCCGACCGTGTTCTGGGTAGCGCGGGAGCATGGTGCAACCGGGGCAGCAACAGCATGGCTGGTAATGAACACGATTTATCTTATCGCCTGGGTTCCGCTTGTCCATCGCGTACTTGTGCCAGGTCTTCACCTGCGCTGGATGACACGGGATGTAATTCCAGTTGCTGCTGGTGCTGCGGTCCCTGCCATGCTGGTAACAATCCTGCCGTCTGGCGCGCAGGATGGCTTAGACCGATGGTTAGGTGCCTTGCTTGCCATCGCCTTTCTGCTTGTTTCGCTGGGCGGTGCAGCGGCAGGATCCTCGGTCCTGCGCACCCGAGTCGGTTTGCTGATCCGGACCGGGTGACGGCCTAAACAAAGCGTCCTTGCGATTACTTCAAAATGCATCTATCCGATTCTCATACGCTGGCCCCAGTGGCCGTATATACCTACACCCGTCACGATCACCTCGTGAAAACGCTGGAGGCGCTACGCCTAAATCACCTTGCGCAATTCACGGTATTGTACGTGGTGTCCGACGGCGCCAATGTGCCTGAACACGCACCAGCGGTACGCCGCATCCGGGACTACGTCGACAACCTGACCGGCTTTCGCGAGGTCGTGCGTGTCTATCGGAACACTAACTATGGCCTGCGTCGAAGTCTGCCCGAGGCCGAGAAGATGATTCTTTCCGACCATGGCCGGATCATTAGCATGGAGGACGACAACATCACGTCGGCAAACTACCTCGACTTCATGAACGGGGGGCTGCAGTATTTCGAGCAGGACGATAGCGTCTACTCGATATGTGGGTACTGCCCTCCAGTGGGTCCGTCGCAAAGAAGCATCGATGGAGACTTTTGGCGTTATGCGTGGAACATGTCTTGGGGTTATGGTGTATGGAAAGTCAAGTACGATCGCTTCCACCCATTGAGAAACCGATATCTCGAGATGCGGAAAAACGGCCTGCTAGCAAAGCAGAACCGTGCTGGCGGGTTGTACGTGTCTGACAGTCTTAAACGCGACCATGCAGGCTTGAAGTATTTCCCAGATGCTGTTCTCTGTACCGACATGTTCGCCGCAAACATGCAGGCCATCATTCCCACCGTATCCAAAGTCCATAACATCGGACAGGACGGCAGCGGCCAAAGCACACTTCAGACCACAAACAAATATGACGTTGTGCTGGATGCTGGCGAGCAGCGTGTTTTTGACTTCACTAATGAGTCACCACAGGCGAATGTCTATCGAGCTGGAGCCAGAAATTTTTACAATGGTAGCCTAGTGACTCGATTTGCGCGTTCACTAGGTGTCTATCACCAGTTAACCGAGTGGCGAGAACGTTGGACGGTTGGGGGAACTCGATGACGTGCGTCCGCGTAGCACTACTTGCCTGCACGAACGTTATTGGTGGCCATGAATTCCAGGCTGCGGCCGTGGGCCGTTCTTTGGCCGAACACATCAAGGTGACAGTTTTTGTGAATCGCGCCGAGCACGCCGGAGTTTTCCAAGATGCCGGTCTAGATGTGCGAGTTGCGGATGGTTTACTGCTCGGGTCCGGGATGCTTCCACGTCAATACTTTGACGGTTGGTATCGTCGCACAGCCATCCGGGCACTGGTAGAGGGCTTTGATCACGTCATTGTCAGCGCGGGTGCAGTCGAAGCCGGAGTTCCCGTCGGCATGGCTCTGCGAGGCCATAAAGCGACCTCGATGTATCTACCCTCCTTCTACGACCGGGTACCGGTCTGGGGCTGGAAAGGTCACCTTTACAATTGCGTCTTAGGGTCCACCTGTAAGTTGTTCGATCGCATCATCACGATCAACCGAATACAGGCACGCGTAATACGTGCTTTCTCAGGTGTTCAGACCCTAGTAGTTGCCAATCGAATCCGTCAAATTCAGTTGCCGGTCGAAAAAGGCACCCCCCGACTAATTTTTATCGGTCGTATGGATCATCAGAAGCGTGTCGATGAGCTGATGCGCTGGCTAGACGTTGATTCGAATCCAATTAAGGACTTAGTTCTGATGGGAGACGGGCCGTTGCGCCCGTCATTAGAGCGACTGGCCAGGAAACTGACTCATCTGAACTGTACATTCCTTGGATGGACGAAACCTGAGGATCAGGATCGCCTGATTCGTGCCAGCGATGTGTTGGTGCTAAACAGTTTGATCGAAGGGGAGCCTCTGGTAGTGAGGGAAGCCCGGGCGCGCGAGATGAACATCGTAGCGCGCAAGATTGTAGGGACAAGAGGCGTGACCTCGCGAACAGAGCGGTTCAGCACGCAAAAGGAACTGCTTGATCGGTTGGTCGCCATCACGCTAAGAGCCAGCTTGTGTGAGACGAAGCCTCAAGAAGAAAAATCAACTCAGGTCGATATAAAACGTGAGCAGGGTATCAGGAGACTACTGCAGGAGATCGTCAGAGACTGTGAGGCCGTTGCATGATGAGCATAATCATTTTGCATTCGACTTGGCCCTATACCGAGGCTAGAGAGGAAATCTGATGCTTGCCAGTCGCGCGCTGCTGATTTTGCTGGTCTTTGTCTACTTCATCGTCCCGGTGCCGGTGTCTGAGTTTATCTTTGAGAACGATTTTTACATCTACTCCAATTCACAAACTACCGCCAACACGCTTTCTCTCGTGTACGGTGGCATTTTCACCGTGTGGATATACCTACTGTTCAAACCGACGCGGACCCACCTTTCCAACGGCGCTGCAACTCGATTGGTTAACTGGCCGGGTATACGTGTCGCTTACTTTGGAATGATCATCTATTCGGTTCTGTTAATCCTCTACGGACAGCAACTCCGCGCATCTGGTGCCTCGCGGGAAGATTTGCTTGTCGGCATGGACGAGTTTCTTCTGCCAGGCATGAGCCTGCTGCTACTGGGATCGGCAATATTCGCCGTCAGTAGAGCAAATCGATGGCAGTTCTACAGCTTATTTTTTATCTTCTTACTTATCGATGTGATATACAACGGAAAAATTTTCTCATTTGTCGCGCTGATTCTATTTTTCATACGCATAGATTACGCCAACTCTACGACTCGAACCATCATCAAAGCCTTTGCCATCTGGGCAGTGCTTGGCGTATCGATGCTCCTGCTTTCTGGGTTAACTCGGATTTCACTCGCAGGCGATGACTTGACCATTAACGCGATCGGGATCGCCTATTTATTTGGTTCCGAATTTCTTGGCGTGCAGGCGTCAATTGGGTGGGGATTAGACTATTTCTCTAATGGCTATCCCCAAACATTTTGGACTTTCGGCGCCACCTTGGAAGAGTTCTACAAATCGAGTGTCGGCCACGGTCTAGCAACCAGCCCGGGCGCATTCTTCGAGGCAAACTTCGGCAGTGGTGGACCTTTCATAGCAATCCTTGCTTGTGGGATCAGTTTAATGATGTTCCGGCTTAGCGCGAGATCACTAGGATGGGTCGCTTATCTGGTAGTAGCGATCAACTTCCAGCACTTTCTACGCCACGGCATTGATGTATTCATGAGCAAAGTTATTTCCCAGATGATCTTCGCAGTCATCGTTGCCAAATTAGCTTCACAGCCCAGGCGCGCAGCAGTCCCCCCCCCACTGCTATCTGGGGGCATCAGATGATCACGGCGAACTTTTTTAATATCAAGTCTACCAATGGTCTCTTTTTTTACGGTTTGGATTACCTGAGTGAAAACCTTGACCTTGTGCGTAAGGTGCTGGTACGGCCATCCTTAGAACACCGAACCAAGAAAGCCTTGCCAAGTATCGAAGTCGTTGCGTGCACGGCAAAGCGTTTTATATACGAAGCCATTTCCGCCAGTTGGCGCAGAGATCTCCTGTACACGCCGACTTCGCATCCGCTGCCCGGAATCAATAATCAATGGATCATTTTGCACGATGCTTATCCATTCGAAGTGGGGCCGATGGCAACGCTTAAACGTAACCTGCTCCAGTGGTCTTTATCACTATCGCGATGCAAGGTTGGGTACATCAATCGAAGTGATGCCCAACCTTTCGTCGCCAAGCTCGGCGTACCAACTGAGCGTATGGTATTTGCCCCAAACCGGTTCCCTGAACCGGCACGTCTAGTTTCGCCACTTGCCTCGCGAGCAGGGACGACAACCGTGGGACTGCTGGGTACGGATTCGGAAAAGAAAAACTATGCCCAACTGTTCGGTGCTGTACGGCAGGCGGGTCTGTCGTCCCGGTTAGCGTTTCATGTGTACGGCCATGAAACCGCATACTTCAACAACACATGTGCTCAGTTTCCTGAGCTTCAGATTGAGCTCGTGCGAAGTGACGACGAGAGTCTGAACGACTTCATGAGTCACGTCGACGTGCTGGCATCCGCCGCGGAGCAGGAAGGTTTCGGGCGGCCAATTGCGTCTGCTTTACTGGCAGGTTTGCCAGTGGAGTTGTTAGACCGTCCAGTGTTTCGAGAGTTCTTCACTGGTGGCGCGCGTTTCCACGCTGACATCGAAGCGCTCGTACAGTCACTGATACGACGTGGTGACGAAAGCATGCACACGTCCTACACCCCGCCTGCCAACGTCATCGCTGCCTATGCTGCGGCGAATCACAAGATTCGTCGAGCCGGTTCTATCAACCTTGGCTGATACCGAGCCATCAATTCACTCGACGCTTAGCGCCACCAAAACTACATGACCCTCCTATCTGGCCAGATCACACTTTCCATCGTTAGCCATGGTCAGGCATCACTAATCCGTTTGCTGCTTGAAGACCTTGCTAAGTTAATACAGCTGAATTTTGAGGTGCTCATCACTATCAATATCCCGGAGGACGAGTCCCCATACCAAGGACACCCGTTCCCGCTGCGAATTATCCGAAATGTGGAACCTAAAGGCTTTGGTGCAAATCATAATGCTGCTTTTTTACAATCCACTAACGAATGGTTTGCAGTTGTCAATCCAGATATCCGAATTCAGCTGCAGGATTTGAGGATACTTCTTTCGCCGTTTGAGAGTGAAAAAGTTGGCGCTGTCGCGCCCATCGTAATTTCAGGCGAAGGAAAAATTGAAGACAGTGCAAGGCGCTTCCCTACTCTGATCCGTTTTGCAAAGAGGATACTATTAAGACAACGCGATCCAGATTACAAAGTTGAAGCAATTCCATACCCAGTAGATTGGGTGGCCGGTATGTTTGTTGTCTACAGAAGAGATGCCTATCAAAAAATCGGTGGATTTGATGATGTCCGATTTTTCATGTATCTAGAAGATGCAGATATTTGCTGCCGATTGAAAAAAAGTGGGTGGCAAACAATGATCAACCCCCATGTCCAAGTGATTCACATTGCACAACGTGCAAGTCGTCGAGATCTGAAACACATGCGGTGGCACGCTGTGAGTGCTTTGCGATATTTAACGGGTTTATAAAGGAATATTGATGATAATAGTCACAGGTGGCGCCGGCTTCATTGGTGCCAATTTCGTGCTCGACTGGTGCGCCCAGTCGGATGAGCCCGTCGTCAATCTCGACAAACTCACCTACGCCGGCAATCTGGAAAACCTCGCCAGCCTGCAGGGCGACCCGCGCCACCACTTCGTGCAGGGCGACCTGGGCGACCGCAACCTGGTGGATCGTCTGCTGGTCGACCACCGTCCCCGCGCCGTGCTGCATTTCGCCGCCGAAAGTCATGTGGACCGCTCCATCCACGGCCCGGAAGACTTCATCCAGACCAACATCGTCGGCACATTCCGCCTGCTCGAAGCCGTGCGCGCTTACTGGGCTGCCTTGCCCGAAGCAGATAAAACCGCCTTCCGCTTCCTGCACGTCAGCACCGACGAGGTCTATGGCACCCTCTCCAAAGACGATCCGCCGTTTGCCGAAACGAACCCCTACGAGCCCAACAGCCCTTACAGCGCCAGCAAGGCCGCCAGCGACCATCTGGTGCGTGCTTGGCACCACACATACGGCCTTCCGGTGCTCACCACCAACTGCAGCAACAACTACGGGCCCTACCATTTCCCCGAAAAGCTGATCCCGTTGATGATCGTCAACGCCCTGGCGGGCAAGCCCCTGCCGGTCTACGGTGACGGCATGCAGGTGCGCGACTGGCTCTTCGTCAAGGACCACTGCAGCGCCATCCGCCGCGTGCTCGAATCGGGGCGCATGGGCGAGACCTACAACGTGGGCGGCTGGAACGAAAAGCCCAACATCGAGATCGTGCACACCGTGTGCGCACTGCTCGATGAGCTGCGGCCCAAGGCAGACGGAACCAGCTACGCCACGCAAATCACATACGTCACCGACCGCCCGGGCCACGACCGGCGCTACGCGATCGACGCGCGCAAGCTCGAACGCGAGCTGGGCTGGAAGCCCGCCGAAACCTTCGAGACCGGCATCCGAAAGACGGTGCAGTGGTACTTGGACAACCCTGAGTGGGTAGCCAATGTTCAAAGTGGTACATACCGCGAATGGGTGGCCAAACAATATAACGGAGCAACTGCATGACACGTAAGGGCATCATCCTCGCTGGGGGCTCTGGCACTCGGCTGTACCCCGTCACTCAAGCAGTAAGCAAGCAGCTCATGCCGGTGTACGACAAGCCCATGGTGTACTACCCACTCAGCACTCTGATGCTGAGCGGCATTCGCGATGTGCTCTTGATCAGCACCCCTCAGGACACGCCCCGTTTTGCCGAACTGCTGGGTGACGGTTCCCGTTGGGGTATGAGCATCCAGTACGCCGTGCAGCCTAGCCCGGACGGGCTGGCTCAGGCGTTCATCATAGGACGAGACTTCGTTGGTAATGACCCCAGTGCCTTGGTGTTGGGCGACAACATCTTTTACGGGCACGACCTGGTGAAGCAACTGCACAGCGCCAACGAGCGAACCAGTGGTGCCAGCGTGTTTGCATACCATGTGCATGACCCCGAGCGTTATGGCGTGGTGGCATTTGATGCGCAGCAGCGTGCTATCAGTATCGAAGAAAAGCCTGCCAAGGCCCAAAGCAACTACGCGGTGACCGGACTGTACTTTTACGACCAGCAGGTGTGCGATATCGCCGCAGACATCAAGCCGTCTGCCCGAGGTGAGCTGGAAATCACCGACGTGAACCGCCGCTACCTGGAACAGGGGCAACTGAACGTGGAGATCATGGGTCGGGGTTACGCCTGGCTGGACACTGGCACCCACGATAGCCTGTTGGAAGCCGCCAGCTTCATTGCCACCCTGCAAAAGCGCCAAGGCCTGCAAGTGGCTTGCCCCGAAGAGATTGCCTTTCGCCAGGGCTGGATCAACGCCGAGCAGCTGGCGGCACTGGCCGACCCGTTGAAAAAGAATGGCTACGGGCAGTACCTGCTCAGCCTGTTGAAGTGAACTAGGCAATGCCTTACACAGTAACGCCAACCGCTTTGCCCGAAGTGTTGATTCTGGAACCCAAGATCTTCGGTGATGACCGTGGTTTCTTTTTTGAGAGCTTCAACCAACGCGATTTCCAGCAGGCCACAGGTCTAAACGTAGTCTTCGTTCAAGACAACCACAGCAAATCCAGCCGAGGGGTGCTGCGTGGTCTGCATTATCAGATTCAGCATCCGCAGGGCAAGCTGGTGCGTGTGACTCAGGGAGCCGTGTTCGATGTGGCGGTGGACCTGCGACGCTCATCACCCAACTTTGGCAAATGGGTAGGCGTTGAACTGTCGGCAGATAACAAGTGCCTGTTGTGGATTCCTCCGGGTTTTGCGCATGGCTTTGTGGTGACCAGCGAGTCGGCTGAGTTTCTGTATAAAACCACAGACTACTGGTACCCCGAACATGAGCGCAGCCTGTTGTGGTGTGACGCAACAGTGGGCGTGCAGTGGCCATTGGATGGTGAACCAAAGCTGGCGTTGAAGGATGCCGCAGGCAAGTGCTTGAGTGAGGTGGACGTTTTTGAGTGATGGGCAAATGATGATTTTGGTGACTGGCGGTGCAGGTTACATCGGTTCGCACACTACTTTGGCTTTGCTTCATGCTGGGCACGATGTCGTGTTGTTGGACAACTTGTGCAACAGCTCAGCCGAGTCGCTGAAGCGGGTGGCCCAATTGGCAGGGCGAGCCGCGGTGTTTGTGCAAGGCGACATACGCGACCGTGTGGTGCTTGACAGCTTGTTTGCCGAATTTTCCATTCACGCGGTGCTGCACTTTGCCGGTCTGAAGGCCGTGGGCGAAAGCGTAGCCCAGCCGCTGCGCTATTACGACAACAACGTACACGGTAGCCAGGTACTGCTGCAGGCCATGGCAGATGCCGGCGTCTTTAGCTTTGTGTTTAGCTCGTCAGCGACCGTCTATGGTGAGCCGGGCCAGATGCCGATATCTGAGACCTGCCCAGTCGGCCAACCCACCAACCCCTATGGGCGCAGCAAGCTCATGGTGGAAGACATGCTGCGCGACCTTGCTACGGCTGACCCGCGCTGGCGAATCGCCATCCTTCGATACTTCAATCCGGTGGGCGCGCACGATAGCGGCCTGATCGGCGAAGACCCAAATGGTATTCCCAATAACCTCTTGCCATACATCGCCCAAGTGGCGGTGGGCAAACTGCCTGAATTGGCGGTGTTTGGGAACGACTACCCCACGCACGACGGTACCGGCGTGCGCGACTACATCCACGTGGTGGATTTGGCCGAAGGACACTTGTGCGCCCTTGACGCCTTGGACACGCGTACAGGCGCGCATGTTTGGAACCTGGGTACCGGCCAGGGATACAGCGTGCTCGACATGGTTCGTGCTTTTGAGGTCGAAAGTGGCAAACCGGTCCCGTACCGTGTCACTCCGCGCCGGCCCGGTGACATTGCCACATGCTATGCAGACCCGACCAAGGCTGCGCGTGAACTGCGTTGGAAGGCCAAGCGCGGCTTACCTGAGATGATGCGCGACGCCTGGCGTTGGCAGGAGATGAACCCTAACGGTTATCGATAGTCAGACTTTGCCTTGCCTCGCTGACTTTGGCCGCTTAAAACCCTCCCGATCCCACGGCCAGATTTCATCACCCCACCGGTTCTTGACCTTGCGTACCATCTTCTTGGACAGGATGTCGTTGATGCGGTCGACGAACACCATTGACTTCTGCGCATACGGGGCGCGTTGCTCGGGTTCCCATGTATAGGTCATTCCCTCGTTCAGCGCCATCAAGGCAGCCCGCTCCTTGAGCACGGGCGCGGTGTTGAACACCCAGTCCACAAAGTCGATTTCCTCTTCCGTCCAGTCGCAGGCGGCAGATTCCAGGTAGTCGATCGCCCATTCCGGGCCGTGCACGTTGCTGGTGTGCCAGTACAGGTGCTCAGTCAGCACCGTGCGCCCGGTCAGTCCCTCCGCCATGTAGGGGTTAGCGGCAATGCCTCGCCGCAGGTAAGTGCAGGCCGCCACATAGTCCCCCTCCCGAAACGCAATCAGCGCCGCCTGGTACCAGTGCGCCGGTGAATTGGCAGCGCCTTTCAGGTACTCCTGCAAAGCGGCGTGGTGGTCGCCCTTGAGCAGGGCAATGTCCCCCAACAAAAACCGTACCCCGATGTTGTCCATGGGGCACCAGGCCAGCATCTGCTGGGCCAGCGCCATGGCAGCTTTGCCATAGCGCTTGTACATCAAGCCCAGCAAGGTGCCATGCGCCAGGCGCAGGAACGAGCGGTTGTCCACTTCACTCCAGGTGATCTGGCCTGTGTAGCCTTTGGGGATGTACGCCTGCGCCCGGCGAAATGCCCGTTCATACACCTCGGTAGCTTCATCCTGCAAACCCAGTGCCCAGAGCCGGTTGGCAATGAAGTTCTGGATTTCCATGTTGTCGGGCGTGGTGGTTTCCAGCTTGCGCGCCTGCATCAGGGCCTGCTTGTGAGTGACGAGGCCGGCTTCGAGTTGGTCGATCAGCGCATCCAAGGCTTCTTCGTCTTGCCAGTGGCGGCTGATACGCCCGTACTGGGTGGGCTCGCCGGTGTCGGGGTCATCGAAGGTTTCGATGGTGAAGGTGAGCGAGGACTTTGAGTGATCGGGTTCAGGTTTTTTGCGGGGCATGTTCGGGTCCGGTGGATTCAGGTGCAGCGGTGGCCTTGTCTGCTGGGGTGATGGTCTGACCGGTAAATGGCTGCGTGCTGAAGGGCTTGGTGGTGTAGGTGCGGCCGTTGTGGGCGATGTACCTGCGCAGCTCCGGCGCCATGGCCTCCGGCACGATCAGGACAGTCATGCCCATCGCCTCCGCCATGCGCTCGATGGACGACAAACGCGGGTCGCGCTTGCCGCTCTCAATCTCCGACAAGTGCTGCGGCGACATACCCACCTTGGCAGAAAGGTTCTCCAGCGTCAGGCGACGCTGATTGCGCTGGCGGCGCAGGAAGGCGGGGATCAAGGTTTCCATGGGGAGAGCGTAACGCAGTGACGGGAGAGTCGCTCATACGATCGTGTGAATTCGTATGGGGGAGCCTCTTTTTTGCCATGCTGTCAGTCCTGGGAGTGGCGGTGACCCATTCAGGCGCTGTTTGGGGGAGAAGCCAAGTCCGAATGCGAGGGGTTGGTGAAAAGTGGACAATCACCCGAATCCGTACTCACTGACCCCCAGCAGTACTCAGGCGTTGAGAGAGTTGGTTCGAAACCAGTCGCCTCTGCACCACCAAATAAATCAAGGACTTAGGGTCGCCCATCGTGGCGGCCCTTTTCTTTTTTCGAAACCATGTAACGGCGTGTGTAACGGGTTTTGATCAATTCCGCCTGCCACTTAGGCTGAGCGAGATATCGGCAATAACCTCGGCGCAAACTAATCCAGCATTCGTTGAAAT
>Ga0214921_10007397_pt1 | contig 14661 bp, 5 predicted proteins | sample LL1505_MetaG_FD_177992 | JGI IMG/M metagenome (GOLD analysis project Ga0214921, IMG submission 177992) | Freshwater microbial communities from Lake Lanier, Atlanta, Georgia, United States - LL-1505 | ecosystem: Environmental > Aquatic > Freshwater > Lake | place: USA: Georgia | collected 2015-05-28 | reverse complement strand
TTTGATTTAAATTCATAATATGCATAATCAGAATTGATTCTATCAATTTTTAGAAGATGATCATATTTTTGAATAATTAATTTTATGGAATCAATATTTGTATGTAGATTGTTCAGCATTAAAGCTATAATATCTCCATAGAAATCAATCTGATTATATTTAAATTCGTTATTATTTTGAACGGTAGTATTTAAATTATTGAGGGTGAATACTTGAGTAGTCATGACTAATATTATTGTATATATAAATATATATAAATATAATAGGGTATATTATAATCAATTTTTTTATAATAAAAATTAATGATAAACTCTTTAGAGTTTTGAATCAATTTTTTTGAATTCTTATCTTTTAACCGCCTGAAAAAATTATCAAAAGTTAAATGAATCTTAACTGGCATTGGTGTTATAACACCGATAGGCAATTAAGGGATAATAAAAATTATTGAGTATTCGTTTACGGATACGAAACAATTTTTTTGAATTCTTATAATAAAATCTCATTTATAAACGATGCGTTATTTTGGAATAGATGATGAACATATAATCAGGGTCAAAAAATTACATCAATAATTCTTCCAATAATTTACATTTGTTTGTAATATCTGTTGACTTTGTTATTTGATTAAAGTTTTCATAAATTTTATCATTTTCCTTAAAATGTTTATATATAACATTAAATATATCAAGCACGCTTGAATTTATCATTTCCTCTTGTTGTATTCTAGATAATCTACGTTGTTCTAATAAATATTGTACTACTAAATTTGGACATTTATTCTTTATAATATTTAATTCTGAATCAGTTTGATTTTGTTTTTCTAATTGAGATGTTCTAATTGTTTTTATATTTGTTATATCTTTTAATTTTGTAAAATAAGTCATTTAGATCTATTATTAAATATACTATAAATTTACTATAAATTTACTATAAGTTTACTTTTATAATTTATATAAATATCAAATTTTTTATTTAACTATTTGTGTGCGTATATATATATTATATGAGTGCTTATTACAATTGTATAAAAGCACATGCAAATGATGATATATATGATGATCTAATTAATTATAAAAAACAATATTAGTAATAGAAGATATTGATGCAACACTTGAAATAGTAAAATCTCGCGATCAAACTCATGATGAACAAAAATATAAAGATAAAAAGGAAAAGGAAAAGGAAGATAAAATAGATAAAATAGATGAAACTAATAAAGATAAAAAAATACCAATGGTTATGAATGTAATAAACAATTTTATAAATTATCTTTAGATGATCATAATAATTTTAAAATACATTATCATGTATATCAGCTAATACATTATAATTTATATTATTATAATCTTGTTGATTGAAACTTTTCTTCTAAATCTGGAGGTTGTGATAAATGTGATGATTATTTGATACCTTCCTCTAGGATACTAAACCATTTATTCGTCATATGATATATCAAAAATCAGTATCAGAATCAGAATCACGATTATATGGATCATATGGATCATACATCGGATTATCATTACTCATATCACTGTAACGACTTCTACTGAAATCTCCACGTGCAGATGTACGTCGAGTTAAAGCAACACGTGCTGGTGCTGGTGCTGGTGCTGGTGCTGGTGCTGGTGCTGATGCACGTGCTTGTGCAGGTGCACGTGCTGGTACTGGTAAAGGTTCAGGTACACGTGACCATTGTACTAGTTCAGGTGCTCGTGCTGGTGCTGGTGCTCGTGCTGGTGCTGGTGCTCGTGCTGGTGCTCGTGCTGGTGCTGGTACTGGTAAACGACGAACCCCCCACTCGTCAATAAGTTCCGAACGTTCAAGTAAACGTTCAAGTTCACGTTGACGCTTTAGTCGTGTTTCTCGTAGAGCACTCTCTCGTCGTTCCCGTTCTTCACGCTCTCGTTGGTTCAGTGCTTCTCTATTTATCCATATTTTACGATCTTCACTTAACATAAATGAACCATGAATAAGGCGACGACATATCGGACAATTTGGTGGTTGAAATTGTGGTAAACATGTAGAACATACACGATGACAACACGGATATAATTTTCTATCACCAAAATCCCCACAATCAACAACACATAAATTATCAGGGTTATCTTCAATAGTTTCTTCAGGAAGTACAGAATGATTAACACCACGTTGATCATCAGCATCACACTTAAACTTGCCACCTTTTAATTGCAAATATTTATTTTTATATTTTAAATATTTTTCTTTAAAATTCATTTTCTATATAATAATATAATTACATAAAAAATAGTATAAGTTGTTAAAAAAAGTTATTGTTGTTGTGAAAAAAATTGTTATTGTTGTTAAAAAAGTTGTTGTTTTTATTGTTTTTATTGTTGTTAAAAAAGTTGTTGTTTTTATTGTTTTTATTGTTGTTGTTGTTAAAAAAAGTTGTTGTTGTTTTTCGTCATACAGCGTCTACATCATCAAAGTATTTCTACTTCTCCATATATACATCATCAAAGTATTTCTACTTCTCCATATATACATCATCAAAGTATTTATACTTCTCAGTATCGCCATCTGCACACGCCTTGTGCTGAATCATAAATCATTAGGTATCCATCCCCCATGATTATGATTTTGACGCTACCTTATCGCGGTAGAAACGCCCCTTCATTAGGGACAGGTCTGGATAACCTGTGATTATGGGCTGAGAAACCCGAAGATCATAGAACCATACATACGTATATTGCCGAAGCAAATTACGGTTTGGACTTACCTATGATGTCGATGAATCTAGGGAACATAGTATAAAATAGCCAATCTCATAGAAGGGGTTTGTCGGGTTTGGGGAGTAAACTCCCCTGACAAAGCCACTTCTAATCATTGAACAGCGCCTATTTTATCACTATATCGCGAATTTTATCAGCCGATGGAATGTATGCGCCTCCTGCGCACGCTAAAGTATAAAAACTATTGAGATTATTAGAAATTTGAAAATTTCAATTTTTTTAGAAAATCATATATTTATTTAAAAGTTATATATAATAATTATTATATACCACAGATTTTTTAAGGATAAAAAAAGTTGTTGTTGTTGTTTGTTGTTTGTTGTTGTTAAAAAAATTGTAGTTTTTGTTTTTGTTGTTTTTTTTTGGGGGCTGAGAAACCCGAAGATCATAGAACCATACATACGTATATTGCCGAAGCAAATTACGGTTTGGACTTACCTATGATGTCGATGAATCTAGGGAACATAGTATAAAATAGCCAATCTCATAGAAGGGGTTTGTCGGGTTTGGGGAGTAAACTCCCCTGACAAAGCCACATCTAATCATTGAACAGCGCCTATTTTATCACTATATCGCGAATTTTATCAGCCGATGGAATGTATGCGCCTCCTGCGCACGCTAAAGTATAAAAACTATTGAGGTTATCAGAAATTTGAAAATTTCAATTTTTTTAGAACATCATATATTTATTTTAGATATATATATATATATATATAATATTATTAAAAATGAATATGTATTAACATTAATAGAATAATGTATGGTTGTAAGAAATTATTAAAGAAATCATCTAAGAAATCATCTAAGAAATCATCTAAGAAATCATCTAAGAAATTATTAAAGAAATCATCAAGAAAATTATCTAATATCTAAAAAAAAATCTAATAGTCTTTATATTAGGAATATAGTCATCACCATATTCTTCAATATTGTAATTATCATGTTCATTAATACAAAATGTCATATGTGAATTCATACCATCTTTATTTCGTACATATTTAAATCCATATTCTTCAAATTTTTTAATAATATCTTTTATATATGTTTTAAAATATTTATAATTAATTAATTCTGAATTATCTTGTGGAAACTCAGAAAAAATCATATCAAAATAATAAGAATTACTTTTATCAGGGTACGATTTGAATAATTTTTTTTCTTGAATAAATTTAGTTTCAAATAATTCTATAAATTTATATCCACCTTTGTCTAAATTTTGTTTTTGAATATTGTCTAAATGTGCAATAAACTCATTTGAAAACATATTTATTATATATTATGTATTTTATAAGAACTTAGTTTATTAGGATATTATATTTTCAATATTTTATTTAATATTTTATTTATTTAATAATGAATCATTTATTATTATTTAGGCTTTGGACCATCTTTTTTGAAGATTTGTAATTTCAGATTCAGATCCTGGAAGAATTGAAATAAATATTCTGGTCTCATCTTGTTTTGGTTCTGAATGTAATAAACCATTTTCTAAATTATCTTTATTTGTTCCTGTTATAAATATAAGTCCTTGATTAGATTTAAGTTGATTAATTTTTTCATCTTTTAATATACGTGCCAATATTTTTCTATATTTATTTTCAATTTTATGATTGTAATCTTTGATTAGAAGTTTATTATACTCATTACGTTTTTTTTGAAGATATTTTTCATAAATAGTATTAACTTTTTTAGATTTTTTTATAAATATAGTACCTGGACCTTTCAATACAGTAACAAACTTAGACTGAATCGTATCTGATCCAACAAAAAAAGGTCCATCCTTATGCCATCTTGGAATATCAAAACTTGAATTCGGCAATGTACATCTAATTGTCATCCAACAATATTCTGTATCATAGGCTTTAGTTACATTATATAATAATTTATTAATTATATTATTTAAGATATTGATATTTGACGAATTACTAACTTGAGATAAAAAGTTATTTAAACCATCATTATTTATTGTATCAATTTTACCAAAATGATTAAAATTACCATGATTTAATACTTTTAAATTATTTATACATTCTAATTCTTTTTGCGTATATTTAATATTAAAAATTAAATAATTAGTTGAAATATTTTTTAGATATTTTTTTATTTGTTTTATGTTAATCATTATTATATTATATTATATTATAATATATTATAATATATTATAAAAAATTAGAATTTAGAATTTAGAATTTAGAATTCAATATTTTTTTATTCATTTAATATTATTTTAGATATTTAATATTATTTTAGATATTTAATATTATTTTAGATATTTAATATTATTTTAGATATTTAATATTATTTTAGATATTTGTTTTTATCTACCTGAAAAATATATCAAAATATTTTTAATTTTAATGATTATAACATTACTTGTCTAATACGAGTAAATAAAAGATATTTATATATAATATATGAAAAGTAATAAAAAAAATCTTAAATTATATAAATTATATGGATTTGGTAAAGAAGATGATATTTCATCAACTATATTTTTATCCCATATAGTTTTTGATGAATATCCATCTGATGAATATGACGGTAGTTATTTTAAAAAAGAAATAGAAGATATAAATAAAGTATTTAATGATGAGAACGTTAAAAATATATTTAAAGATTTTGATAATGGTGAAACACTAATGAACACTTATAAATCGATTATAAATAATTCTTCGGAATTTTATGATTTAATAAATGAAAATGGTCTAGGTAAGTCATTTTATAATAGCTTAATACAACAGAATATAAATAGAAATGATATTACACAATATATGACAGACCAATATTCAATGATACATACAGAAATTAATGATTTAATTGATAAAGATTTAAGTACAGACATAAATATTAAATATGTATTTGGTGGTTTTTGTACTCCAGACCGTGGATTACATGCTATAGGCATTGTATATCAACAATTTATTGATCCGAAAGATCCAAATAATAGATATCTATTAACTATATCAAATTCTGGGAATGGTGTGAGTTATCAAGGTATTATAAATAATGAGGGGGTGTCAAATGCTATTATGCAATTTAAAGTGACACGAGAACAATTACACGAATTTTTATCATACGTAATAGCATTTCAAAATATTATGAGTGTTGAATATTTTTATGTACACTTATTATCATCTTTATTTAAACTAAGTAATGTAGAATTTTTAGAAGATTCCAAACAATTGCATCGTATAATACAAAGAAAAATGCAACTAATTGGTAATTGTGCAACATTATCAGTATTAACACCATTGGTATTATTAACAGATGATAATACTGGAGAAATATCTGAAAAATATAATAAAATATACAATTCATTAAAATTATATGGTATATATTTAAGATTAAATAATAAATATATTTATTTAGAACAAAATCAATCTAGAATATATAAAGATTATGTTGAATTTTTTAAATTAGCTGAAAACTTTTATATATTTGAAAAAGAAAAATTAATTATAACTGAAAGTATAAAACCATTTATTGATTTATCAAAAGAATTAATAGAAAAAATTAATAACATTTATTTTTTTGATGTTGAACAAAATAAAAAAACATTTAATAATGACAGTATTGATGTTACTAAATGTGATATAAGTAATAATAATATTTTTGTTGAAGATAATGATGTAAATTATGATGATCTTAGAAAAAAAATATATGAAGAATATAGAATATTATTAGGTGAATATGAAAAATTTAAAGATAGATCGGATTATAATTCATTAATAAATCAATTAGAAAATATTGCAAAAATTTCAATATTAATAAAAAAATTTATTAATACATTTGATGATTATATTGGATGTCTATATAAATTATATAACTTATGTATATGTATAAATGAAATACGAGAAAAATTTGATGATTTTATTCAAAAAATTTCGGAAGAAGAGTTAAATAAATTTAGTAAAGATAAACCTCATCATTTGAAAATAAATAATTATATTACTGATATATTAAATAATATTATTAATTCTATTATAAAAATTACAGAACATAACTCTCAAAAAGTCACTCTATATAATCAGCCTAAACATTTTATTAATTATTCTATATTTTATACAATAAAATTAAATTTAGTATTTATATCTGGATTATTTATTAAATTATTCTATTATAATCTATCCAAAAGTGATGATTTTGAAATAAATAAAAGCGAAATAAAATTGAAAATTTATAATGAATTAATGAATATAAATATTTATAATAAAATAGAAATGAATATTATTGAGAGTTTAATTAAATCATTAGATAATAATTATAAATGGCTACTTAGTTCTGATACTATATATTATAATTTAGATTATAGTTACCAAGAACCAGATGTATTTGAACAAAAACAAAAACATGAAATTATTCCTGTGCCTCGTACGGGTGTTATACTAAAAGAATTAACTTTTGGAGTAGATATACCATTTATTATTAAAGATATGACTGCAGATTATATGGTAATCAAAACTGATAATAACCCTGACATAATGAACCGAATAAAGTGTAGACAAGACGGAATTATACTTAAATTTATCAAATTCAAATCTATTTTGAAACCATTCTTAGAAAATACTACTAAAGAAAATACAGAAAAAAATACAGCAAATATTATAAAAGATTTTTTAAACATAAATGATATATCTGTTATTTGTTTGAAAGCAAATTTAATTTTAAATGATTCAGATAGTATAATATTTCAGAATATTACTAATGATGTTTCTTGCAAACAAAAAATTATTGATTGTGAATTTGGTGCAAGTTGTAATCTTAAAGGGGTTAATATGGCATGTACATATAACGATATGTTATTATATGATTTAAAAAAAACATCAACATATCACATATGTTCCATATTTGAAGATATTTATAAAAATAAACATACTTTAACAGAACATATATTCGCATTGAATTATAATATCCATCATAAATTAGTAAAAAAAGAAAATCTTATAACATCATTATATTCTAATAATTTAGTTACAACTTTAGATAACAAATTTGGAGAAGAATCAAATATAAAATTATCAGAAAACTTATCACCAGATATATTTTTAAACTATTTAACGCATAATTATAATTTAATTACATCACATTTATTTAAGCATGAAAATTATGAAAATTTTATACGTTGTATTATATATTTTGACACTATTTTAGATAATATTGGAGAAAAAGAATTAGATATTATATTAAAAATAAATGAAATTATAAATCACCCTGTATTAATATTTATATTAAATCATTATAAAAAAATTGATATGACAGATGAAGATAAAATAAATTTATTATGTTTACTCGATAAAAATATTAAATTTAGTAAATCAAATATATTAGATAAAAATTTTTATTTACATCTAATTTTTGGAAATATGTATTATTTTACTAAAAATTTTAATTTTTGTACTGATATAAAATTAAATCAAACTTGGAAATATTTTGCAGTAGATTCTAAAACGATTAATAATATAGAAAATAATTTAAATATAGATATAAAACTAAGATTAGATAAAGATAAAGATAAAGATAAAGATAAAGATAAAGATAAAGATAAAGATAAAGATAAAGATAAAGATAAAGATAAAGATAAAGATAAAGATAAAGATAAAGATAAATCACCGACAAAAAAAGAAGACAAACCATTAAAAATATATTGGGATTATGGAATTAATTGGAAAAATGATAGATTTAAATTATCATCAACTATATGCCCAAATATAATTGAATATTGTTTAAGAATAAATAATAAAAAACTTAAAACTCCCAATCGTTTTATAAATATGAATACAACGTCGTCAGAATTATCAAAGATTGTAGATTTAAAAAATAAATTTATTTATAAAACAAATTATTTTGAATTTGAGTTTTTATCATTTAAAAATCATTTATATAATTATCACATATTATATTCGATAACTTTTAAAAATATTAATAATATTAATGTAAAAACTCAAACAAAACAAATATTTATTGATGATGATGATTCGATGATACAATATAAATTTCGTACCGATTATACATCATTAAATGTAATAAAATATGTTAAAACTACTGAATCTACATACACTGGTCAAATTAATAATTTTAATATATTATTAAATACTAATCATGATAATTATAATCTTAGTATTTCTATTAATGATGTGCAATATAAATTATTAAGATTTTGTGAATTGATATTAAATCAAAATATGTTTAATCTTTTTCAATCATTATTAATGTGTATAAATACTAATTTAAATGGAAGAGAATATATAGTAGATGGTGATAATAAAAAATATATTGATCCTGATTCTTTTAATGAAATAGTAATCTTTAAAAATGAAAATGAAAATGAAAATGAATATATATTTTTAGTTCCATCTTTAAATGTTTATTTTAAATATTATAATAATAAATTAACATTTATTGATAATGGTAAGATTTATAATGTATTATATAATGAACCTTGTTTATATATGATTAATCGATTTGTATATGGAACTGATTTATTAGTGTTACAAGATAATAATAATAATTATTATTATTTAGGTTCTACTGAAAAAAATAAAGAGTTATTTAAAATTCAATATGTACCTACATTAATATTTACTGATTCATTCATTAATATGTTATATTTTACAAATTTTTTATTAAATGTAGAAAAATATTATGAAGCTGATATAATTTTAGCACGTGTTAATGAATTATCTAAAACTTATAAATCAAATATATATTATAGTTTTGATAAAAATCTTGATATAAATCCTATAAATAAAATATATAATAATTTTTTTAAAAATTTAATATACACATTATGTAATACAATAAAAAATATTGAAATATTTTCAAATAACAAAAAAAATAGTAAACAAATACCAAATTATGATATAAATACTTTACAATATGTTAAAAAAATAAAATTTTTAAATTCATTTGAAAATATTAATATTATGAACACACGTTCAATTAAACACATATATGCCGAAAAATTTAACGAAAATTTAAGGCTATTAATTAGCAAAATAAAAAATATACCACAAGATATTAAAAGAATTAAAGATTTATACACACATGATATTAGACCTTTATATAGATGTATTTTATATGATTATATAAATTGTAATTTTATTGCAGACAGTGAAGAAAACATTAATATTAATGTACATAATTTACTTATGTGTTATAAAAAAGGACAAACCATAATGAACAAATATTCATATATTTATTATGAAAATTCTAATGAAAATTCTAAAAGAATTTTAGAAACATCAATTAATAATAATAGTGTATTTAGTGAAATTGAATTTACAAATGAACTTTTTACAGATCCAACAGATTTTGAGGGTATCATAGAAAAAAGTAATCCTATAAAAGCATTCGAATTACAAATACCTAATTTTGAAAAAGAAATAACTGATTATACTAATTTTATAAATGAAAAAATGACTAGATCTATTACAATACAAAAAGATTCTTTAAAAATTATAATTGATAAATTAAAAATTAAAAAAGATAAATTTTATACAGATATTAATGAAAATATTAAAAAATCAATAATACAACAATATTTTAGATATGATATACCAATAGAAATTATATTTTATGATGATTATAAATATTATAATAAAATTATGTATATAATGAAATTAAATATAACATTAAATCTATTAGAAACATTATTATCAGATACTTCAATTGAAATTTTTGATATCACATCTATTTATGATGATTATTATTCACAAAATGCAATTTTCATGCCAGAATTTATAACAAATAATAAAATTAAAACAGGATTATTAAATTTTTGTTATCTATTTGGATATAATCTACGTCCTAAACAATTAGAATTAGCATTTAAATTACATAGGGAATTATTGGAAAATAAAAGTAATTTTCATCAATTACTTATGGGTGAAGGTAAATCTTCTGTAGTTGCCCCTGTTCTTACTATATTGTTAAAATATTCTGATAAAAACAGAATATTCCACGTTATGCCTGAATCTTTAATACCACAAGCCATACAAAACTTTAACAAAATATTTTATTATCTAAGAAATTTAAAAATATATACATCAAAAGATGAAAATTATTTGATAGAAAATAATGATATACATATCATTAGTGATAGTTATTTAAAAAAAAATAAATTAATTAATGGGTATGATCAAAAATTTATAAATATAATAAGCGAATCTACATTTATTTATGATGAAATAGATGAAATAGCTGACCCATTAAAATCACAATATAACATATTAACAGATAATAGTAAATCGGTCGAAAATAGAGATATTATATTTAAAATTATTCATGATTATATTTATAATTTATATTTTTCATCAGATTATGCTTCTGAAAGAGTAACATTACTTAGTATAGGATTCTCAAAAAGAACACATATATTTAGAGAATATGAAAATACTGACGAAATAGAAGATATCTTGATTAGAAAAATTTATTATAACACTATTGAAAAAAATATTAGTCAAGATTTTTTATATAATTATATTTTGCTGTTAAGAAAACAAACTTCTAAAATTAGTGAAACTAATTTATATTTACTGAATCAAGTTTATAATTTTGGCAAAATAATTCCATTAATAGTCAAACAAATTCATAAAAATCATTTTGGATTAAAATATAATGATATGAATGATATATCTATATTATTTGACAAAAATAATAATTTAATTACTAATATTGATGAATTAAAAAAAATATATATTGCTGTTCCTTATGTTGCTATAGATACACCTTCACAAAAATCAGAATTTTCTGATTATCTATATACAACTGCTCTTACTGTATTATCATATTATGATAGAGATAATGGAAAAATTAATAGAATACGCAATGTTGATTTATATATCTATATTGATTATATTAATGAGTTGTATAATAAAAATAAATTTTTGCCAATAACTTCAAATAGAGGATTACAATTATTCAATGAATTAACAAAAGGAATATCAAATATAGTATATTATGAGAAGTTTAAATTAACTGATTTTACAGAAGAACAGCTTGTGAAAGTTCGAGAAAACTTTTATATTAAAGGTCAATATAAATCACCTATTGAATTTTTATTATGTAAAAAAATATTACCTAAATATATTAGAGTTCAGTATGATTTTGAAAATATCTCATTCGTCGATATAATTAAATCTGATTTCTCTATACACAGAACTGGATTTACAGGAACACCATTTATTCATATAGCTCGTGAAATTGATAATACAAAACAAGTACAGGATAAAATAAGACAAAAATATGGTGATGGTAGCATTATTGCTAGTATAATTGGAATTGATAGACCCACAATTAATATTGTAATTGCTGAAACCAATTTTATTGATAATATGATCGATATAATAATTGGGGGATCATATCATTGTTTAATAGATACTGGATCATATTTTGTAAATAATAGTTCATATAACATTAGTAAATATATTATGAAAAAATTAAAAGATACGCATATAAAAATTGTTGTTTTTGTTGACAAAGATAATTTAAAAAAGGGTATAGATAATTTCGGTAATTTAATTGATTATGACCAAATTAATATACCCTTATTTAATAGATTTTATTTTTATGATCAAGCACATATTACGGGTATTGATATGAAAATATATAGTAAAGCACGCGGTTTAGTAACAGTATCATCATTTAATAGATTTAGAGATATAGCACAAGGTATATTTAGAATGAGAAATATTAATAAAGGACAAACCATTGATTTTATAGTAAATAAAAATACAAATGATATAATTAATAAATATAGACATTTAGTTGAATTCTTGTTATTAAATGAACAAAAATATCAGGATTCTCAAAAAGTTTTGTTTTACAAACAAAATATATTAACTTTATATAGAACATATTTTGAAAATGCTAAACATTCATCTTTAAATATTACAGATGATAAATTTTATTATTTGAGATTAAGCATCTATAAACAACCATCAATTATTAAAAATATCACAAGTATAACTGATATTTATTTAAATATGATCGAACTTTTTAAATTAGAAACATCTGAAGTAATCAAATTTATAAAAAATGATACTTATAAACATACTATAATTGATATTAAATCTGAATTAGATAAAATTACTGTAACAGATAATTTAGATACTGTTCTTGTCGAAAATGAACAAAAAGAAAAAGAAAAAGAGAAAGAAAAAGAAAAAGAGAAAGAGAAAGAACAAGAAAAATTTGATTCTGACAAATATAGCCTAATTAAAAAATTATATTTAAATGATTCGACCATATTTGATAAATATTTTGAATATGACAAATTTCAAAAATTTAAAGATATATTATTTTTATCTAGAGATGAAATTACAAATGAAAAATATTTATCAGAACGCGGTAAAATCATATTTGAAATAATAGATAAAAAAAAATATAATAAATATCATATATTTTATCCAGAAACTGAAATAAATACAACTAATATAAATCCAAATCATGATGATGATACTATATATTTTTCAATGATTTCATATAAAAATTTAGTATCTAATTTACCTATATTTATTAATTCTATTAATATGCAATGTCATATTGTAAAATTACGAAATGAAGAAAACTTACAAACTCTGGATCAGACCCAACCTAATATATTTGATTTGAGTCATTTATCAATTGGTAAATCGATGCAACAAGGAGGAGCCATTGTTACAGATGATGATATTTTATATCATTATTATTTTAATTATTATGTTGAAATATATAATTCTAATAATTTTAATCATATACTGTTAATTTCTTATTATGATGCGATGCGTTTTATACAAATTGATATGTATAAACCCACATATAATTTTATTATTCGCATGATAAATCATGATGAATTATATAAGTCAAAAAAAATGAAAGAAATGCAAGAATATAATAAACCTCCATTATACATAAATACTATATTAAAGATTTTATTTAATAGTAATGATTTAACAACTATAGATATATTAAAAATACTTGATATAAGCGGAATTAAATTTGATAAAAGTTTTATGGATAATGATATATTTAAAACTGATGAAACATATAAATTATGTAATCTTATAAATCATCTAAATTATAATGAAACATTATCAGTTTTATTAGGATTAAAAACAATTATGGATTATAATATTGATAGTATTGATAGTATTAATAGTATTGATAGTATTGATAGTATTGATAGTATTGATAGACACAAAACAATTAATTTACAAGATGATAAAAGAGTTGTTGTTGAACAAATAAAATTATTATTAACAGATATTTGCGATATAATTGGTAAATGTGAAAATAAAGAAACTGGTAAATTATATACACAAATATTATGTTCAAATGACAAATTAGCTGAAAATATTTATATTTTTATTGATAAAGTATTTACTATTAATAGATTAAACAAAAATTTACTTGATGTTATAGTTAATAATAAATCTTTATTATTTTCATATTGGTATGCAATTAAACATATTTATAAAACTGAGCAAAATATTAAAATTAATTTAGAAAATAAACCATGTTAAAATAATAAAATAATAAAAAAATATTACTAGTCATAATTAGAATCGTTTAATTTATTATTTGATATATGTTAAGATGCTTATCAATGTAACAAAGTCCTAATCGCATTCACATCATTCACATCATTTATGTGTTTATTGATCACCATTTTGACAAGATTCACAACAATACAATCTACCACCTTTTTGATCAATATTAATTGTAATCCTAAAACTATGCAATTTTATTAATTTCATTAATTTGATTAATTTTTATATTTTCATTTTATAACCTGAACCTGTTACTGATAAATGTAATTGTTCATATTCATACCAAGAAAAACTTTTATTAAATACATTAGACCAAAAAGGATGATTTTCTGTTGTTACAGCCCATATTTCAGTTGTATTATATTTTTTCATATCTTCTA
>Ga0214921_10007396_pt1 | contig 14661 bp, 19 predicted proteins | sample LL1505_MetaG_FD_177992 | JGI IMG/M metagenome (GOLD analysis project Ga0214921, IMG submission 177992) | Freshwater microbial communities from Lake Lanier, Atlanta, Georgia, United States - LL-1505 | ecosystem: Environmental > Aquatic > Freshwater > Lake | place: USA: Georgia | collected... | reverse complement strand
TAATAATCTCAGAAATACCCTGTAGAAAAAGTAATAAAAAGCCTATTGGAATCATTATGCGCGCAGGCCAACGTAATAAACCGCCAGCATTACTAGATGTTTCATTTTGCACAAACGAATTAAAAAATAATTCCAGTGAATTCCAACCAATAATTAAACACATTGGTAATAAAAAAAGGATGCCACCCCAAAAGTCGAGCCAAAGTCTGACTCGATTGGGGTATAGGGCATAAAAAACATCGACACGAACGTGCTCATTGAGGCGAAGGGTAGTAGCCGCACCAAACATAACCATACCCGTGAATAAGTACCACTGAATCTCTAGCCACGCGTTTGAACTGAGGCTCAAACTATAACGAATAATGGCATTTCCTGCGCTGATTAAAACGGCAATCAGTACAAGCCAACTAGCCAGCACGCCAAAACGATCATTTAAACGATCAATGAATGAAGAAAATGTTAAAAAATAGTTTGGCATGATGGCAGTCGTCTTATTTCGTCGGATTGGCAAGCATAAAGTCGATCAAGCTCTTCTCAGCAACCCGAACCCATAAGAATTGTTCGGCACGGAATTTCTTCCAAGGCTCATAAATTTTCTTAAAGGATGGATTTTTAGCAGCTTCTTCTTCATACAAATCAAAAGCTGCAGTTTGTGCTGCTTTCATGATCTCTGTCGAGTAAGCATGAAGCTTTACCCCATTTTTGACTAGACGCTGTAATGCGGGCGGATTTTTGAAATCATACTCGGCCATCATGTCAAGGTTGGCCTCATAGCAAGCAACTTCTAAAGCAGACTGATAGGACTTTGGAAGTTTTTCCCACTCTTTAATATTGACATACATCGAATACATTGAACATGCTTCCCACCAGCCTGGGTAGTAGTAATTTGGAGCTATTTTGTAAAAACCCAGTTTTTCGTCATCATATGGACCAACCCATTCGGCGGCATCAATTACGCCACGCTCTAATGCAGGATAAATATCGCCACCAGGAAGTTGCTGCGGAATGGCCCCTAGGCGTGCCATTACCTCACCGCCAAGACCAGCAATACGCATTTTTAATCCTTTTAGATCGGCAACAGTCTTCACAGGTTTTTTGAACCACCCACCCATTTGTGTTCCGGTATTGCCCGCTGGAAAGGAAATAATGTTGTAGTCTTTTAAAAATTCACGCTGTAACTTAAGGCCACCTCCCCAATACATCCACGCGTTTTGCTGACGTTGGTTCATACCGAAGGGAACGGTTGTATCAAAAGCAAACGTCTTATTTTTTCCAACAAAGTAATAGCCTGCAGTATGTGTACATTCGACAGTGCCTTGTTGCACAGCATCCACGGTTCCAAAAGCAGGAACAATTTCACCAGCACCAAAGATTCGAATTTGAAATTTGCCACCTGTCAGTTCGGCAACTCGTTTTGATATTACTTCACCCCCGCCATAAATTGTGTCAAGACTTTTTGGGAAGCTGGATGCGCAACGCCACTTTACTTCAGGAAGTGCTTGGGCGATTGCTGGAGCTGCTAAAACACCTGCGGCTGCTCCAACAGCAGATTTACTTAAAAAGTCACGTCTTTTCATAAAACCTCCGCTATAAATAAATACGTTGAGTGGTATTGGTATCTTTGTGCAAAGATGTAATTATTAAATATTAATAATTTGTATCTCAATCATCTTTATGCACCATAGTAATTCATAAAATCACCATGAAATGGTGTAATGCACAATAATTGGGAAAAACATTCTTTAAATCATCTATATGGCTCAGGTAATTCATCCGATCACTGAAGCACCTGATCGTACACTTTGTACCGATTGCGGTATTTCACGTTCCTCCGACCCAAAGCGTTGTGGTCGAGCCTGTCAGTTTATTGACCCTCAATACGAATCCCTTGAGCAGGAAATTCACGGACAGTCGCGCACCTTAAACCACGGCGATGGACTCTTCTTTGGGGTCTATCGCAAGATGTACCGGGCAAGTATGCGTGAGCCACTAGCCGGAGCGCAGTGGACCGGAATTACCACTTCGATTGCTAATCAACTCCTAAAAAATGATTTAGTTGATGCCATTTTGACCATGGCACCAGATCCGGATGATCGTTGGCGACCAATGCCTATCCTGATCACAGATCCTCAAGATCTCGAACAAGCGCGAGGCATGCGGATGGGCTACGCACCACTACTAGCGCTCCTTGATGTAGCCAGAGAGCGAAGCTACCAACGGCTAGGGGTTATTGGAATTCCGTGTCAGGTCTATGCCTTAAGAGCGTTAGAAAAAGAGTTAATCCTAAAGAAACTCTATGTGATTGGTACACCGTGTTCAGATAACACCAGTACCGAGAACTTTCATGAGTTTTTACAACTGATTGATGAGAGCCCAGAAGACATTACCTATCTGGAGTTCAGGGCCGATTACCATGTGGAGTTGAGATATCAAGATGGACGAAATAAAACAATTCCATTTCTGATGCTGCCACTATCCAAACTCAGACCCGATTTTTTCCCATTGACGTGCAGAACCTGCGTGGATTACACCAATGCTCTATCAGACATCACGGTTGGCTACATGGGTGGTTCTGGGGAGCAATGGTTAATTGTGCGCAATCAACAGGGGGAAGATTTACTCAAGCTGTTAGGTAATCAAATACAACTTACTGAGCCAGAGAGTGCTGGAAGTCGTACAGGCCCTGTCAAAGGGTTTATGAAAAACGTAGAGTTAGCTGCTGGTGGTTTACCACTGCGTCAAATGCCCAATTGGTTAAGACCGATCGTCGGGTGGCTTATGCCCAAGATTGGACCTCGAGGGTTGGAGTTTGCAAGAGCTCGCGTTGAGATGAAAGCGATTGAAACGGTATTGCACCTACGTAGAGAAATGCCAAAGAAGATGAAAAACATGGTGCCCAATCATGTTTGGCATCTCGTCAAACCTTACGGCCTAGTTGCAAATTCCAGTGAAATCAAAGAAGAAGTGAAGAATACAACTAAAGAGAAATAACAAATAGGGCAATGATTAAGAGATTCAGGATGCCAAAAATAATGAACACGGGTTTGTAAATATATTTGCGCTTAACCGCTTCATCGCGCTCTCGTTGTGTTTTTAGATCCATAACAAACTATTTTTTGGGTTTAGTGGAAAAGGCACCGAACAAAATTAAGATTGCAATCACAATACCAATGAGGTCTTTATCCCGAATGTACATATAAAAGCCTAAACCAAGGGCAATAAAGCCAAAGATCATCCACCACGTTCTAGAAATCATTGGTATACCTTACCAATAAACGATCCAAAAACAAAGCCCCCAGACAAGCTGAGGGCAGAATTTGGTGGCGAATCAGGGATTTGAACCCCGGACCTGCGGATTATGATTCCGTCGCTCTAACCAGCTGAGCTAATTCGCCGAACCTGGAATTATAAGGTAAAAGGCCTCAATAGCTGGTAAAGCTCAAACTTGGGAATACATTGTTCGCCACTCCAAAAAGAACAGTTAATTATTCCGTTTGAAAAAATATCGCAAAGAGTCTATGTCGTAGATGTAGGTTAGGCTTACTCTAGCTGGCTAATTAAAAATAGTCTAATCAAAGCTTTAAAGCTCAGTATTATTTTCATACCCAATCGCAACACATTAACTTACGGACTTCTTAAACCTAACCGACTAACATTGTGCTGTAAGGCTTCCAAGGTTAGTGTGATGAGGTGTGTCTCACAGTATGTAAAGTACTTATTTTTGTGATGCTGTTTGAATGTCTGTTGCAGCAGGGGCTCTGCGAAAAGAGCAGAGCGTTAGCTTAAGACTGATTAATATTATTGGCTAGGCGATTCAAAGCACTTTAAATGCAACTATTGCGATAGCGGTTGGTGGAAGTGCGGCTAATAAAAGTTTTAGGGCTGATATTGCCTTTTGCGGGAAGTAATCCTTTAGGATCGCGAGACCGGCAGGATTGGGAGCGTTTGCAATGACGGTAAGACCACCACCTGCCAGAGCGCCAGCTACCAAAGCATAGCGGAACTCCTCTGTTGTCCCTTCCACTAAAGATCCTAAATAAGTTAAGGCCGCATTATCAGTAATTGCGGTTAGGGCAATAGCTCCGTAAAACACAGCAGTATTGCTCATGTCATTTAGTAACGGTTGGAGCCACCACTGTTGTAAGCCTCCCAATACCACAAGACCCGCCAAGAAAAATGCCACCATGAGTGCTTCTTTAAGAATCAACGGAGATTGATAGGAACTGTAAGCATGGGTGTAACCTAAGAAAAAGAGGAAAATCCCCATAAACATCACTGGATGGTGAGCAAAAACAATGACTGCCAAAAGAAAGATTAAATGAGTGAGGACAACCCATAAAGGCATTTGATCCTGGTGATGTGCAGATGAAACTTTTGGTAATTCTTTATGGATAACTATCGTTACAAGAAGGGCGTTCACCAAGACCGCAATAGTTGCTTTGATTCCAAAGGTCTGAAACACGTATGCAGTATCCCAATCCCAAGCGGCTGACACCATCAAAATAGGGGGAGCAGCAAAACTAGTCAAAGCTCCGCCAATAGAAATATTCACAAATAGAACCGCTATTGTGAGGTACATTAATTTAGTTGAACTCGTTTTTGAGAAGATAGTATCGCGTAGTAAAAAAGCAGCCAAAGTCATCGCAGCCGGCTCCGTAATAAACGAACCCAAGATGGGAAGGCCGCTAAGGGTAACAAAATAGTTAGCAATTGCCGTTGGCAATTTGAACAATTTTTCAAGAAGTTTTGACAGGGCTAGAACAATAGTTTTAGAGGTATACAAAATAGGCTTACTGGCCGCAATAACCATAATGGCAAAAACAAAAAGTGGCTCCGTATAGTTTCTCGACTCTAAATAGCTAATAGCTGGTTTCGTACTGCCATGAATGAAAGCCATGAAAATAACCAGTACTAAGGCCCAAAAACCAAAAACGGCCTCCACCTCACCCAAAAGATGAAATAACCCAGTGTGATTCTGAGAACGATCAGCAATTCTCTCAAAATAGAAAGCAAAAAAAGTATGCAACACTGCAATCCCAAATAAGGTAGTGGCAATAATGTGGATAGTATTTAGATTGGTCATAATTGATTAAGTCCTTCAGAGCTAATGGACTAATTTCAATTGGCACTCATGCAGTAGAAAAGTATCCATACAAAATCTAAGGAATTGCAAAGAGGGCTATCTGATAAGGCGCCTCAAGGCGAAAGATTGTGAAATGATATTGTTAAGTTTTATGAAAATAAGGTCGTGAAATTTTGCCGCCCTAACCAGCTGAGCTAATTCGCCGAACTAAAAATTATAAAGTAAAGGCCTCAAGAGCAAGCCAAGCTCAACTGAAGAATATCCTATCCGTGAGGTTATAGAATTTGTCGATCTAAATAACACGTCAAAATCAGATGGTCATGGATTTCGCATACACAATCAGCGCACATTTTTTCGCAGCCTTCATGAGGCTAACTTGTTAGCAACGCTCTAGTCTTTTTAGGTACGTGCAGGGAAGTGTTCAGCACAATGTTAATTTTCAAAGACGATCACCAGTAGTTTTCACGTCGTTAAGCACTAAATCTAGGTAGTATCACTATTAGACTAGAAGCGAATAGACAACTAAGTTGTTGAAGTAGAAGATTTAATTTTATTAAATACCTTGACGCATCATGGCAACGTTAGTAAGCATTCGCAAAGCAAAAGAAATAGGAGGCACTGTCCGTAAAGCGAGGATTACTTGTGGACTAAGCATTCAGTCGCTTTCATCATTAACCGGATTTTCTGTCAACCAACTCAATCATCTTGAAAATGGCAACATTTACGCTTTTCATGAAAATATTGACGATTTAATTGAAGTAGCCAAAAAATGCGGTGACAAATTAAATATAAATTTATTTAATCAAACCAGCTCTGAAGCCATTTTTTCTAATGATGAAAAAATCTTTTCTATCGCAGAAGCAATTCCGGTATTTGTACAGAAGCGCGCTTAATATTTATATCCATCGCGGCTTATCCTGGCTTTATTGATCAAGTCCTCCACGTTTCAATTTGAAATTGAATATCCATAAGAGCGCAATATCTCTTTTGCTTTAGGTGTGCGCATAAACTCATAAAGACGAATTGCATCAGGCGTCGGATTTTTAATGAGCACCATACGTTGTTTAATTGGCTGATAACCATCATTTAGCTCAGCGGAAGAGACCTGCTTAGTAACTGAAGGAGATTTGGCGATGGAAAGTGCTGTAAAGCCAATATCCGCAGAGCCAGTCGTTACAAACATTGCTGCCATCGCAATATTATCGGCATACACAATCTTCGTATTTGCTAGTTCCCATAAATTGATGGCTTTTAGATACTCAACGCTGGCACGACCATAGGGCGCTAGTTCCGGTTTTGCAAGCGCAATCTTGTTTGCCCTCTTAATTGCATCTGCAATTTTTTCTCTAGAGTCATCAAGAGCGATACCTTTGTTCCTACTCGTAATTAGAGCTAATTTTCCAATTGCATAGACAGCACCTTCGTTTACTGTCTTTCCCTTTTTGAATAATTCAAGGGGGTATTGTTCATCGGCTGAGATAAATAAATGGAACGGGGCGCCGTTCATGATCTGCGAGGCAAAGTTTCCGGAGGAGCCATAGATGACCTTTAGATCACTTTTATTCTCTTTCTGGAATTGATTTTGAATCTCAATAAATGCATCTTTCATATTTGCTGCTACAACAACATACGTCGTTTGCGCATTTGCTATTCCAGTTACTAGGTAGCAAGAGAGAATAAGAAAGAGCTTACGAATGATCATGAAGAAATTTGGCGAGTCTTAAATAGCAAGGTGAGATTAGTCTCAATTGTTAATATCTGTTCAATTAAAGTAGCGCGAGCTTTGAGATCAGCATCGCCAATCAATTGATTACGGTGGCATTGATACAACTTAAAAAACATGTCCTCGGTTAGCCCAAATTGTTCCCAATCAAACATCATATTGAGTTGCGCCTCGCGCAATGCCTTTTGTGCGGAACCTGAATCAGGATACTTAGCTTGGCTCAACAGATGGTCTGAGTTTTGAAACAGAGTAAGCTTGAGCTCATCAAATCGATGCTTGATGGCTTCATGACGAGTTCGTTCATCCTCTTCCATATCGGTAAATAGTAGGCGCGTAAATGCTTCAATCTCTCGATATTTTGCTTCCAAGTCATCGATCTTGGTTAACGATTGTAAGTCGTGCTCTTCTAAAAACATCGAATTGTTATCCAAGTTGCTTTACAAAGCGGCCATCTTCCATTTCGGCTTTGGACCGGACCCATAAGGTTTGGTTACACATCGCCTCATAGATATATACATCTTCGAGATTAGCTTCTATCTTACCCAGGCCAATCACGCGATAGAGGCCGCCTGACTTGAGATGAATTAATTGGTCGCCCGCCTGAAATTTTGCTGTTGTGTTCATCAGAAAATTATATGGATAGCCTATAAAATCCACACTTTACATGGAACTTAATAAAGGTTGGCAATGAATTTATTTACCCCCGTCACACTTGGCTTACTCTCTCTTGAAAACCGTATCTTGATGGCACCGCTCACTCGGATGCGTGCGAGTGATGACGGAGTGCCGGGACCCTTGGCAGCCGAGTACTATGCGCAACGTACCTCAGCAGGACTCATTATTAGCGAAGCGACGCAGATCTCTCCTTTGGGAAAAGGGTATCCAGCAACCCCCGGTATTTATAGTGATGCGCAGGTGGCGGCATGGCGGACGGTTACCGATGCTGTGCATGCGCGGGGTGGCAAGATCGTTTTACAGTTATGGCATGTTGGGCGTATTTCTCACTCCTCACTGCACCCGGATAAGGGATTGCCTGTTGCTCCATCAGCAATTCAACCGGCGGGTAAGGTTTACACCGCATCGTGGTCCTTGGCCGAGTACGAAACCCCAAGAGCATTAACACTCGAAGAGATTGGGCAGTTGAAGGCCGATTATGTGCACGCTGCCGAGCAAGCTAAAGCGGCCGGATTTGATGGCGTTGAACTGCATGCTGCCAATGGCTATTTACTCGACCAATTTTTGCAAGATCGCACCAATCAGCGTACGGATGCGTATGGTGGTTCAATTGCAAATCGTTGTAAGTTGGTATTGGAAATACTCGAGGCAATCATCCCGGTATGGGGTAGTGGTCGGGTGGGAATCCGTTTGTCACCATACGGCACATTTAACGACATTGCCGATTCCGATCCGAAAGGTTTATTTGCTCACCTGATCAATGCACTTAATCCATTTAATCTTTCTTATCTGCATTTGATTGAACCACGCGCAACGACTGCTGGGGGCAATGATCAACTAGTAGTTGACGCGCCGCGTACAGGTCAATTATTTCGATCTTTGTTCACGGGTAAGGTGGTTTTGGCTGGGGGCTTTGATCAAGCGAGCGCTGAGAAAGCGCTTGCCGATGGCGAGGCTGATGCCATTGCCTTTGGTAGGTTGTTTATTGCCAATCCCGATTTACCAAAACGGTTTGAATTAAACGCTCCATTAAACCCCTATCAACGCGCCACATTCTATGGCGGTAATGAAAAGGGATATACCGACTATCCTGCGCTGTAGGACCATTCATTACAATGGATGGATTGATTCTTATATGCGAACACCCGAATAGTTATGGCCACCTATCAAACAGAGCGCGTGCTCTCTGTCAAACACTGGAACGAAAGTTTATTTAGTTTTACTACCACCCGAAATCGAGGATTACGTTTTCGTAATGGCCATTTCCTAATGATTGGTCTTGAGGTGGATGGCAAGCCATTAGCTCGTGCCTATAGCGTGGTGAGCCCAAATTATGCTGAGCACCTCGAGTTCTTCAGCATCAAAGTTCCTAATGGCCCATTAACTTCGCGACTGCAGCACATTCAGGTGGGTGATTCAATTCTCGTGAGTGAGAAATCCGTCGGCACATTGGTGATTGATGATCTAAATCCAGGAAAGCATTTGTATCTATTTAGTACGGGAACTGGATTAGCTCCGTTTTTGAGCATTATTCGCGACCCAGAGACCTACGAACGGTTTGAAAAGATTGTTTTAGTTCACGGTGTGCGGGTGGTGAGTGAGCTTGCGTACCAAGAGTACCTTACGAAAGAATTACCCAATGATGAGTTTTTGGGGGAGTTGGTGCGCAATCAACTGATTTATTACCCCACGGTCACACGCGAAGCATATTCCCATACTGGTCGCTTAACTACTGCGATTGAATCTGGAAAACTATTTACCGATATTGGATTGCCACAGCTCAATCCTGCGGTGGATCGTGCCATGATCTGTGGCAGCCCCGCGATGCTCAAAGAAACCAGTGAATTATTGGATCAGCGCGGGTTTAAGGTTTCCCCATCCTCCGGAGAGTTGGGCGATTACGTCTTTGAGAGGGCCTTTGTCGAGAAGTAGGCCCAAAAAAGAAGCCCCTTGCGGGGCTTAAATTCAAAGGAAATAAATCAGTGCTTATTTAAGCGTAAGACTGTCAATTTCACTATACAGATTTATCAGTAATTAAAAACCCTAGGTTGAGCCCTGTGATTTTGGTGATAAACCACTAGAATTCAGTGATCATGCGCATTGAAGATACCGATCCAGACCGTCATAACGCCATTGAATACCCTATGGAAGTGGGCGCACCTAAGTTTGCACCCGTTCCAATTCGTGAAGAAAAAGACAAGGCGATCAATGTTGCTAGAGCGCATGCTAATCAAGAATACGAGCGCATCATGGAGCAGGCAGCGGTTTTGATGCGCCAAGCAAAAGCGCTGCAAGCCCGCTTAGATGCAACCGAAATGGTTCATGCGGCTAAGTTTAGTTTTAATCCAGTTTATGGAAAAAAATATTATCTATACCAAGATCAGAGCCTGGGTTCCTATCGTTTAGTTCAGAACTCTCCGAACGAGTGGAGTTGTGGTGTTCCAGTGGGTTGGTCTTTTTGCCAAGTAGTCCGTAAGTTGGGCGATAGTACCTGGGAAGTGGTTGAAGACTAAATCAATGAGGTGAAACTATGACAAAGTCGGATAGCCGTTGTTGTGGATCCGGTGTTTGCATCATCAATGACGCTGGAGAGTGCTGGTGTGGTCAAAAATGGGATGGTGAAAAGATGGTACACATGCCCTTAAATCTTGAAACGCCCCAAGATGAGGAAATGCAAATCAGGCTTGAAAATAAAGATGGTAAGGACTAACTAGTTCCCCTGCCGTTTTTTCTGTAAATAAGTGATGGTACGAAAATGCGCATAAGCCATCACGATTGCCAAAATGGCTACTGAATATTTGACTGGAATCCGAAGTAGCATTTCTAAGACAAGGGCAAAGAAAAATGCCCATGCCATCATGCTTAGATACGAAATGGCAATAAAAAAATCCCGTAATTTTGAGCGATCCAACAGGCGTGAATAAACCATCGCAATAGGGATTAACGCAATCAATAGATACAAAATCATTCGCATTTGAGCTCTCTCCGTTCATAGAGAGTGTAAACAGTTTTATCTTACGAGGAAGTGTTGGTCGGCTGGAAAGAACTTGCTTTGTGATTCGTCTCTCGTGGCTTGGGTATCAATGGGCAGTTCGTGAGAGGCTTGCAGTGATGTGCAGCGGCACACACTGCAGCCGACTGTTTGGGGTCTAGACGAGCACCAGTTTGTTCACAAAATAATAGAAGTCGCATTTTCACCTCGAGTTGGCCTCAGTCTAGCAAGAGGTAACTTTGACAATTTGCGCTAGATCAAAAAGTCAGCCGATTTTAGTAAAGTGAAGTCTTTCTAACCGTTGAGAATTGCCCAATGCCCACATTTAGCTCCCTAACTGGCCCCTTTTCATTCATTGGGCTTTTAATTCTGTCGAATGTATTCATGACCTTTGCTTGGTATGCCCACCTAAAAGACCTAAGTGCTAAACCCTGGTGGATCGCTGTTTTTGTGAGTTGGGGGATCGCATTTTTTGAGTACGTCTTACAAGTTCCTGCCAATCGAATTGGCTATGACTATTTCTCCCTTGGCCAATTAAAAATTGCCCAAGAGGTCATTACATTGAGTGTCTTCATACCATTTGCAATCTTTTATATGGGCGAGCCATTTAAGACCGATTACCTCTGGGCGGGATTGTGTTTATTAGGTGCCGTGTATTTTATGTTTAGGGCATAGGGATCGTTGAGCCCTATTCGAATTCCTAAATCACTTTTATACTTAATCATTCATTATTGGAGGAGCCATGTTCGCTAAAACCATACTCAGTTGTCTGGCTGTTGCTATAACCATTATTGGCTTATTAATGTACTTTGATTCTCAAGACGCAACTCTTTTTACCATCGGGATTATTAGTTACTTCTTGATTGCCTTATCGTCTAGCATCAAGTGCAAATGCTGGAATTCAGTGGGTTCGTAACCAACTTTAGAAAAGAATATGAAATAGCCGCGATCCGTGAGGAGATGATTGATGCGTCAATTCCTAATTCAATGCCTAATTGTTTGTGCTGGTTTTCTATCTGGCCCCAGCCTTGCTCAGCTACCACCCAGTAAAGCGCAAGGAAATATCACATTCATTACGGGCGGTATTGGTAGTGATGAGTCGAGTGCCATCTTTGCATCCGCTAAAAAGTGGCCATTACTCATAGAGATGTCGGAGATTGATAGTAGTGGGCGCGGTGTTTGGATTGCGGGTGTCGATATTCGTGTGCTCAACGACAAACAACAAATTCTTTTAGAGACCGTATGCGATGGCCCCTTGATGCTTCTTCATGCACCTTCAGGTCAATACACCGTTGAGGCAAGCTATCAAGGCAAGTTGCTGAAGCGAGGTATCGTCCTTAAAGAGGGAGACCCGCAAAAGCTAACCTTGTTCTGGCGCCCTTAAGTAGATCCCAAAATCGGTGGCAGTAGTTTGGTGAGATTAGCGCGCTGACTCGTTGCTGAGCCTGCTAAGGCAAAGCCAATCAGTTCAGACCGATCGTTATGAAAGAGTCCTTCAATTCCATCCTCTAACTCGTTGATTGACCACGAGCCAGTACTTCCGATCGGCGGTGGGGACACAATTAAAGGGAGTGCGGGTGTTTTAATCATCACCGGCATCGCTGGATAGGCGAGTGAAGCTTCTTGCCCAGCCAAAACCGTCGCCAAGGTACGCGCTGCTTGCATGATTGGCATCACATATGGGAGGACATGACCCTCTACCTCTGCGCAATCGCCTAGGCTATAAATATTCTGGAGATTAGTTTTTAGCTGGCGATTGACAACAATTCCTCGATTGGTAGTAATGCCTGCTTCTTTCGCCAATTGAATTCTCGGGGCTAGCCCCAAAGCCGATAAGACCAAATCAGCTTGGATTATTTCGCCATTCGTCAGGATGACTTGAAGTTGATCGCCATCCCGAGATACTGATTGAATACTGACTCCCAAATGCCACAAGACACCAAGACTTGATAAGCGCTGTTCAAGTGCTTGCGCAATCGGTTTAGGTAATAGACGACTGAGAGCTTGATCAGCAAGATCAACGAGCTCTACGTGATAGCCACCACTTGCTAAATCATTTGCAAACTCACAGCCAATTAAACCTGCACCAAGAATGACCACTTTTTTCTTGCCATCAAGTTGCTTACGAAAACGAGCGTAATCCTGAAGATCATTGACCGTTTGAACTTCGTGACTAGTATTTCCATTCATCGGAACGCGAATTTGATCAGCACCCAGAGCTAAAACTAATTGACTGTATTCAATATCAAAGGATTGCCCATTATTTGACATCACAGAAATTTTTTGATGTGCCGGATCAATCTGCTTAACTGTTGTACAGGTATGAATAACAAGATTGAATTGCTCAGCCATTTTGTTTGCCGAGCTCGTGACGAGTTGCTCGGCAGATTTTTGACCAGCGATCGCAGTCGATAACATCGGCTTAGAATAAAAATCACCAGCTTCCTGAGTCACTAGGGTGATGGGGTACTCTGCATTGATCTTGCGATACTCACGAATGAGGGTGTAGGCTGCTAGGCCGCTACCAATAATGCAAATGGGTTGCGCTGGATTTGACATAGGGTTTTAACGCTTTCGAAAGCGAGCGGTTAGTTCTTTCAAAAAAATCCATAGAGCAGGTAGACCAGGAATAATGATCATTGCTAATGCGACGATCGAAAAATTACTTTTTACCCATGGATGCTCGCCAATCAAATAGCCTAGCCCCGTTAAGCTACAGACCCAAATGATGCCCCCAATGATGTTGTAGAAAACAAATACGGGATAGCGCATTTGGGCTACACCGGCCACAAAGGGGGCAAAAGTTCTGACAAACGGTAGAAAGCGACCGATCACGATTGTGATGGGTCCATATTTTTCATAAAAGGCATGCGCTTCGTCAAACGCTTTTTTATTAAACCATCGTGAGTTTTCCCACGAGAAGACTTTATTGCCGACAAATCGCCCAACCGAGTAATTGACAGCATCGCCCAAAATGGCGGCACTGGTAAGTAAGATCATGAGAACTGGCAAACTCAAATCACCTGCTGCAGTGAGTGCTCCGGCAACAAATAATAAGGAGTCGCCGGGGAGGAATGGCATGACAACTAAGCCAGTTTCAATAAAAATAATTGCAAAAAGGAGAACATAAATCCAGGTACCCCACTCACTGGCAATCAGCGCAAGGTTTTTATCTAGATTGAGAAATAAATCGATGAGGTAGGAAAAGTCCAAGATCAGCCTTTATGTGTTGCTGCGATTGTAATGATATTGGGGAGAGCTTAAAAAGCTCTAGAATGACGGCATGCAATATATTGTCATCGCTATCCAAGTCGCCCTCGTGCTTTGGCTGATTTTTAACGTTTATCAGTTTGGAGTCGCTTATCGTGATTGGCGAAATGACCCCAATCCTGATTCCACATTTTTAGCCTTTTTGCTCGAACGCCTTGGTAGCCTGGGGAAAACCTTTGTTCAGACTTTTGTATATACCACGCTGGCAATTGGGGTGGGCTACTTAATTTATGAATTTATTGCAATGCTGATGGAGTAGAACCAAGGCAGGGTATCAGCGCATCAAGATTGGGGCCAACGTAAGTAGGCGGATGACCAATCTTCTCAAACGGCAATTGGTAGCGATTGACCCAATAGGTATCAAAGCCAAACCAATTGGCACCAATGATGTCCCAGGCATTGCACGACACAAATAAGATTTGATCTTTTGGGATAGGGTAATGATTCAGAACCAATTGGTAACTGCTGGGCGTAATTTTGAATTGACGGGCCTCTTCAATCGATATCACTCGGTCAAGGTATTGATCCAATCCACTTGACTGGTTTGCCCAAGACAGCATCTGATGATTCCCGTTGGAGAGAACGCACGTTTTAATACCCGTTGCTTTTATCTTTTCAAGAGCTACAGCAGACTCTGGAAACGAATCAAGTTGAGCGTATTGCTTCAAAAGGGTTGATTCGTTCTCTGGGCTCAGGTCCAGTTTTAATTGCGCGCAAGAAAAATGCAAGGCTGCAATTGTCAGATCCCAAAAGGATTGGTAATGTTGACTGCCTAACGGATTGGGGTCTGCCAATGAAATGAGGCGCGTATATTCAAGTTGTTTATCGCGCCATAGCAGTGAGAGCGCTTTACCTTGACCTGGAAATAGCTTTTCAGCAAGTGTGCCGATGGAATACACATCAAATAGGGTTCCATAG
>Ga0214921_10007395_pt1 | contig 14663 bp, 12 predicted proteins | sample LL1505_MetaG_FD_177992 | JGI IMG/M metagenome (GOLD analysis project Ga0214921, IMG submission 177992) | Freshwater microbial communities from Lake Lanier, Atlanta, Georgia, United States - LL-1505 | ecosystem: Environmental > Aquatic > Freshwater > Lake | place: USA: Georgia | collected... | reverse complement strand
GAAAGATAGGGAAACGGCGTTGAGTCGGGTGGATGGCCCAAGCCAAGGCGGGCTGGCAAAGACATCATAGGCAGAAAGTAGTCGGCGCGAGGCGGTAAATCGTCTAGCGCTGTGATGGACGCGACCCCAATGGCATGTCTTTGAAGTGAGGCAAAAAGCCGAACCAAGACCTTAGGCACATGCAAATGAACCCTTGCGCCTTGTTGAATAAAAATCGCTGCGTATCGCACAAACTGTATGCAATCGCCTAGACCTTGCTCAGCGACCAGAAGGATGTCGAGACTATCGATTGCCTGATTGGCGGGCAAACGCGGGAGGTCGGCATGAAGCTCAGGCACAGCTCCGCCACGCAACTGCCAGCGCGCTTCATAAAGCCGCCATCCCTCTGCGTAGTTCCCAATCGACAGCAGCGCGAGCGACTTGTTCCATTGTGCGAAGGGGTAGTCGGGGTCGATTGCAAGTGCGCGATCAAAGGAACCAATCCCATGCTCGACTTCACCGAGTGACACAAGAATAATGCCCAACGTGGTCCAGGCCTCGATCTCCGATGGATAAAGCTTCAGGCAGTTCTCAAGAAACCGCATGCTTTCGTCAAGGCGTCCGAGATCACGAAAGGCCTGCGCGGCGGCGACTAAAACCTTCGGCTTCATGTCCTCGCTGAGCATCGCGCTTGTCAGCAACTGACTGCACAGGCTGAGCGACTCAAGCGGATTGCCGGTTTCCCTGAGTGATTTTGCAAGTCCTACCTGGGCATCGCCGTGCTCCGGATCGAGCTTTAAAGCCTCTTGAAAGGCTACGATAGCCGTTTGGCCTTCGCCGAGTTCTCGCAAAATACGTCCTCGAAGGCTTGCCGCAAGCGCACCAAAATGCGCGCCGGCGCCTTCGATCATCGCGCCGAGGACCTCTAGCGCCTCATCGTAGCGTTTCAGTTGAAACAAGGCGCGGGCATGGTTGATGGTTAGCCCTGGGTGTTCGAAGTTGCTTCGAATTGCCGCATAGTGCTCGCAGGCTTGAGCAAATTGCCCGCTACGATGAAGCGACACAGCCTGCTCGAGTCGATCGTCAAAGTCTGGATTCATGAGAGGGCGAAGGGCTGTAGCCTGTATGCAGATCTTAAGTCATATCGTCGCTGATACGAACGATTTCCTGATAAACGTTTTTTGGGCCCCATTTTGGGCGCTCAGTGCGTACCCACAATTCATTCATCCATCTCGCAATTACGGACAGAGCGTAAATGTGACGAGGACTTAACGCCCCACAAAAGTAGGCACACATAGGCCAGTTCCCGCCTTAGACTCTCTATGCTACCTACCTTGGTCCATCTGGCTTACACTCCAAGCATGCGCGCGATCACCGCTGTCCTCTCACAACTGCCGCTCAGTCAAGCCGCCCCACCGCTACTGGTGGTGTTTGTGCTGGCACTGATGCTCTTGCCTCTGCCGCCGCTTGCGCTCGATATCTTCTTCACTTTCAACATTGGCCTGTCGCTCATCATCTTGCTCGCGGCCATGCAACTGAAGTCCTTCAAAGACATCATCGCGTTCCCTACGATTCTTTTGGTCGTGACGCTTTTGAGACTATCCCTCAACGTCGCTTCAACCCGAGTCATACTGATGCAAGGCCATGAAGGGCCAGATGCCGCCGGAAAAGTCATTGAATCTTTCGCCCAGGTGCTGGTGGGCGGCAACTACGTGGTCGGAATTATCGTGTTTCTTGTGGTCACCATTATCAATTTTGTGGTGATCACCAAGGGCGCGGGCCGGGTGGCTGAGGTTTCTGCGCGCTTCACACTGGATGCCATGCCTGGCAAACAAATGGCCATCGATGCGGACTTAAACGCCGGCATGCTCAGGGAAGATGAGGCGAGAAAGCGGCGCGCTGAGGTAGCGCAGGAAGCCGACTTTTACGGGTCGATGGATGGTGCGTCCAAATTCGTGCGTGGCGATGCCATTGCCGGCATCGTGATCTTGATTATCAATTTGCTAGGCGGAGTCATAGTCGGCATGATGCAATTCGACTTGTCTTTTGCCCAGTCGCTCAAAACCTACGCCACGCTAGCGGTCGGCGACGGGCTTGTCGCACAGGTACCGGCTCTGATCGTCTCTACGGCGGCAGGCATCGTGGTCACCCGCGTGTCGACCGATGAGGACTTCAGCCAGCAAGTCACCTCGCAACTGGGCGCCTCATCAATGCCGCTCTTCCTGACGGCGCTAATCCTCGCTGTTTTAGGTGTCCTACCCGGCATGCCACACGTCGCATTTTTACTCTTGGCGGCGGTCTTTGGTGGCGTGGGTTATGCCCTTTTCCGAAGAGCACAAAGGACGAAAGATGAGGAAATCAAGGCACAAGCGGCCGCGGCACTGCCGAGTGAAGAGGTAAACTGGAAAGATGTGCCGGTCGTGGAACCCTTGTCACTCGAACTTGGCTACCGACTCATTCGCCTCGTTGATGGCGGCGATCAATCCGACCTCATCAAACGCATCCGGGCGATTCGAAAAAAGTTTGTCTCAGAGGTTGGTTTTTTGATTCCCTCGGTGCATGTTCGAGACAATTTGCAGCTTCCGCCTGAAAACTACCGCATCTTGGTGTACGGTGCAGAGATCGGTCGCGGTCAAATACTTCCGGACCGCTTACTTGCCATCGAGCCAGCGCAAGACCCAGCCCCACTCGATGGCATCAAGGTGCTCGACCCAACGTTCAAGATGCCTGCGGTTTGGGTCTATCCGTCGCAGCGCGAGAGCGCAATTGCCAAAGGCTACACGCTCGTGGAACCTTCAGTTGTCATGGCCACACATCTCGATCAACTCGTGCGCTTAAACGCTCATGAGTTGCTCGGAAGACAAGAGGTCCAGGACTTGATCGAACACTTCAGGGAACGCTTCCCCAAGCTGGTCGAAGACACTGTTCCCAAGATCGTTTCGGTACAAGTTATCCAAAAACTTCTTCAGTTGTTGCTCGAAGAAGGCGTACCGGTGCGAGACTTCCGCGTTGTTCTGGAAGTGGCTGCCGAACACGGCGGCAAAGACCCACAACCGATGATGCTGCTTTCGGCACTGCGTTTTGCGCTTCGGCGCACGATCATCCAAGAGGTATTCGGGGAGAGCTCTGGGATCCGTGTTGGCGCCATCCACCCGGACTTTGAGCGAATCATTGAACAGGCCGTTGGCAATCTGCCGGTTGCGCCCGATGGCGCCATCGAGCCTGGGCTCGCAAGATTTTTCGAGGAAGAAGTCAGCTCCTTGATCGATGACATGGACAGCATCGGGCTTCCGCCCGTTATCGTCGCCTCCACGCGAAATCGACTCAGCTTATCGAGGATCGCTCGAAAAGTGCGTCCGCAGACAATCATGCTGGGGATGAATGAAATGCCAACCGATGCCGAAATCTCGTTTCACAGGATTATTTGCAGCCGAAACGGAGCAGGTACTTGAGCGCGCCCGGACCCCGGCGATTTGTTGCGGCAAACGCCACCGAAGCGCTTGCAATGGTGAAACAAGCCATTGGCTCCGATGCTATTTTGCTCTCAAATCGGGAAGTTGAAGGCGGGATTGAAGTGATCGCGATGGCGCAAGAGCAGTTTAAAGAGATTGCGCCCCGGGCAACCGCTCGAAGTAAAGTCCAGGCTCCCGCCGCTTCCCTGCCAGACCCACCGAGCGAGCGTTTTTCGGCAAGCGATGCAGCCGACCGGGCGCCGAGGCCTGAAGGATTGAGGATGCGCTCAGATTCGGCGATCCGGACTGCAAATCACAAACTGGTTATTGCCGATGTTGCACAACGGCCCATGCGAAACCCCAATGGCTCGCCGGTGTTCTCGCCGGAAGTCGCTGCGCGACACTTTCGAACCGATGTGGGCTCCTCAGTTGCGCGAAACGACCAGGGTGCCGAATCCGCTCAATCAACGGGCCATGAAAGCGCACCGGCACAAACCGTGCAGACACCCGCCGAACTCAATATGCTCGCCGAGCGGCTAATGGGTCAGGTGAGCGAAGTCAAGAACCTGTTGCAGTCGCATATCGCGGGCAATACCTGGAATCAGCTCAAGGGCGTGTCCCCAGGGCGCGCCGAGATGTTAAAGCGGCTTCTCGCCGCTGGCTTTTCTCCCGGACTTTCCACCTCGCTTTTGGAAGAGGTCGGTGAGGTCGAAGAATCCGCTTCCATGATTGAAACACTCAAGCAACCCTTGGCTGCACGTATGCGCTCGATTGACCCGGTTGCAATGTTTGACGATGGCGGCGTTTTTGCTTTCATCGGCCCTACAGGCGTTGGAAAAACAACAACGGTAGCAAAAATTGCGGCCCGCTGCGTGATGCGTTTTGGACGCAAAGCCGTGTCCCTGTTATCCACCGACACCTACAGGATCGGTGCACTGGAACAGTTACGGGTGTTTGGGAAAATCCTTGGATTACCCGTGACCGCACTGCGCGACGCGGAAGACCTCGGTAATAGGCTACAGGAGTTAGAACGATATCATGTGGTCCTGATTGATACAGCAGGCATGGGGCAGCGCGACGTGAAAATGGTCGAACAGCTGCGCGTGCTCTCAGACGGCTACAAGCAGGCCAAGCGTATTCTTGTGATGTCTGCCACAACCAGCCTGCAAACGATGCAAGATGTGATCCAGGCCCACAGCCACGGCGAAGGCAATGGGATCATGGGGGTCGTCGTTACAAAAATTGATGAAGCGATGGGCCTTGCACCCTCAGTCGACTGCCTCATTCGTCATGATCTTCCGCTCTTGTTTATAGGCAACGGTCAGCAAGTTCCTGAGGACTTGCATGTAGCAGATCCCTTATACCTCGCTCACCGTGCGCTTCAGCCGCGCGTATTCAGCCGCGAGTTCGAACCCGACGACGATATGGTTCCCGTAATGATTGCTGATAACATCGCAGCATGGATGAAAACGCGCCGATGATCTGGCCAATATGTTTCACTTAGTTGTTTATTCTTTTCATCAACACCATTGCATCGAGGATTTTCGATGACGGATCAACAACAGCCCCCTGCCGGTGTGGGACTAAAAGATCAAGCCTCTGGACTACGGCAGTTGTTCGGCGAGGGGTTTGCCAGGGTTTGGTGTCTGGTGAGTTCGCTACCCGGTGACCCAACGATGATGGTGGCACTCGGCGCTGCAAACGCGCTCAGGCGCGCCGGGCAGCGCGTTTTGCTCGTTGATGAAATACCCCTTAGCAACCGCAGTTTGCTCGGCGGAACGCCTTTCCCCGTGCGATACGACCTCGGTCAAGTCTTCTCCGGACTTATAGGCATCGAGAAGGTCGTTAAACCGGTGGGTGACAAACTTTGGTATTGCGTTGCAACAAAACTCCGGCGAGCTCGCGAGGACAAGAAAGCGAAGCTACCCACACTTACCGAACGATTACACAGAGCAAACATTGATGTTGATGTGGTGATCGTAGCCAGCACCGATCCACATCGGGGTACTCACCAGTTGTTTGCCGAGGATATGGAGCATATTCTGATCTCCGGTACTGATGACGAGGCGCTTGAAAAGAGCTTGCATATGGTGCATGAACTGGCGGTGTTGTTTGGCGGGTCACCGATTCCGGTGGTCACGGTCGGGGGCAGATCAAGCGATGTTGGTCAAACTTCCTTTGAACAGCTACAAACTCGCGCGTTCGAGCTCATGGATCAGCCCCTGGAGCATCAGGGGTGGGTTCGAGCCAGTCAGCTGGCTTCTGAAGATGAAAATACCGTCGATTCGATGATGCCATCGAGCCTTTTTCGCATGATGGCAGGCCGGATTTTTCCCGAAGGTATCGTGCAAGGTCGTCTGGCCGAGGAAACAAAGGGTATCGAGGCCCTTGCGGCTAGCTGACGATGCGCGCTAAGGGATACACAAAGCTTGATCACGCGACACTTGAGTCCCAACTCAAGCAACATGCATCGTTGGTGCGAAAGATTGCGATGCAAGTTGCATCAAGACTTCCCCGTAGCATCCAACTCGAAGACCTGATACAGGAAGGCATGCTCGGCTTGCTCGATGCAATCAATCGCTACGAGCCCAAACCTGGCGCCAGTTTTGAAACCTACGCGAAGGCCCGCATTCGAGGCTCGATTTACGACTCGCTTCGCGAAGAGGACGTGATACCGCGTCACGTTCGAGATAAGCTCACGCAGATTGAACGCGCAACGGAAGATCTTCGGCAAAGCCTTGGGCGGCCCCCTGAGGACCTTGAAATTGCATCCCATCTCGGTATGAGTGTTGACGATTATTTTGCGGTGCTTGACTCATCGATGAGTATCTCAGTCGTCGACGATGAACTGCCCGATGTTGAAGATGAATCCACAGATCAAGTGCGCGCGCTTCAACAAAAGCAACTCACTGCAAGAATTGAAGTCAGGTTGCGTGAGTTACCTGAAAAGGAGCGCCTGGTCCTCGCGCTTCACTACCAGCAGGATTTAAGTTTTCGCGAAGTAGCCTATGTGCTCGATCTGACGCCAGGGCGGATATCTCAACTCCATACCCAAGCTTTGATACGCCTGCGCGGTATGCTTGCTTCAGAGCAGGCTGAGGCGAGAGAACGATAATCGGTTGCCGTTCAGCTGTGACCAGACCGAGAGGCTTGCATCAGCTTTTCGATTGCGATCCGCATTTGCGCAAGGGGGCGCGTCCAATCGCCTGGTTGGGATTGACGAAAAATGCGCGTGTTCGGGTACCAAGGCGTATCTTCTCGATCGGTGAGCCATCGCCAATCGCTTGCAAAGGCGAGCATTAGCAAACAGGATTTGTTGAGTGCGCCTGCCAGATGAGCAACGCTGGTATCCACGCAAATAATCAAGTCCGCTAGGCTGCATAGCGCAGCCGTATCGTCAAAATCGTCGATTTGCCAGGAGGGATCGTAGACATCGGTCCTTCGCATCAATTCGATTCGATCCTCGGGTGTCAATTGCTTTTGCAAAGATATGTACCTCGGACCACGAGGCAAATTTACAAGAAACTCAGCTGCAGTCATTGATCGTGAGGCATCATTTTTGTGTTCAGGATTGCCTCGCCAAGCAAGTTCAATCAATGGAGCTTCAGTATCGGCGTCCAACATAAATCTTTGAGCCGATTGGGTTTCACAAACCTTTGCTCTTTTAAATTCTTGATGTCGATGCGCCCACACGCGGCTTCTTTGTGGGCAGGCTTGAAGGTAAGGCGTTGGCAAATCGGAAAAATCCATGGAAGTCATACTGAGCGCGAGAGGCAAAGACATCAACGGGCACTGAACATCGACGTTTTCGAAAAGGTCCCCTTCCGAGACAACGCGATCGGCTCCCTGCACGCGAGAGAGCAGGGATAGAAGCGGTTTTGGAACCTCCAAGATGACCTTTGCGGGCCCAAGTGCTTTCAGTCTTGGAAGCAATCTCGTAAACTGGATGGTATCTCCGAAACCTTGTTCGGCAAGAACTAGGATCGACTTTCCGTGTAAATCAGTCTCACCCCGCCACTGGGGTACAGAGTAATTCGGTTCGACGGCAGTAGATCCGGAGTGTTTCCAGCGCCACTCAAATAATGGCCAGCCAACATCAAAGCGCCCGGTTGATAACAGTGCCACCGCCTTATTTGCATAGGCGTCCTGATACTCAGGCGCGACTTTGATCGACTGATCATAACAATCGATTGCAGCGTCAAACTCATGTTTTTGCGCATACGCAAGACCCATGTTGCACCAAGCGTCAGCAAAGCTTGGCGAAATTTCGATAGCTCTACGAAATGAAGCGATGGCGTCGCCAACGCGACCCTGTTCGGTAAGAAGGTTTCCAAGATTGTTAAAAGCGCTAGCATGGTCTGCTCGAAGGCTCAGTGCAATGGCAAACGACTGCTTTGCCTCATCAAATCGCTTAAGTGCTTGAAGGACAACCCCTCGATTGTTATGCAAATCTGCTGAGGCCAAATCGGGATACTCAGTATCTACACAAAGGAGCGTATCTAAGGCCCAAAGCGCTCTTTCGTAAGCTTTCGAAGCGTGCCACGCCAGGGAATTGTCCAGAAGCGTTTTCCCATGACCAGGGTAGGTAGAGAGAGCAATTTTCCAATGGTTCCGGGCCAAGGCCCATTGCTCTAAATTTTCATAGCACCTTGCGAAGTTTGGATGCACCAGCTTCGGATCACAACCCAACTCAAGCGCCCTTTTGTAGTGGCAGAGCGCTTCTTCGAACTGGCAACGGGTGTTCAGAAGATTTCCGAGATTGTTGTGTGCCAACACTAGTTCAGGGTTGAGTTCGAGTGCCTTTCGATAGTGGGCTTCAGCAGACTGGAGATTTTCCAACCTACCCTCATGGAGCATGGTTCCGAGGTTGTAGTGGGCCTCTGCAAACTCGGGTTTTAGCTTGATTGCTTTCCGATAATTTCGCTCAGCCTCTTCGCAGCGACCGAGTTCTTTGAGCGAATTGCCGATATTTGCATACAACTCAGCTACGTCGTCCTTTACAGCTAGCGCAGACTGAAACCACTTTAAGGACTCGGCGTGTTGGCCCTGCTGAAATGCAACAACACCCAGCAAATGGTTAGCATCAAAACTCTTCGGATTTTCTCTGAGGATGGTTCGGTAAAGATCGCCCGCTACATCCAAGGCACCATAGCGGTGCGACAGCATCGCGTGGTCCAGCAAGAGCTCAATGTCGCGCCTAGCAGATTTTTTGAGACGCACTTCCCACCGTGTCAGGCTCTAGCAGATAACTTCGAGCCCGGCGCAACACGCATTGATGATGGGCCATAGCCATCTGAGCTGTCGGCTTGCATCTGGAGCGTACGAATTGCATTGGCTCGCCAGAGATTGATTCGAATCAACTCAGCAGCGACGAGTCTGTCTTCGTTGGCTCGCAAGAGTTTTCCCTCGATCTCTTGCCGAGATTCGAAACTGAGCCTTTCGATGGCATCCTTGAACCCCGTTTCACCGCCTGGAAAGGACTCTACTTCTGAAACAGCCTTTCCCAAAAGTGGTAAAACTTTATCGAGTCGAGACCAGTTCGACGCAGTGATGCTTTGTCGCTGTTCGGCTAAGGCCTCAGAGAGCAAATCGACCGTTGCGGCTATCCGCAGCGCTTCGGAGTCGGAAGTGCTCGCCGTGCCCGGCGAGCGGTCGCCGTCGATGATCACCGACGAGTCTTTTGATGGAGCGCCGCCTGCACGAGTTGCTCGGCTATCGCACCATAATCAAACTCGAAATCTCCGCTTTCTATCTTTGCTTTAATCTCATCAAGCTTGTTCTTATCGAGCTTTTCCGGATCCTTTGCTTTTTCAGCCCCTGCCAATTTACTGACTCGAACAGGGTCAACTGCAAGTTGCGCAGACGGTGACGGTGTTGGGCCGATGCCTACAGCCGTCTTGGCGAGGGACTCTTGCACAAGTCTTACGGTTGACTGCGCGATCGACGCTTCCTTGCTGGGGTCAAGCTGAGGCTTTGAATCCGTGCGAGCCCATTCGCTTCCAGCCATTGACGCTGATGCGTAGACTCCAGACTTAATATTCATGACAGACCTCGCTTTTCTTTAGCTGCCAACATCAGCAACCAACGTATTCACTGCAAACCAAGCTTTACTGCAACTCAACTTTGACTAATCCGGCGCGGACTACGGTTGCAGAAAGTACCTGACCGCTTCTCATCCTTATCCGAATCGAATCTCCGACGCCACCTTGCTGTAGGGCGACGCCCTCACCACCAATCACAAAGCCCACACCGATCATGTCAACTCTCACCACCTCAGCATTCTTAATAACGGCGGTTTGGCGAAGAGAGTTTAGGGTTATGACCTGACCCTGGCCTATCGTTCTAGCGAGTGTTTTTCCAACAGCGCTTTCAATCTCAGTCACCGCGTCGTCGGTCACCGCAGTCCAGTCGTTCCCCACCAGTACAAGATCGTTCGCATCAAGCAAGACGTTGGGCGATAGGTTTCGTAGAGCCACGACAACGAGCCGGCGAGCTCTAACCGGGACCTGAGTCTGAAGCTGCCATCGCGGAGCCTGGCATTGGAGCGTCACTTGCACCCTGCCCGAACTGCGATTGATCTGGTTGACCTTTACATTGGGGTCTTTGCAGGGCTTCCATCGAAGCTCTTCTGAACTCACCAGAGTCTCGACGTCGAGGTAGCCCAATGCAGAAAGCCGATCCACCACCGCTTGCTGAATCAGTGGCTGCCAATCGCCACCCACTGGCGATTGCCCCGACCGTATCCCGTCCTGCGCCATCGGCTGATGTGCTGGTGACCAGCCCAAGAGCCCCAAAAAGATGCAAAACATGAGCGAAACAAGTTTGCATTTGCCTGTGTGGTGAGACCCCTTATTCAAGCTTTGCCACAAGACAGTGAAAATATGCTCAGGCATACACAGGCAAAAACTGGCCACTTGCCAACCTCACCATACCCTGAAATCGGTCTCGTCTGCGAAATTCCACATCCAATCCAAAATACACGCCGATCTGGAGTAGACCTAACTCTTTCGCAATCAATCTATCGACATGGCTCCCCATGCGCAAACGGATTTCAATCGACTTTTCCCCAGGAACAGATTCGGTAGCGAGAATTTGAGACCATGAAACCGCAATCCATTCATCACCCACAAGCATCGGCGTGATTCGAAGCAAGCGCCTGGAGGCTGGAAGTAACACACGGCACTGTCTGCTCGATTGATCGAGTTCGAATCGCCCGTTGCGAAACGAACACAACGCAGACAGCACCGACGTTGAAATCGGCATCTCAGATTGAACGGTGAGCAATGCGGTGTTGGCGACCAATTTCGCGTCGATTGACCCTTCCGAGTGCAATGCGCTCAGGCAATCGACTAAAGCCAGCGCAAGGTCCCAGTCAATTCGGATATGTCCACCGGCGGTCAGTTGAAATGACTCTGGAAGAATCTGGCGCAAGGGCACGTGGTCAAACGCATCAATTGCCTCCAGGAGACTGAGCGTTCCCTCAGCCCAGGGTTGATCGGGCAGCAAACGCAGAGCGCGACGGAACGCTTCGTCAACGCGCAACCTGAGATCGCGTGCAAGCGACAACTCAAAGCGCCAAAGTGCATCTTCTGATCCGGCTGGCGCCGTCGTTTCGATAGGCGCTTCTGGGGTCTCATCAAACACAATCGACGCTTCAACCGCTGACTCATCCGGGAGATCGCTCGGAAACGGGCCTAGCTCCATTGCGGGGCTGACATCGTCCATTGCGAGGCTGACATCGTGGGCTCCATCGATGTGCGCTGCGTATTGGAGATCTGCCTCGGGCGTGCCAGACAACATGTCTGATGGACCATTGATCGAAGCTGCATGAACAGAATCAGCGTCAATGCGATTTGCAGGCAGCAGACTCTCATGGTTTGGCGCTGGATGTTTTACGGTACGAAGCAAGAGGCTGGCAAGTGCGTCAACCGCCTCGATGGTTCTTACCGCCTCATCGAAAAGATGCTGGGGTCGCTGACGCGTCGAAGGCTTTTCGGTCAGGCTTGGCGTTGCGCTTGTCTCGCTCGCGTTCCAAGGCCCCGACTCCTCGCAACGAATGCGGAGTCGATCGTAGAGTTCGTGCTTTGTGCTTCGAGCTGGATCCAATGATTCGCCGGATTCGAGTCGGGCCAAGCATTCGGTGAGCCACTCGCCAAGATCGCGCGCGAAACGACGCCCAGCACCGTCCTCGAGATTCGGGAGTTCACTGGCAAAACGATCGACCCAGCCTGCGTACGCTCGGAGTCCGAGCGTTGGCAAGAGCGTTGCGAGGTATGCCGCGGTACTTTCCAATCGGGATACCGTGAGGCCTGGCTTGTTGTCCGAAAAATCATTCAGTTCCCTGCAGGCCTGTTGGGCATCAACGAAAAACAAATCGTTTGCTAACTCATCCATAGCCATTATGATGAAAACTTGCCCTTGATCAGCGTCACCGGAACCTGCGAGACCGCACCTTCCTGAATCCCTCGAATCAGAGCCTCACTCTGCCGCCGGAAGCGTTGAGCGTCCTCTAACAAGGACTGCGTGCGTTCCCTGAGTGCATCGGAAGCCGCCTGCAAGCGTCGCCCTTCATCTAGCGTGTTGACCAGCCTGCGCCCTTGGGTTGTCGGAACCAAATCGTGGCGGCCAATGGCGTCGACCTCGGTACTGAGTGCGCTTAACTCGTCGTTGAACTGCTCCAGTACGCCAAAAAACTCCTCGCCACCCTCACCTGTCGAGACCCTGAGCGATAAATTCATACCGATCACTTGCAAGGCTTCCAATCGCTCGCGGACTGACACAGTCGCAGCTATTGAATCGCCCGCATCGCGGTCTGAGAGCAATTGCAATGACTGCACAACAAGATCAATACGACTTGACAAGGTTTCAGACGCTGCCATCACCGATCCGACGCGACCTTCAAGTTGTTCAGCCTGTCGGTCAAGCAAAGCAACTCGCCGTTCTGCCATCGATCCTGCAGCAATCCAGTATCCGGAGGTCACTTCATCATTCACAATCTCCGCTTCGGTCCCATCACTCATAATGGTCAGATCGAGTTTACTGGAGGCATCTTGAAGGCTTAATGCCTCAGTTACCCGCGCTGCAATCATCGATTCAACGACAGCCGGCTTTTCACTGTCACTGCGCATAGCCCGATTTTCAACGCCCGATTTTTCCTCGTCAAAAACCGCATCAGGCTTTTCAACGACGGGGTGATCGCCCTTAGACTGCCCGTGTAGATATCCTTGACGCGCTGCCAACAGCGCCGATCCGACTGCCAACCCGATGCCTAGCCAACTCAGGAGGATCGAGACCAACGAGAACTCGCTGCCTGTCTTTGATTGAAGCAACAAGCGCTCTGACGCATCAACCCGAGCTGATACCTGTTCGAGCCGATTGATGGCGCGGTTTCTTTGAACTTCGAAATCTTCGAGCAACCTGCCATCCGTCAGCAAGCGATCCACCATTTCATTGCGTTCAGCCGGCAAAAGTCCCAAAAGCTCCCTCCAAACTTGTGGAGCACCTTTGCGACGCGAATCAGCGAGTGCAAGCGGGAGCTGTTCGGCCATGGCCACGGACGCAGCCCTCATATCGGGAATCGCGTTTGCTGCACTTCGCGAATTACGAAGCATGGAAACTGCGGCTCCATACTCTTCAAGAATGCTTCCGAAGCGCTTGATCGCCGGCCACTCAACCGATTCGGGCGCCTTTTGGGCGAGCTTGAAATTCAGTGCTCGCTCGACGAGTGCCGCATTAACGGAGAGCCTTTCGAGACCTTGCCCCATCGAAGTCAGTGACCCGAGTTCCTTTACCGGCAAAGCAAGCTCCTGCACTCTTCCCAGCGCAGACTGAGACTTTGCCTTTCGTTCGACCTCTTGCGCACGCTCTGCGATACCAGATACATAGGCTGGGTCGAACACCCGAGGTGTCTCCAGACTTCGACGCAGTTCTTGGATCGACGACGCGAGGTCACCGAGTTCAACGCGAGCCTGGAATCCCTCTTGCAAAATCGTGCGGAACTGTTTCTCGTAGCGAGCACCCAGCAGCAAAGCGCAAATCGAGCCAATCATTAGCAAGATCGGCGGCAGGTACTTTCTTGCTGGGCTTACGAAGGCATTGCGAGACCGCGATGTTAAACCTGAAAAGTTCACGTTGAAATCTACTGAGACCGCCGTTGAATCACACGATGTCCATTGATCCTGTCAGACCCATATGGCCCCTTTACCTCGTCGACGAAAAGCCCCATGCGAGTTAGCCCATCGTTCGCTTTCAAGATGATCAACCACTCGCGACCCAGCGATGCCTGCCGAGGCACGTCTGCGAAGAGCGATGGAGGATCAAGTATCCATACGAGCCAGCCATCTACTGGACACCAAGCCCTGACGCTTCCTTTGCCCAGCCACGGCCTGCTGCTGGGCTGCCGCACGACGCGCTCTAAATGACCGATCTCGATTGCAACTTTTTCCTCGCCGAACCGGACCAAAACGAAACGTTCATTTCGAAACATCAGGACTTAGAGCCATCCGGCAGTGTGGCGACGGCTTGAACCGGCTGCACCGAATCGGCGGACTCGGCTGCGGCAGTGGGTTGCTCAGCGGCTGCGGCGCTTGCTTGCTCAACGGCTGCTGCGCTCGATTGCTCAACGGCTACTGGGCTCGCTTGCTCAACGGCTACTGCGCTCGCTTGCTCAACGGCTGCTGCGCTCGATTGCTCGACGTTCGCCGCGCTTGGTTGCTCATCGGCTGCAGCGCTTGACGGTTCAGCTTCTGAATTGAACTGCGCCTTAGCCGCATCGCGGCTTAAATCCAAGCTTCCGCCCGACTCGGTCTGCGACCGTATATCCCCGCCTTCAAACCCGCTTGGTGAGTCTTCCTGTCGTACGCCTGACCCTGCTGCCTCAACCGATCCAGCATCTGCAGCTACCTGCGAAGCTTCGGATCCATCTTGCGGCCGCGCCCTATCGTCGTCTGTGTCGCCAGACATCGCGACCCGTGCTGCAAGTTCGGCGAGCGATAACCCAGTCGCAGCTGCGCCCGATGTCGGGGTATTGAGTGTGCCTTCGACACGAACAGGTTCTGTCTCAGCTTGGGCGAGACCCGAGCGCGTGCCGGATCGAGCCGACGCTGAAGGGCGCGATGCTGAAGGTTCACTCGCTACCGCTGAGGTCGAGGCGGCAGCAGCGTGGGCAAGCTGATCCATTTGTGAACGAAGACCTTGCAGCTGCGCTTTGACCGCACCAAGTCCGGCCTCACT
>Ga0214921_10007394_pt1 | contig 14664 bp, 13 predicted proteins | sample LL1505_MetaG_FD_177992 | JGI IMG/M metagenome (GOLD analysis project Ga0214921, IMG submission 177992) | Freshwater microbial communities from Lake Lanier, Atlanta, Georgia, United States - LL-1505 | ecosystem: Environmental > Aquatic > Freshwater > Lake | place: USA: Georgia | collected... | reverse complement strand
CACAACCTCTTTTATCTTTTTTATGTTTATTGAATTTATTAATTTCCAATAATAATAAATTTATAAATTTCTTTCTAATATTATTTTTCATAACTATCTAGATTATTAAATTATTATAAAATAAAACTCAAAAAAATACAAATAAACACACAATTCTTTTTGAACATGCCATAAATAAAAATCACATACATTAATAATATTAATATAATTCAATAAAATAAATTACGATACTTTATTAGAGGATATACCTATTACAATGAGTAAAAAAACTCAAAAGAATGTAAAAAATGCAAGGCAAACAGAGATTGATAAATATTACGATATATTTTTGAAAAGATATAAATATCAATTATCTTTAAATCAAACAGCGGATTCTCCTAGTCTAGATGAAAGATTTGAAAATTATAGTAGAATAATAAATACTATTGCAGGTGAGCCAATTGTTAGTGGTAGGACTCGACAAATCAGATACAATAATAACAATAATAACAATAAAAGTTTATCATACAGTGAAGGCGTGGAACAAGATAAATTAAAATATTATGCAATTAAAATTATTAAAAAAATGTTAAAAGTAAAAGAAAATATTTTAATAAATCCAATTTTTAAAAATATGTCATTAATTTCTACACACGGTGCATGCACAACAGAATTTTTTAAGATTCCTGATAATCTTATGATATGTATATTAACACCTCTTAATAGAATGTTGTTTTCTGTTCCTGCAGAATTTATAACTAATATTATAGATAATTTACAAAACCCAAATTTTAATAATAGTTTTTTAAGTAATCCATCTTGTTATTTAAGAGATACTGAAAATTCTTTACTTGAATTTGCAACTACTTTTTATCCAGGTCAAATGTGTAATGATTTAGTATTAGAAATAAAACCTGCAGAAAAACGTATTGACATGGCTTATTTTAAAATAGACCCTAGCAACCCTACTACTTTACGAGATACTAATATTGATAGAGCATCAACTAATAGTACTACATTATCTGAGTTAATTAAATATAAAAATATTAGTGGTATATTATTTGTATCTTGTTGTAGGTCTTGTGATTTAGATGTTTCATTAATAGAAGAAACAAACAAAATATATATTCTTGAAACTTTTACTGATATATTAAATAAAACAATTGATAATCCAGGGTATATGGAATATAATCTTTGTAATTTATTTAAATATTACGATAATTTTGCATTACCCTCAATTACAGGAAAAAAATATATCAAATCACGTAAATTAAATATAGAAAAATTTCCAGAATTTCAATCATACAAAAAGCGTGGTAATAATATATATAGAGCTTTGAATATGAATAAAACAAGAAGGAATTCATCTTTAGCTCCTAAAAGTCAGGATACAAGGATATACTTTCCCAATATATTTGCATTAGATAAAACTGATAAAACAAAATATGAAGAACTAAATGATATTACAGGATTAAATGACCCAGTAGAACGTTTAGAATTTAATATTGATAAACTAAATTTATTATTTAATACTTTCAAAGATTCGGAATCTAATTTACCAAGTTTATCAAAATTTGCATCAAGTTTATCAAAATTTGCAAATGCCACAAATTATGTATGGTCTTATATATTTTATAATTATTTCATTATACCTAATGATAGTGTTGAATTGAGAAAAAATATAGTATTTATAAATAAATTACTCAATAATGAACACAAAAGCAAAGAAATGACTATAATAACAGCCTTACATTTTTCTGGAGATATTAGTAATAATAATTTACGTTTTATATTCACAAAATTGAATTTCTTTCATGATGTTTTCATTGAAGATTTAGATATATCAAGGAATAATAGTTTAATGTCTTTAGATTTCATTACGATGCCAAAAAGTTTAAAAATCATTAGGGCATATAATTGCAATATTTTATTTGTTGATAAATCTATTTTAGATTTAGATAATTTAGAAGAAATTCATTTATTTAATAATTCTAATATTTCTTTTAGTAGAATATCTTTTAATTATAGAAAAATTAGTGAAGAATCGTTTAGTAATATAGACGACGAGATTAAGAGAAAAGCACTTATAAGAGAACGTGAATTTATAAATCAACAACTACAAAATCAAACTGATTCTGATTTAGAGAATATTAATAGATATGATTTGCAAATAAAATTTAGGGAGGCTCATAAAAAATTTTGTGATAACATATTATTATATGATGATTTGTTTTTTAGAAACCATAATAAATATATTTTATTTTACAATGATTTAGTAGATTATAAAGATAATATTATTAAAGGTTGGCAAATAGATGTTAATAAAGTAAATAAAAAATATGTAAAGTTTGCAGGTATAATATTTTATAGTAAAGAAGATTTTTTTTGGTTGATTACAAATATATTTAATGGTAAATTTATAGACTTTGATAAAAACTTATTTATAAATAATACAAAAAATATTTTAGGTTTCCAAGGTTTTGAAGAAACAACTATTATAGATTTTTGCAATACATTTATTTATGAAAAAGACCATAAAGACACAATATTATATAATTTATTAATAGATAATTTTCCAAAATTAGATTAATATTTAGTTAATAAATAATTATCAAATGAATTTAAAAGTCAAAAATTTTTTTAAAATATATTATCTGCCTTATTTAATTGAGAATATGCCTATTATAAAACTTTTGAGAAAATTTATTAAAAATAGATATTTTTGTATGTATTAACTATGTTATATAATAATTTTATACATTTTTAGCCAACAGTAAAAAATAACAAATCGTGGAAACACAAATTGTGGAAACAATAAATCTAAGTAATAACCTAACTAATCCGCATTACCCTTCCATTCTTCATCTACCAACCCATTTTCTATCGCAGTTTTTGCATCCCAAAATACATCACGTTTCAAAATTTCCTTAATCTTTGTTTTACTCAATTTTCCATTACAATTTATATGATATAAATTAACTAATTTAGACATAAACTGATTACAATTATTCTTCTCATCCACCAATTCTTCATAAGTTCCAATTATCCCTGTCCGCAGTTGATGTATCAAAAGATGGGAATTAGGTGTCATATAACGATGAGTTCCTGCAATACTTAATAAACTACCAGCACTAGCAACTCCTCCTTCGATAATTGTATTTATTGGATATCTAGATGCTTTTATTTTATCATATCCGAAAAAACCAGAAAGTAAATCGCCCCCATTAGTTGTAATATGAAGATATATTGGCTTTGGTGAAAATTGACCATACACCGATTTTTTTTCCAAATTTTGCAATTTATTATTTAAACGGTCAATCTCATTGGATAATTGGTCTATACTTTCCTTAGACACATCAGTCTTAAAATAAATATGATTCTTTTCTGTATATACCTCATCATTTTGATTATTACCAAACAATTTTGGAAACTTAAACGGCTGATTATTACCATCATCATCACTATCATCATCATTATTCTGATTTCCTAAAGGATTTTGAAATGGCTGCATAGGCGTAATGAATTTACCAACATTCTTTTTTCTAATAGATGATACTTCTAATAAACGCTTAGATTGTCTCAATTTTGGTGCATACATTTTATTATCACAAGTATATATCAAAAATATATGTATTTTTATTTGATATATATTTTTACTTGATATATATTTTTACTTTTTAAGTTATTATTTTATGTGTTATATTTTACGTATTATGTATTGTGTTATTATTTTGCAATTTATTTAATTATGTATTCTAGAATAGCAAATAGAAATACATAAGCAAAAGCAAAAAATAATGAATATTGTTATATTACTATGTTTTGCAATATTTATAATCTATTTTGCAATATGTGGTATTTTGGCATATTATTTTATTAAACATAGGAATATTTGGAATAAAACATTTCCTTTTATTGATAGTTTTAATATTTTTGATAATGTTGATTATTTTGATTGCCCGATTCACAGGATATTCTGGATACCAAATTTTATAACTGAGAATAAAAAAGATTTTGCAATAGATTATGTAAAAGATTCTGTAAAAGATTGTGCAATCTGCAAAGAAGAGGAAAATAATAATAAAATATATTTACAAGAATTGCAAACACTCTCTAGCATCTATAAATTATTTAAAGAGATAGATAAAAAATGTATTCCCCAGAATGCAAGAAAGGAAAACAAATATAATTTACAAGACAATTGGAATATGTTTATTTGGTTATTAGAAGGTTCAATAAAAGACTATGAAATGATTAAAGATGAACGCGCAGACGTTTATTACAAACTAAAAGAAACTTATGAAACAACTGTGATTCAGCCTCCATCAAATTTTTTGGAGGAAAATCATTCTAGCAACACCGAAAATATACTATCCCTATCCCTAGAAAACATTTCATATCTAGAAAACAATATGGAATTATGCAATAAAATAATTACTATTTTTAAAGACTATGGCTTTGGGGGAAATGGTTTTAGGGTGACTGGCTTTAGGGAAAATGAATTTGGTGAAATTAAAAGTAATTATTTGTTTGCATTATTTTACGATATAGATGACTATATAAAAAAAATAAACTTACTTTTTAATAAAATATTCTATTGACAAAAAAGAAAATAAAAAGAGAAAATAAAAAAAAAATAAAAAAATAAAAAAAAATAAAAAAATCAAGGACAATAGATGAATTGTATATAGAATATAGAAATGGTGCAAGATGTCTTTCTACATTCTAATTACAAAATTGTTTTGTCCTTGGGAATACTCTTCAATTGAACAGTCTGAGAAGAATTGCTCGCGGTCAAGTTCACAAATCGACCCCGGTTCGCAGACATCCAAAGGATTCACTCCAAAGTGATTAGTAAATGCCTGAATCGCAGCATCTCGTCCCATCAGAACCACAATCTCAGTGAGCTGCCGATTTTGCCGGCGGAGACGATTTTCATTTACTAGTGGACGTGGAACAAAGATAGTAATGCTACCTTGAACTTGATTTCCTTGAACCATTTTCCAAAGAAAGAATTAAGAGTGTGAGAATACTTTGAACTATATACATATTAGTTTATCAATTTTTGCTATTTTTTCAATTTATTCTATTTTTTGCATTTATTTTGTGCATTTATTTCAACATATATAGATTAGTTTATAGTTATCTAGCCAATAATAATATTAGGCATATTAGTTTTTTTTTTGGAATTTTTAGATTTTTCTAACTAAAATTGAAAATTTTTAAAATTAAATAAATTATATTATTTTCTGTTCTAACAGCTGATTTTGCAAAAAAAAATGTCTCGCTTTCCAGATTACAGTGACAATGAATGGAATGACGCATACACATGTCATTGTACCCATTCCTCAAAACCTTGGTGTAATTGTCCTCCAAATTGTCAAGAATGTATTGAAGAGGAAGAATCTTATAATTCTTATTGTTATGATCAAGATCATCATGATGATCATGATGATCATGATGATCAACATGATGATCTTGATGAAATGTCTTGGAAATACTCAAACCATCATGAATTCGGATACCAAACCAATAAATTATTCGCAACTCTCCTTCTGGGAATTCAACGATTGGAAGACACTGCTGGACTGCCTTTGGCACATCAAGCGATGTTGGAGGAAATGTTGGAATGTTGGACAGAGGATGACAATACAAGCGCTGCAGATTTGTTTTAGCATACCTTCCCGAATGACTCTCGGCGATATGAGTTAGCCGATTAAGCTTGTCTTATTTGTCTTTCATTACCCTAGGCATTGCCTTCTATTTTTTTTCTTGTTTATTTATTTGGCACACCAAGCGATGTTGGAGGAAATGTTGGAGAATTGGAAATATTCATATCTACCTATATAGTATGAGTAATGTTTAGTATTGTATTGGTAGATATTCATTTTATCTAACCAATCTTAATTTTTTTCAACAAAAATTGAAATATAATTATTTTTAGTATGAAATATTATTCTTATTTCAATTAAAATGTCTACATCAGCGGGTTCTATATATTGCCAAATTTGCAATTCACAGGGAATGTGTACGGTATGCCAATATAAAATAAAAAATTGCAAACAGTGCAATAGCTTTACCTTCATATCCCGCAAAATAATGTGTAGGTATTGCGAACATAAAATAAGACAAAGTGATTATTCTCCTTGGAAACCTTCACTTCATGCCGATTTTACTTTTCTTACCAACAGTTTGTTCAAAACTCTCTTTCTGGGAATTCAACGATTGGAAGACACTGCCGGACTGCCTTTGGCACACCAAGCGATGTTGGAGGAAATGCTAGAATGTTGGACGAAAAGCGACGATTTTATGATTTGGCACGAAGCAATTTTCGGTTGGATGTTGGATGTAGATTACTAAGAATATTTGTTGCTTTTTTTAGAAATTTTTTTTATTTTTCAACAAAAATTGAAATATAATTATTTTAGTATGAAATATTATTCTTGTTTCAATCAAAATGGATTACACTTCGAGTGCCCCTATTACTACCCTTCCAATTGACCCTACACTTGCAAATTACAATGACCCTAACCCTGCTCTTCCAATTGACCTTGCGCCTGGTAATGTGGGGTTCAAATGTATTGGATGTAAACAAATATTCCTATATACGCAATCGTCATCTGACAACGGACATTGTTATAAATGTGGTCTTTTTGTCAGAGACCGTGCTTCATTCTATAAACAATTTCCTAATTATGTTCTACGTATTAACCCAAATTCCTCAGTATCAACGTGGCACAATGTACCTCAGTGAATTTCAACTAGATTTTGCATAATATTTTATTATTTTCATTTGAACTTTCATAGACTATGGTCATAAATAAGATATGGTTTTTAGCCTTTTAGCCTTTTAGCCTTTTAGCCTTTTAGCCTTTTAGTCATTTTTTTTTTATTATAATAGTTCTTTTCATTAACTTTAAAAATTGTGATTTATAATAGTATTTTTTATTTTTTTCAACAAAAATTGAAATATAATTATATAATTTTGTAATATTATTCTTGTTTCAATCAAAATGCATTGTTCCACTTGCAATGGGTGTAAACAAACATTCGTTTATCCACTATGGATATGGTTATATAATGATGGATATTGTTATATATGTGGTCTTCATCGAAGATCTTGGAAACCTTGGAAACCTTCACTTCATGCCGATTATTCTCCACCAACAAACAAATTGTTCGCAACTCTCTTTCTGGGAATTCAACGATTGGAAGACACTGCTGGACTGCTTTTAGCACATCAGGCGATGTTGGAGGAAATGTTAGAGTGTTGGACACAAGGAGACGCTATTGCGATTAATCTTGTCTGATTTGTCTTTCATTTACCTCAGCATTGCTTGCTATTTTTTTCTTGTTTGTTTAATTGGTTGATTGATTGTTTTAGTGTTTGTTTGCCTGAATGTTTTAGTTCATTATAAAATATTTTTTTTACAATAATCATTTATAATTTATCCACATCACTATACATTCTTAGTGGTTTATATTTATCTAGCCAATCTTGATTTTTTTCATTATAATAATCTTTCATTAATTTTAAAAATTGTGGCGTTAGTTTGTCAAAATTATCTAAATAATAAATATTTCTTTCTATTGTATAAATATAATTATCCGCGAGGTAATTCGATATATCAATGAATTGACTTACAAAGGCTTCTGGATATTTATCCTGGAATAAATCTATTTGCTGATTTTCTTTATCCTTCATATTTTGCAATACATTAAAAAACTTTTCTAAAATCTTAGGTTCAGTTCCTAGATAACCTTTACCAATTATATAGAATTCCCGCGAATGGTTATTTTGCACTGGTTTATAGAAAATTAATTCCTTGAAATTACAATATGCAATATAAACTAAATTTAATATAATCGGCTCATCTATCGGTGTAAGTATTTTATATACCATTGTCGCACTGATTGGTAATATATGCAAAATAGCCAATAGTGATGCAAATGCTACTTTCTCATATCCAGGTTCCTTCATTGCCAAGCCACAATCACTTGTCATTAAATCTATTAGCGGTCTCTGGGAAACTTTTTTCTTATAATAGTTAATATTTCGAATTTTGGTAATATCACCTGTCTGGTCAGCACCATAATCCCATCGCTCGGGATGTCTGCGAATTAATCCAAACTGGTCTTTTATTCTGGCAATCTTAGGATTTAAAGATTGTGAATACCATTCGTATGAAGTATATTTAGTTTTAGTATGAATGTAATTATTAATGCAATTAATAAATGTTCCAGGTGCCTCGCAAATATGGAATGAATTAAAAGTACCTTTTCGGTTTGTATGAATCAAATTGCAGTCTGTAATTATTTCATACATCTTCAACCAAGCTTGGGAGATGCTAGTATCTTTGAGTTTAGAACAGACAACTTCATCTAGATGTATTTTTTCTAAATCATCTTTATGTTTATAAAATCGAAAAGCCTTATTAACTTCCCACCATTTATTATTTTGCAAATCAATGTGTCCTTCTCTAGCCTTTGTAAAATCCCGCCGGCTATCAATAAGATATCCAACTTGTTGCAAACGATTATTACTATATTCCAAATTAGGTGTTAATTCTAGCATTGTATTATATCGTTTTGTAGGTAATTGTGATTTTATGTTTGACGCGCGAAATGATAAATCGTGGGCTTGTCTAGATAGTTTTATATCTTTCATAAAATCACTTACACGTAGTAGTGTATTTGATGTTTTGGTTTTTTTAGATTGTTTAAATTGTTTTGTAGGTGGTGTTTTTCTAGAAAACATCGTAAGAGATTTAGTGATGGTTTTAGTAGTGGATTTTTTACTGGTAGGTATTTTCAGTGTTATCTTTCTAATAGTATGAAATTGGGCTGGAGTTTTGAAATTATATATTATCGGTTGATGTAATCCAAATGTTTCCGCCATTATAATACGTCCGAACTTATCTTGAAATGGCTTGCTAGAATACTTATCCCAATATTCAATACCCCATTTATTACAATATAGGATGGCGTTAGTGAGTTGTTCTTGGGTTGGTATTTTAATATATTGTAAAATTGATTTATCTAAAGTAATATAATTTAGTAATTTTGTCATATATATAGATTGTTTAATATATCTAGAATCATTAAATTCTCTGATTTCATTGTATATAGGGTCATTACTTGATGTATTTAAAAAACCATTAATATGATAATGTGGAATTGAATTATCAATTGGTTTAGTAATTTTAAAGCGATGTCGAAGTTCTGGAGTGTATATATTAAAACTATCTGAACCGTTAGGATAATTTTGTTTAATTAAAGCCAATATTTCTAATAAATCATTATATTCTTTATATGTAATCCCTTTAAAATTTCTAAATATACAATGAGTTCCTGTTTTTTTAAATGGATTTGAAATTTCTGGATAATATAAATCACTTTTTTCAAAATATTTTGAAAGAATTAAATATATATCCGCCAAATGCTTATAAGCAACACTGCCGATATTTAATATAAATGTGCCTTTTAATTTAGTATTTTTTAATCCTAATAATGCACCAACAAAAATATTTGGGGTATTTAAATAATTTTCATACATAAATACATTTCCACCAAAATCATAAATTGTATAGATAACTAAATTGTATTTATTATCATTATCTAGTGATTCAAATGGTAAATCATATATGCTTTTTTTATAATCTAATATATCAAGATTATAAATATCTTGCATAGTTTTTTTATATTTGTTCCATTCAGATAATACATCTTTATATTTATTTTCACCAAAAGTGGGTATAATAGTTGTTATATTTTTAATTTTATAATTGTTATATTTAATATATTCTATAGGCGATGGAGTATAACCAAAATATAATAAATTATCTTCACCTTTTAATGTTTCCAATATACTAGGCATATATTTTTTAAATAATTCTAAATTTGCATAAAATTTAGAACTAATTGGTATATATTTTGTAATATTTAACCCAGTTATTTGTCTATTTAATTTATTATTATAAAATTTCAATTCATCATTTGCAATAAGTATATAATCATATAAAATTTTAGATGCTAATGTATATTTCTCATTATATTCATTTTGATTTTTTAACCACAAATCTATAGTTTTAGAAACATTACCCAAATAATCAACATAACTTTTTCCTGATATTTCACTATCACCTTCATATAATAACTTTTCATAAGTATTTTTTAATATTTTCAAATCATATTTAATTACTTCCTTTTTTAAGCCACCAGTTTGCGAAATATTTTGAGCCATATTTTCTGCAATGATAGTATTCCTGTTATATTTTATATTTATTTTTTTTTTAGTAAATGTAAAAAATTTATATTCTAAATCTTTAATCTCAATTTCAAATAATCCCAATTCATTAAATTTTTTTAATTCATCAATGGTATATTTTTTCAATGACATAAATAATGCACTATTATCTAGTTCGGTGCCATATATATTAATATCACCTTTTTCATTCATATTTTTAAAATGACGTAATTCATTGAATGTTATATTAGGATGTGATATCAATGCACCTTCATTAATAAATTGCATATCTGCATTTACAATAAAATAGTCAGAAACAACACCTTTTATAGTATCAAATCTATCCCAATGATTTTTATTTAAATTTTTAAATACATATAATAACATTAACCGTTTAGTATTATTTTCAGTTTGTTGTCTTGCCTTGTAATAATTCTTAATTGCTAGAATACCTATAAATTTAGTTTGTGTCAAATCAAATAAATCATATTGTTTTTTTATATATCTAATTTTAATTCCTTTACTTTTATCTTTTGTATCGATTAATGCAAAATCATCTGTTGGAATTTTAAATCTTACACTAAATGGGATATCCAGATTACTTATAGCACATCTGTCATATAATAAATTCATTATTAAATTCCAATTTACAAATTTATCACACATATAATTATAATCTAATGTTGGTAACATACTTTGCACTTCATAAATAAATGGTCTAAACGCCCAATATTTTTTAATATCTTGACCGAAACCAAATATATATTGCCTAAATACCCTATCATTATTTATAATTTTATCTTTTAATAAATCCATATTTATTGAATGAACTGTTTTATCTAGATTAAAATTAAAATATTCATCAGGTAAGAATGTTCTAAGGAATTTTAATTCTAAGTTGTTGCTAGCATATAAAAACTTTTCATATTCTTCATAATTAAAATCTTGCGGATTTGCATCCAATGTTTTTTTATTCCAATAAATTGATTTGCATATATCACTTATTTTTTCTTCAATAGGTTTATTTGATGTATCTAGATTGGTAATAACTTGTAATTCTTTTTCATATTCTTTCTGGTAATATTCTTTTCTTTCTGGTGTTTCATTTGGGTCATTCATACATTTTCGCAATCCTTGCACTCTAGTTTTCAATGTTTGGTAAAATTCTGTATTAGTTTGCTTTTCTAATGGTATATCTACATTATGCTTTCTTTCAAATTTAGTATAAGGTATATTATTTCTAGCAAATAAATCCTCACTAAATCGAGGATATATTTTACCTTCTTTATTTTTAGGATTTGTTTCTGGCAAATCTATTAAATAATATTCACTATATAATGCTTTCAAATTCTCTAAATATTGGCTATCTTCACTAAATTCTCTATCTTCACTATTAGAATATAAATGACCAGTTATTATATCACCAACATCTTCATCTAGTTCTCTGGAAACTGCATTAATTATATTATCCGTAAAATAATTAAATTTTCGATGTTCTAGATAACTATATTTTGTTTGTCCTTTTAATTCTAATGGTATTGCAAAATTAAATATATTATTATTCTCTTCATTAGTATTTTGTCTTCTTTTTTTATGTAACCAAGATTTTATACCAATGGAAGGTCTTTCCGTTGCTAATCTAGAATACTTTGAATACCCTTTTTTTTCAGACATTATATTCTATTACTATAAGCAAACAATAAAAAATCTACAATACCTGCTAAAACATTCTAGAGAATCCATTTATTTTCCAACTGCCGTGGACGATATTTTCTTATCCAATCCTCATTCTTTTCTTCAATATATTTTTCAATATGTTTTTTATATTCATCCCCCAGAACATCATAATTATCCACATAATAAATAATTCGCTCAATTGAATTAACATAATTCTGTGCAAGCCGTTCTGATATATGCATTTAGAAATAAAGGTATGCTCTTTTGACGTATACTCTTTTTAATTAAAAATATACTAAATATTTTAATAATATTTTCTAATTAGTATATATATTATATATATATTATGACATTTGAGCGTATTTTTTCAAAGTGGGGCTCATTCGAAGACCCCCTCCTTAAAAAAATATAAATTGTAAATTGTATATTGTATATTTATGAAGACATTAAATAAAAATATCTAATTACTATATAATAATCTAATAAATAAGTATGTCCTTAGGAAGTTTAATTGTAGATATTTATAAAAATATTATTGATATAAATGGTAATAAAATATTAATATTAACTGATAATGATAGTAAAATTTGGTTTTCATTACGTCAAATATTCAGCACATTAGAATATAAAAACATTAAGACAGAAATAAAAAGAATTGATGTTAATAAAACAGAAATACTTACATTAGAAAAATTATTAAAAAATGTTCCACAAAAACAACATATTGAATATAATAATTATATAAGATCATATATGAAAATGATTAGTGAATCTGGTTTATTTATGCTTCTAGATAAATCAGTGAAGCCAAAAGCAATAGAACTTAAAAGAATATTATATGGTGATATTTTACCTTCAATACGTAAAACAGGTAAATATATTGTAAATTCTACTGATAAAAAAAAATTAAAAAGAATTACAAATAAAATGCAACTTATACAAAAAGAACAATCTATGAAACGTGCAACTACTAAAAAATATACAAATATATCTGGAAAAGGTTTTATTTATGTATTAAAAGTAAAAACTTTAAAAGACGGTAAAGAACAACAATGTTATAAAATTGGCTATACTACAAATCTTAACATGCGACTTGCAACATATAAAACAGGACATCCGGATATAGAAATAGTACATCAAGAAAATGTTAATGTAAGCAAAAAACAATTAGAAAAGTGTGTATTAAATTTAAATATATTGAAAAGATTGAGTAGTAAAAATGAAATAATATGCAATAAAACTATTGAAGAAATAAAAAATGAAATAGAAGATTGTAAAAAACTAATTACAAAACATAGCCAATAAGCAAACAATCAAAAAATCTACAATACCTGCTAAAACATTCTAGAGAATCCATTTATTTTCTAACCGCCGTGGACGATATTTTCTTATCCAATCCTCATTCTTTTCTTCAATATATTTTTCAATATGTTTTTTATATTCATCCCCCAGAACATCATAATTATCCACATAATAAATAATTCGCTCAATTGAATTAACATCGGTCATTTATTTGCGGATATGCCTATTAGTTCGGATATTGATAAACATATTTCTAAATATTTCTATTTAATTTTATAGATAAATTTATTATATTAATTTGAAATTTACACCTAAAATAATGACTTTTCCTGCCTTTCCAGGAAAACTTATTAATAGTAATTTTTATAATTATTATCTATGTATAAATAAATATAATTAAAAAACTATTTAAAAAAATAATATCAATACTTTAATATAAATATAATTATTAGATGCAGGAATTACCTGAATATTTAAAAACACATACGCTTATTAGTTCTAAATTTATAGATGATTTTTTTTCACTTTATGACCATAAAACATTAGACTCTGATTTTGTTATTAATCTAGATGTTCTATCTAAATGGCTTGGGGGTTATAAAAGCAATATTAAAGATACATTAATTAAAAGTTATACTAAAGATATAGATTATATAGTATCTAAAAGTAATGAAAAAACTAATGGAAGACCGCGCGAAATTATTTTACTAACCCCAGAGTGTATGAAACGATTATGTATGTTATCCAGAACAAAAAAAGCAGAAGAAGTTAGAACATATTTTTTAGATTTAGAAAAACATATTGATAAATATAAAAATGTTAAATTTGATAAATATGAACAGAATCAAAAACCTACAGTTCAATCTGCAAAAGAAGGTGTAATATACGTTTTGCAAACTGATTTAAATTTATCTGGTGTATATAAAATTGGTAAAACTAATGATTTTAAATCAAGACTTAAAACTCATCAATCATCACACGAAGATAATATTAAAGTTAAATTAGTTTATAAAACTGATTATATTGATGATGTTGAAAAATGCTTAAAACATTATATGAAAGAAAAACAATACAAAAAATATAAAGAATTTTATCAAGCTGACATTGATATAATTAAAAAAATGATTCGGGAATGTGAAAAAATGTCTTTAGTCTTAAGAAAAACACTAACTGGTAAAAATCATACGGGTGGCTTTTTTATATATATAGATAAGGAAAGCAAATAATAAGCAAACAATAAGCAAACAATCAAAAAATCTACAATACCTGCTAAAACATTCTAGAGAATCCATTTATTTTCCAACCGCCGTGGACGATATTTTCTTATCCAATCCTCATTCTTTTCTTCAATATATTTTTCAATATGTTTTTTATATTCATCCCCCAGAACATCATAATTATCCACATAATAAATAATTCGTTCAATTGAATTAACATAATTCTGTGCAAGCCGTTCTGAT
>Ga0214921_10007393_pt1 | contig 14668 bp, 14 predicted proteins | sample LL1505_MetaG_FD_177992 | JGI IMG/M metagenome (GOLD analysis project Ga0214921, IMG submission 177992) | Freshwater microbial communities from Lake Lanier, Atlanta, Georgia, United States - LL-1505 | ecosystem: Environmental > Aquatic > Freshwater > Lake | place: USA: Georgia | collected... | reverse complement strand
GATACCGGAAACACAAAATGTTGCATTGCGGATCATGAGCCGCCTGGAAATCCGGACTTTGTTCGATCAAGTCGCGAAACGCGCGCGTGGTGTCCATCGCACGTTCAATCAGCGACGCGATGAAGTCCTTGCCGTAGAGGCTCCAGATTCCCCACAGCCCCAGCGACAACGCCCCCTTCGTGCATTCAAAAGTCCGCAGTCCCCCGTCGAATTCAGCCATTCCCGCCGGGTCATCCGGATCAAACAGATACGGCGCTTCCTGGGCGAATGCCTGCCAACTATGCCGCGCGTCCCGGTAAAAAAGATATGTGCTCAACGCCGGCACAAATAACATCTTGTGCGCGTCCCACGCGATGCTGTCGGCCTGGTCGATGCCGGCCAACAAATGTTTGTGCTTGTCCGAGAACAAGAAGCTCGCCCCGTGCGCGCCGTCCACGTGGAACCAGAGGCTGTGTTTCCGCGCAAGTGCCGCGATGCCCGGGAGATCGTCAAATGAACCGGTCGGCGTTGTGCAGGCCGACCCGACAATGGCGAAGATGTCGAGGCCGCGTTCGCGTCCCGTCGCCAGGATTTCCCCTGCCTTGTTCAGGTCCATGCGCCGCCTTGCGTCGACCGGGACCTTCACCAGCTGCGATGTTCCGATCCCAAGGATGCCGCACGCGCGGGCGATGCAGTAATGGCTGTCCGCGCTGGTCATGATCGCGGGCTTCAGTCCGCCGTCCCTGCCCAGACCTGATTTCCAGGAGTCTCCGTACCGGATATTGCGCGCCGCCAGCAGGGCCGTCACGTTGGCCAGCGTGCCGCCATGGGTCCCGATGCCCGAGAATTTCCCGGGTTCCCAGCCAATCAACTTGCCCAGTTCGTGGACCACCGCTCGTTCGGCCGAAGTCCCGAAAGGCGCCATCTCGAATACGGCCGCGCCCTGATTCGCCGCCCGCCCTAGGACGTCAAACAGCGCCGCGGCCGGGACCGCCGGAGGAACCTGGTGACCCATGTAGCGCGGATCATGCAGGTGATGGCCATTCGCGAGGGCCATCGATGCCAGGGTCGCGAAGTCGGATTCCTTCCCGGAATTCAGGGCTTCGCCCGCCATCCGGATGTATGTTTCCGGCGTAAGTTCCGGTACTGTCCGGCCTTTTTGTTCTTGGCACTCGCGGTAGTAACGTTCCAGGCAGTTCCCGAGTTCCGAGACGAGGCGCTGGGTTTCCGCCGGTGAAAAATATTTCTTTATGTCATGGCTGCGTTTCATAAAAGTTGTGGTATACGTCTCTCCCCGGGTGGTCAATGGGATTGAATTCCTTCAAACCCTTGACAGTCAAGTAACACAAGCTTCCGGGAGCTATCCATGATCAGCGCAATCCTGTCCTCAGTCATCGTCGCAACCTGCACCACTGGCGCATCGTACACTGGCGAAACCAAGGCTCAACTGACCCGTTCTTCCGACAGCGGCGAATACCGCCTGGTCGTTGAATCCGTCAAGGGCGTCGATGGTGACGGCACCGCCGGCATTCTCGCTGACGAAACCGCCTCGTACCTCAACGCCATCCACATGGAAGACGGCATGATGTACCAGTTCGACAAGTCTGAACTGGAAATCTTCGGCGTTTACACCCAGCCGTGGGACGCGAAGCTCGACGGCGAATTCCGCCGCTTGAACGCTCGCGGTGAAGTCGTCGATACCATCAAGCTGACCTGCGACTACAACGGCTGAAACACGCCAGTTATTTTCGCGGACGACGATCGGGAACCTTCGGGTTCCCGATTTTTTTTTCTCTTCCTGGTCATTGCTTGTTCTCTGACACGGGCTGGTACGCGGACGCCTCAAGGCTTGCCCTCCCCATCGCGTCAAACGTGAATTTGACTTCACGCCGCGTCAACGGGCCTGCCACCGGTTCATCAAGGATCCTGGTCGCTCCGCCCGGCGCTGCCGCCAGGTATCGCATGGTCTTGAACAGCCCTGCGGGATCTGGCAGTCCCCCGCGCGGAAACCTGCGCCACTCCACAACGCGTCCGTCCTGGATCTTGTGGTAGAAATCCTTCGTCGTCGTCAGGCGGTAGGGTGATCCTCCCGCGTATCCCACTTTCTCGAACCACACGTCGCGATCGACGTAAGTCAGGACGTGCTCAAGTTCCCCGGCTTGGCTGAGGACAAGAAAGATGTCCCCGAAGTCGATCGGAGTCGTGGACTGCAACGCCTGATCGTAAATTTCCTCAATCGATCGGCCCCTCCCCAGGCGCTGGCTGCGCGCGTTGTCCTGCAAGACGGTCTGCATCTCGGCCGTATCCGCGTAAAACAGGATCGCGCTGCCACTCAAGTCGCCGGTCCCGGCGTTTCCGATCGACGTCCGCACGATCTCATACCCCGTGCCCCAGCAATTGCTGGCAATGCGCGTATAGTCCTCCTGGACCTCGGGCTCGAACTCGTGGTTCAAGGTCGCCTGCATGAATGGCATCAGGAAATCGGCAAGGGTATATGCCTCTCCCGCCTTGTACTTCACGCGCGACAGCCCGAATCCGTACGCGCCCTTCAATGCCTTGAACTGTTCGGCGGTCAAGGACGGGAAAACGACATTCAAATGCGGGACCGGGTAATCCTGTTGCCACTGGTAATATTCGTCGGTGGCCCGATACTCGACCGGATCCCCGCCAAGTCGTTCGATCGCGTTCAACTCGAACCCCTGGATGGCCTCGACGTGGCCTGGTTTAAGGCGGCGGAACTCGTGTAACTGGCTTGTGTTCTTCTTGGCGGTCGGCGCCAGAACGGGAGTTTTGCAACTGGTCAGGATCCACAAGGCCGCGAAAACATAGCGGATCAGATTTCGATGGCTCAAAACGGCGGTCGATTTCATGCGTGGATATCCCCGGGGAAGTTGTCGCTCCATTATACATCTTGCCGGGCTTTGGTTGATGCGGTACCTCCCGTTTCAATCCGCGGTGCCAATGATCGCGCCCGGAACGAGGTGACATCATGAATCTTTGCAAACTTTTTGGAATTTCCTGGTTCGCTCTCGCGGCCCTCTTTGCCACCGCGTCTTGCGGACGTGATGACAATAACGCGCAAGACCAGGGCGCTTCCCTTCGGCAAGCCATGCCCCTCTGGCAGTGCAATGCCATTCCCGTCAACGGTATGCCCCAGGTTTACTGGCTTCATTCGAATCCGGCCATCGCCCAACGCAACGCGCTCAACGCGTGCTGGCACCATTATTACGTCCCCTGCAACCTGACCGGTTGCTTCCGGGTCCAGTAGGGCGTGGACGCCAACCTTGGAAAATCCGGATCCGAAGCCAGCCTTCATCAAGGCCTCGGATTTCGCGAGGCCGTGTCCCTCGTTGTCGGGACCATCATCGGCACCGGCATTTTCCTGAAGGCCGCGGTCATGGCGCAACTTGCCGGCAGCATCCCGGCGGTTCTCGCCGCCTGGGTGGTCGCGGCGATCCTTTCCCTGACCGGCGCCCTTTGCTACGCCGAACTCGGATCCCGTTTTCCGCACGCTGGCGGTGAGTATGTCTTCCTGCGCAAAGCCTGGCCGGAGCTCGTCGCGTTCCTCTATGGCTGGACCCGTTTCTGGATTGGATCCCCGGCAGCCATCGCCGCATACGCGGTCGGAGCCGCCACGTTTGCCGGCGGTTTTCTCAACGTGAATTTTCTTGGTGGCAGGGCCATCGTCGCCGTAGCCCTCGTCTGGTTCTTCACCATCATCAATTGCTTCAAGGTTCAACTCGGCGGCAGCGTCCAGTCGGGCCTGACGGCATTGAAAGTCCTGTTGATCGCCGGGCTGGCGTCGGTGATTTTCATCAACGCGCCGCGTGAACACTGGGCCCGCCTTTTTTCGGCATCAGGTTTCTCTGCCGCGCAGCTGGCCTCGCCTGGTTTTGGTGCCGCCGTCCTTGCTGCCCTGTGGGCCTTTGACGGATGGAACAACATGCCGATGGCTGCCGGCGAGATCCGTGACGGACAACGCAATGTCCCGCGCGCCCTGATCGCGGGCCTCGCCGTTGTGACCATCATGTACATGACGGCCAACATCGCGTGGTTTTGCGGCGCCTCGTTCGACGAAATCGCGACCGCCAGCAGCAAACGTTATCCGGACGCCCTGCCGGCCGCGACAAAGGCGGTTCAGCGTTTCACAGGCCAGCACGGAATTGCTGTCGTGTCCTTCGCGTTTGTCATGTCGGCCCTGGGCGCGATGAACGGGTCGATCCTGACCAGCGCGAGGGTCCCCTACGCGATGGCATGCGACGGTCTTTTTCCCAAAAGGTTCGCCCGGGTTCATCCGGTCAGCCAGGTCCCCGTCACCGCCCTTTTGATCCAGGGGGGCTGCGCATCGATTTTGGCGGCCACCGGCACTATCGATCAACTGACCGACTACGTGGTCTTCTCGTCCTGGATCTTCTATGCCCTGGCTGCGGCAGGGCTGTTCAAGTTGCGGCGGTCCGGCGCAGAGTTCACGGGCTACCACATCCGTTATTATCCAATGATTCCGGTATGTTTTGTAATTATGGCCGCCTGGCTCATGGCCCAGGCCGTTCAGTCGGACCCTGTGGCCTGCGCGATTGGCGCCGGCCTGATCGCCCTGGGCATCCCGGCGTACTATTACAACTCAATAAAAATTTGATTTTATTAGTAAATGTTTTTATAAACCTCGCGTCCGCTATTTTTTTTGCCCGGGGATTTCTCAAATGAAGACCAGCTTTGCCTCGTTCGCCAATGTCATGCTTGGGGCCGTCGCGCTAGTTGCCATGTCGGCCTCCGCAAATTCGTTTGCCCAGCCAATCCCCGAGCCAGCAGGCTGGCATTACTACGCCGACTGCCACAGCGATTCCTACTTCGGCGGATGGGACATCAAGATTTACCTTGAAAACGGCACGGGCAAGGTCAGCGCGTCGCTCGAGCGCCACGCCGGTCCAGACGGTGACGGAACCGTCGTCTCCTACGTGATCGCCGATGGCGTGCACCTGGATATTGACACGCAACCTCGATCGGTCCAGTTCATGATCAACTCCAAGCCAAAACGCTACCTGAGCATTTCCCACCACCATGTGTTGGACGGATTTCACCGCGGCGTGATCGATACCGTTTTCCCGGTCGGGTCAAACGACGCCGAGCAACTGTTCTGCACGATTCGCTGAGCCTCGTGCCCATGTTTCTCGCGCGCCATTTCCTGATTGTCCTCGCTGTTCTCGTCAGCGTCGCGGCGAAGCCCGGCCCGGAAGTCGCGCCAGAGGTGGCTCTCGTCGCCGGCGGATGTTTCTGGGGCGTTGAGGACCTCATGCGCAAACTGCCCGGCGTCAAGGAAACCGAAACGGGCTACACCGGCGGCTTCGTCCCGGGCGCGACCTATGACAAGGTAAAAAAAGGCAATACTGGCCACGCTGAAGCCGTTCGCATCGTTTTTGATCCCGCGAAGATTTCCTACGAGGAAATCCTGAATTACTTTTTTCGAATCCACGATCCCACGACCTTGAATCGCCAGGGCAACGACATCGGCACGCAGTACCGCAGCGCGATCTTTTACCTGTCTGATACCCAGAAAAAAATCGCGGAAAAAGTCCGCGCCAAAGTGGACGCGACCGGACTCTGGAAAGGCAAGGTCGTCACGGAAATCGTACCGGCCGGTGATTTTTTCCGTGCCGAGGAATTTCACCAGAAGTACCTTCAGAAGAATCCGGGCGGTTATACCTGCCACTACGAGCGCCCGTTCATCTTCGGCAAATAGCCTCGGGGAGAAATCGAATTGGGCGCATACCAGACCTCAGTCGCTGGCAAGGTGCACCGGTTTGAATCCCTGGCCGACGTCATGGCCAGGGCGACGCCCATGCGGTCCGGGGATGCTCTGGCCGGAATCGCGGCCACAACTGAGGAACAAAGGGTTGCCGCCCAGATCTGCCTCGCGGATCTCCCGTTGGCAGAATTTGTCGCGCGTCCCTTGATTCCCTACGAGGAAGACGAAGTCACTCGCGCCATCTGCGACGCGTGGAACAAGACTGCCTTCCAGAAAATATCCCATCTCACGGTTGGTGGATTTCGCGAATTCTTGCTGGATCACGCGACGACCGACACAGTCCTTGCCGCCATCGCGCCGGGGCTGACGCCCGAGATGGTCGCCGCCGCCAGCAAGATCATGCGCAACCAGGACCTCATTGCCGTCGCGCAAAAGGCCGTTGTCCAGACAAAATTCCGGTCCACCGTCGGCAAGAAAGGTCACCTCGCGATCCGCCTGCAGCCCAATCATCCAACGGATGACTTGAAGGCCATCACGGCCTCCACCATCGACGGCCTCCTTTACGGGTGCGGTGACGCCGTGATCGGCATCAATCCGGCGACAGACAGTGTCGGCCGCATGATGGAACTGCAGGAACTTCTGGCGCGCATCATCGACACGCTGGCGATCCCGACCCAGTCTTGTGTGCTGGGTCATGTCACCAACCAGATCGAGGCCATCAACAAGGGCAGCCCCGTTGATCTGGTCTTCCAGTCGATCGCCGGCACCGAGGCGACCAACAAGAGCTTTGGCATCACCCTCGAAATGTTGCGCGAGGCGCGTGACGCGGCCTTGTCCCTGCGTCGCGCCGGCAATCAAGTCATGTATTTCGAGACGGGGCAGGGGTCTTGCCTCTCGGCCCGCGGTCATCATGACGTCGACCAGCAAACACTCGAGGCCCGCGCCTACGGCGTCGCGCGCCTTTTCGATCCGTTCCTGATCAATACGGTCGTTGGCTTCATCGGGCCCGAGTACTTGTTTGACGGCAAACAGATCATCCGTGCCGGACTCGAGGATCACTTCTGCGCAAAGATGCTGCGCCTGCCGATGGGCTGCGACGTTTGTTACACGAATCACGCGCAGGCGGACCAGGACGACATGGATGACCTGATGACGTTGCTCGCGGTCGCGGGATGCAACTACTTCATGGGTGTGCCCGGAGCCGACGACATCATGCTCAATTACCAGTCGACTTCGTTCCATGACGCCCAGTATGTCCGGCGCGCCCTGAACCTGCGCGCCGCGCCCGAGTTCGAGTCGTGGTTGCAACGGATGGGAGTTCACGACTCCGACGGACGTCTTCTTCCGGCCGGACCCGGGAAGTCGAAGTTGCTGGCCGCCGCCGAAAAACTTTTGCCCGCAGGCCATTCATGACGATTGATCCTTGGGCCTTTTTGCGGAGTCTGACCCACGCGCGCATTGCCCTTGGCCGCGCGGGCCATGCCGTCCCGACCCGGGAACTGCTCGACTTCCGCCTCGCGCATTCCCGCGCGCGTGATAGCGTCTGGCGTGAGGTGGATTTTTCCAGCCTGCGCGCCCAATTCAATTCCGCCATCGAAGTCCAGTCGCGATGCGCGTCCAAGCAGGAATTCCTGCTGGATCCAGGTCGTGGACGCATGCTCTCTGATCAATCGAAGATATTGCTTGGATCCCATGCCGGAAAACCGGCGCCGCACATTCCCGGTCCAGACTGTGTCCTTGTCATCGCCGACGGACTCTCTGCCGACGCCGTTCAGTCGAATGCGGCAAGGTTTGCGAAATCCTTCATCGACGGGATGGCCGCCGTGAATCTTTCCCTCGGGCCTGTTGTCCTGGCGCGTTACGCGCGTGTTGCCTTGGGCGACGAAATCGGCGCGGTAATGAAATCCAGGTCTGTCCTGATGTTGATTGGAGAACGCCCGGGCCTTGCCTCATCCGATTCGCTCAGTCTGTATTTCACCTGGGCCCCCGACTCCACACGCAGCGACGCCAATCGCAACTGCATTTCCAACATCCACGCGTCCGGACTCGCGCCGGATGTCGCCGCGAAGATGGCCGTGTTTCTCGCGCGGACATCAATCCAGCGCCAATTGAGTGGAGTTGACCTCAAGGTTGAGTTTGACGGGATTCAGTCGTTGCAGAGTTGGAGTGGCGTGGGCAAGTCTTGATTGTAGAGACTTTTTTTGTCATCGATCTGCCATACATCGTAGGTGGCCGTGCAGCCAGGGAATACCCGGCGCGTCTGGGGGTTGCTGGCGTCCATCTCGGATGCTGTCGCTGTAAAGTGGATTTGGTTTCCACCAGTGACATAAGTGTAACGGACCTTCCGGCAGTCAGTGACCCTGAATCCAATGTCATTGGTGGTATTGCACGCATTCCAGGATGACCAGGCATTGGATGTTCGCGTCGTGCACGTGAAGTGGGCGCCACCCCCCAGGGAAAGACAGCCAAAATTCGAGTATGTGTCATTGTCTCCGCTGTAGGAGACCTGCAACGTATAGATGCTGCTCAAGTTGAACCGTGCCTCGGACTGGCGGGCCTTGGACTGGAAGTTTTGAAAGCGCGGCATGGCAAGGGCCGCGATGATCCCGATGATCGCGACGACGATCATAAGTTCGACTAAACTGAAAGCGGATCTCGCCGCTGGTAGACTAAAAGCGGCTCTCGCCGCGGGGAAATTCGCTTTCTTCCCGGATCTCATTCGTGCCTCAGGTTGTCGCGGACCCAGTGGCGGATCCTGGCGATCGCCTCATTCTGTGTGATGCGTCCGTCCTTGAGGTCATTATATGTCATGTATTCGACTTTGGCCTTCGCCCGCGCCTTCGCGTACGGGACGGGCCACAAGTTCTTTTCCGCGTTGCTGCCGCCCAGGGCCAGCGGGATCAGATGGTCGACCTGATAGTTCTTCAATTCTTCCTCATCGACTCCGTAGGGCGCGGAGACCTTGACCCGCGTCGCGTGGTTGACGTTCCGCGCACAGTGCGGAATCTGTTCCGCGTAACGATACTCGTCAAAATCGGGATCTTTCGGCGTGCACAAATGTCCAGGCGTCAGCTTGTCATTTGGATACCAGTGATGGTCGCCTGGCTTTCCGGCAATGTTTTCAAGGGCGAATTCACCGGGATCAATCGACTGGCCACAGGCCGTGATTGACACGATCATGACCAATGCACACAGCTTCAGGCCGAAGAACTTCCATGTTCTCATCGGTTAACATCCGCGCGAAATTTGGTTTTTTTGTCAGGTCTTTCAACATCCTACCATGAAAGGAACCCTGTTCAATGCGTGGACGCCGTCCAGCAATTTGTCGATTTCTTGATCATTGGGAATTTGCCAAATACCCGGAATCCCAGTCGTTTCCTGCTGGCGCAGAACGTGCAGCGGTCTCGAGGTTCGTCAATTACGCCTAGCCACGAATTGAGTCATTGGAGTGTGCATATGCCGCACATCTTGCCTCGCGCGATCGCAGCAAAGTCGTTCGCCATCATCGTTCTCGCGTCTCTCTCCGGGATCGTCGGATGCCAGCCGAGGGTCCAGTCCTCGGGGAACTTGCGCATCATCGGCGGTCAGGACTCTGACCAGGAAAGCCTGATCTGGGCTGTGCGCATGAGAATCGACAGTGGGGGCTTGTGCACCGGCAGTTTCGTGGGACCGAATACCCTTTTGACCGCCAGTCATTGTGTCCAGTCAGGATCCAAGGTTTTCGTGAAGCGCTATGAGACAACCAGCGTCAAAGTCATCGAACATCCCGAATCGACGGACGAGGTCCAGTCGAACGATCTGGCGATCATCATGTTTGCCGACAACACAGCCAGGAAATGGACCCGTCTCGCGGCGCGGCCCCCGAAACGTGGCGATGAGATCCAGATGATCGGTTACGGGTCGTGCACCACATGGGAAGGCGCGGATACTGGTACCCGCCGGTGTATTGGCAAGAACAAGATCAGCAGCATCAGCGACATGATCCGGACCACGCGGTCGGCCGGTGTTGCGGTTTCCCCTGGCGATTCCGGTGGCCCGATGTTCAACAGCGACGAGACCATCGTCGGAGTTGCTTCCGGTGGTTACGCCGGGTCCAGCAGCATCCACGTCAACGTCTTCCTGCCCTCGAACATCAAGTTCCTGCAGGACACCGTTCGCAATCATGGCGCCATCATTTGTGGCCTTGCGGGATTCAACCATCCGGCCTGCAACGCACAGCCCGAAAACCCGTCTGACGACGAGCCAGTCCGCATCCCGGATCCGGTCGACAACTGATCAGGATCCGACCCCGGCCTCGATATCGACGTCCTCGTGCGTGTCCTCATCAGAATCTTCCGGCCGTGTCGCCGCAACGATCGGGACGAACAGGACGAAGGTCGTCCCGAAGTCAGGTCTTGACGTAACCTCGATCCGGATCTTGTTCCTCGCCGCTTCGTCCCTGACGAACAGGAACCCAAGTCCGTGTTTGCCAGCCCGTTTGGACTCGTGCGTTCCCTTGAACAGTCCGTCAATCTCCGATTCCGTCATCCCGACGCCGTTGTCCATGATCTCGACGCGCAATTCGTGATCCCTCATCGTGAAATCCAGGCTGATGAGTCCTTTTCCTGGAGGCATGTTCGCCGCCGCGATCGCGTCGATCGCGTTTCGGACGAGATTCTGGATGATCAGGAACAGCGTGCCGGGACGCTCCCCGAATTGCATTTCGAGGACACCAGGATGCGTTTTTACGATGAGCCGGCACGGCAATGACTTGGCGTCTGGTCGCAGCAACAACTCGACGTCATCCACCAGTTCCTGTACCCGGATGACATGGCTTTTCAGTTGCTGGTCGATGTCCCGAAGCACGATCCGGTTGATGCGCTTGATGAAGTAAAGGCTTCGCGTCAATTGTGTCCGGTCAATTTCGCCAGGATTTGTCGCCGAAAGCTCCAGTGTCTGGATAAGATTCCCCAGTTCATGCGCGATCGTCCGCGCCTGCATCCCGATCTGCGCGTTCTTCTCCGCCGCGTGCAAACGGGCCCTCGCGTCACTTTCGATTTGTTCCAGCTGCAGCCGTCTCTCGAGGTCTTTGCACCAGAACTCTTCCATCTTGGCAAAAACCAGAGTCGTCAAGCCAAGCGCAAAACATGCGAACAGACGTGAGCGAAGGCTTTCGTCGGGATAAAAGTGGATCGTGGCGAAAGAAGCTGTGATGATACCGGCCGCGGTCACCAGATTCCGGTAAGATTTTCGGAAGAGATCTGATTGTGACGAAATCACAAGCAGGGTCCACACCATACCGGTAACAACCAGAGGTGGACGGAGTGCATACGTCAGGAATAAGTCTACGATCACGAGATTAACGAGCCATCTTCCCGCATCCCACGCGTCAGTCCTGTATCCTGTCTTTCTCTGCCAACCTTCTGTCGTGTTTGTGATCCAGCCGTTCAGTGCAGCGACTGCGATGCCTCCGGCGAGTACAAGGTAGTGAAACTTGTCGTGATTGATAGAGGCAACATAATAGGAGATCGTCACCGCGATCATGCCCGGGAAAACAACGCGCTTGGTCATGGTTTTGTGTACTTGCTCGACCTGCCGCGCGATTTCGAGTTGCCGTGGATTGCGGCCTGCGTCGGATTGAAAGTGGGCCAGCTTCGGCAGCGCTGATGCCAGGTTGTTTTTTTGCACCCGAGCCACAATTACCCCTCCCCCGCTGATGAAAGCACCTGTTCAGAAATCGGGGGGGCGTTCGTAAAAAATTATAGTTAGTAATAGCTATTTGATGAGTATTTCTAACTATTGCAGTTTGTCTCTTTCCTTCGTTTACTTTCTGTAACAGTCCGCATTTACAGCATATTCAACGCCGCCAATTTGGAGATTACCTTGGAGCCAGGGCCGCCATTTTCCGGGAACCTAGTGATGCACGTACGGTACTTCCAAGGTTCGAAGTACCCGAAAGAACTTGCAGATCTTCGCCGCCAGACTTTTGTCGACGAAACCAAATTTCTTCCCTTGGACGACGCAATGGACGCCTGGGATGAAAGTGGGGTGCACATCTGCGTTTTCGATAGTCAGGACGTCTTGCTGGGTGCGTTATCACGTCATGCCGGAGGAGCTGACTGAAACGGTTCGTGAGCGTATTTTCCGGTTCTACGAAAATCCTTGGCTAGCAAAGACTCTCCGTCGGGAACTGAGTCGGAATGAATACGGCAGGGCTATTGCCAACCTGCATCAATATGTGAGGTGGACGACAAGGCTGCTGGCGCAGATGACCGGGCAGACTGCGGACCCGGAATTGCGCGCGCATTTCATGGATCACTTGTCTGGCGAGATTGATCACGAACGGATGCTGGAGGCGGACCTGCGCGGGATCGGATGGGATGTGGAGTGGGTCATGAACGGGATGGCGCCTGACCCGGATATCCTGAATTTCATGAGCGTCCAGCAAAGCCTGGTCGCGTTCGAGCGTGATCCGGTGTTGTTCCTGATGGTGCCGCTGGTCGCGGAAGGCCTGTCCGCGTTTCTGGACAAGGAGTTCATCGATGCCCTCGAAGGATGCGCCGCGTCCTGGGGCATCGCCAATCCGCGTTCGGTCACTAAATTCCTGCGGTCACACATTCACACGGACGGGGGCGACGACGGTCACTGGGCCGCAGTGCAGGGAATGATAGCGGGACGCATCCGTGACGAGGCGCATCATCAACGTGCCCTCGCCATCATTGACGCGGTCGCGCAATCCATGAACCGCGCGTGGTCCAATTACGTCGCGGTCCCCGATTTTGCGGCGATTCGTGACGTCGACTCCGGCCTCGCGTCCGGGATCACCATTCCAGGATGTAGGCGAACATCAACGGGGCCACAATCGACGCATCTGATTCAACAATGAATTTTGGCGTGTCGATCGAGAGTTTGCCCCAGGTGATTTTTTCGTTCGGGACGGCGCCGGAGTAGCTGCCGTAACTCGTGGTGGAATCGCTGATCTGGCAGAAGTAACTCCACTTCGGGACGTCCTTCTCCATGTCCTGCTCGATCATCGGCACGACACAGATCGGGAAGTCGCCGGCGATGCCGCCGCCAATCTGGAAGAACCCGATGCCGGTGTTGCCGCAGTTGTTGATGTAGTACTCGCACAGGTAGATCATGTAATCGATGCCGCTCTTCAGGGCGGAACGCTTGATCTTTCCTTCCATGACGCGGCCGGCGAAGATGTTGCCGGTGGTCGAGTCTTCCCATCCCGGGACGATGATGGGCAGGTTTTTCTCGCAGGCGGCGACCAGCCACGAGTTTTTCGGGTCGATCTGGTAATACTGCTTCAGCAGTCCCTTGCGGATGATCTGGTACATGTACTCGTGCGGGAAGTAGCTCTCGCCTTTTTCGGAAGCCTCTGTCCACACCTGCATGATCGCGCCCTCAAGGCGGCGGATAGCCTCGCCCTCGGGAATGCACGTGTCGGTGACGCGGTTCAGGTGGCGTTCCAACAGGGCTTGTTCGGCCTCGTCGCTGAGGTTGCGGTAATTCGGCACGCGCTCATAGAACTCGTGGGCGATCAGGTTGTAGAGGTCTTCCTCGAGGTTCGCTCCCGTGCAGGAGATGGCGTGGACCTTGTCCTGGCGGATCATCTCGGCAAGGCTCAGTCCGAGTTCGGCGGTGCTCATCGCGCCGGCGAGGGTCACCATCATCTTCTGGCCCGAGGCGATGTGCGCTTTGTAGGCGCGGGCGGCGTCGCGCAGCGCGGCGGCGTTGAAGTGGCGGTAATGATGCTCGACGAATTGTGACAAAGGACCCATGAAAGACCACCATCAAATGGAGTGAACGGGGCTACGCAAACAGACGCTGGTTTATACCCCAGCCTCCGGGAATGGCTAGAGTTTTTCACGGGGAAACCAGATTTCAGGTCCCCTGTGCTAGGATTAAGGACATCCCCGGGATTTCCGGTCAATAAAATTGCCGTTCAAGGAGTCAAAGATGCGCGCCCGTCATTACGGAAAGGTCGTCGCGATCGTATCCCTCGCGGTCCTCGGATTTGGATGCGGCAAGAAAAAGGACAGTGCCAAGTCAGGGGGATCCATTGCTCCCCGGATCTTGTTGGCCGGATCCTCCAGCGCCCTCGCGTATGACCCCGAGCCAGTGACATCCGCGGGCCAGACCACGGCCGCCAGCCTGAAGAGCCTCAAGTACTACGTCCAGAGCGTCCAGATTTGCAAGGATATCCAAACACAGGGGAGCGGCTATTCCGGGACGTCAGGATGCATCGAGATTTACTCCAACCCGGACGCCGGTGACGACGCCTACCAGAATTACGACATTTCGACCGCGATGGCAGATACCAGCGAAGACCACTGGATCGATTTCATGTCGGCGACCAGTCGCGCGAAACTGACGGCGGCCCCCGCGACCCTGACCAGCGACAACACAGGCGATTATTATTACGGCCTGATCAACTTCATCAAGGCGATCAAGATCGACGCGGAATACAAGGACGCGTCGGGCACGACGCAGTTCTACACCAAGACCCCGGCGGCCAGTGAGATCATCACGGACACCGCCGACCAATTCGGTAAAAGGCAGCATTTGACGTTCACCACGACTGACCCGCGCGTGGGCCCGTCGAGTGAGATGACCGTCATGAACAACAACGGCGGAACCATCTTTCACTTCCTGAATCCGCTCAAGATCACGGACGAGGACATCAATTCGGCAACAGGATTCAAGGTCGACTTCGTCTTCAACCCTGAAAATTACTCGGGCGCATGGGGGCAGACTTCCGGGACGGGCAGTTGTACGGACGGCATCGCGCCGAGCATCTGTGGCGGCTACGACATTCCGATGGGCAAGTTGGCCCCTGTGCCGCACAAAGACGGCGAGATTGTGAAAAAAGAAATCTACCTGGTGTCAAACTTCGGGGCGAATCAGGACTTGCGGATCGAACTTTATTTCAACGATGCCGACTCGACCAAAGCCATCATG
>Ga0214921_10007392_pt1 | contig 14670 bp, 9 predicted proteins | sample LL1505_MetaG_FD_177992 | JGI IMG/M metagenome (GOLD analysis project Ga0214921, IMG submission 177992) | Freshwater microbial communities from Lake Lanier, Atlanta, Georgia, United States - LL-1505 | ecosystem: Environmental > Aquatic > Freshwater > Lake | place: USA: Georgia | collected 2015-05-28 | reverse complement strand
ACTAATAAATCTGGATTAAGTAAATGGTTTAAATATGCTGAAAATGATTTAACATTAAGATATATTGAATATAGAGAATATGATAATTATTCAGATGGAGAGTTGATAAAATTAAAAGATTATGATAGAATAACTTCTATGATTATTAAAGACATTGAAGATAATATAGATAAATCACAACCTACTAAAATAGGAATTGAAGGTTATTCATATGCTTCTGATGCGGGAGCAATTATTGATTTAGTGACATTTTCCACTTTATTAAGAAAGAAATTATTTGATTATATTGGTCAAGATATTACTGTTATGTCACCTGCAACATTAAAATTAGAATCATGTAAATTAACTTATCCGCCAATAAACGAGGGTAAAAAGAAAGAAAAATGGGTTTATAAAAATAATGATGGTGTATCTGGTGGCTCGTTTACAAAGCATGGGATGTTTTTAGCTATAATAGAAAATAATAATCTAACAGATGGTTGGTCTAATTTATGCAGAAGTTTAAAATCTGATATAATGGGTGCTTCAAAGGTCCCAAAGCCTTTTGAAGATGTGAATGATTCATTTTTGATATATAACATCCTCAAAGGAAATAGGGGATATTAAACTTTTGATAGTGTCATTAGTTAAACAATATAATTTTTTTCATATATAAGGAATATGAAAAAAAGAAATCATTTAAGAAGTTATATAAAGAAAGTAATTTCAGATGCAAATTCTGCTAAACTTAAAAAGAATGCTGATATGTTTAGATATTGTGAATATAATACAGAAATATCAGAAAAATTCTATAAATTTTTGGATTTATGTCTTAAAATGCCATTTGAAATACAAACAGAAAACGATAATTTTATTTTAACTATTAATTTAGGTGATTATGATGGTAGTAATAACCTAAATAATCAAACAACATATCTTAGTTCAAATTATAATGATAATTTTGTTATGTTTTATATAACAAAAAATAATTTTAAAGTTACCAAAAATCATTCTGAAGTATGTGGTTATAAAGACCCATATATTTTTGATTTATTTCAAAATAAATTTCAAGATTTTTATAATAAAAAATCAGATGAATTATTCCATAAAACTATTAATGAAATTTTAGATGTTATACCAGCAATCGGTAGAGAATATAAAATTAATGAGATACTAAAAGATTAAAAACTTTTCGCTGAAAATTTTATATGATATAATATGATAATAAGCGAAATTACACTTAAAAATTTTAAATCTTACGGCAATAACGAGCAAACTTTAACTTTAAATACAAAAAATGGTGAGTTAATTTTATTAGCTGGTTCAAATGGTAATGGTAAATCATCTTTGATTGAATCGTTTGAATATGTATTATATAATTGTGTTAAAAGTGGTAAAACTAAAAAATGGGCTAATTTATCCTCTCTTCCCAACCGTATAAACGGTGAACTTTTAACAAAAATAAAATTTACTTCTGGTGAAACTGAAGTCCTTGTTGAGCGAGGATATAATCCTGCTGTTCTAAAATTAATAGAAAATGGTGTTCCAAATGAAAGAGCTGGTAAATCTAATTTAAATGATACGATTGAAAAATATATTGGGTTTGATGTAGAAACATTTAAATCATTTATATCTATGTCGGTTAATCATTTTAAAAATTTCATTTCATTATCAAACGAAGAAAAGCAAATACTTTTGGATAAATTATTTAATTTAGAGGTTATAAATCTTTTAAATTCTATTTTAAAAGATTTAAATAAATCTAATAAAAATTTAATTTTAAAACATGAAACAGAGATAACTACTTTGGAGCAGTCAATTAATTCAATTAAACAATCAATTCAAAAATCTTTAGAAAAAGAACAAGAAGATATACAAGGTGAAATTCAATCTCTTAAAAATTTAATGGAATCTCAGAAAGGTAAATATACTGAATTAAAAGAAAAGGTTGAAAAAATTAAATCAAAAGATTTAGAGTTAAAAGAGCAAATTGATAAAGAAAGAGAAGGTTATTCAACAATTCAAAATGAATTAAAAAATATACAAAAAAGTATTGATTTATATAATTGTGGTCAATGTCCTACTTGTCAAACTCCTTTTGATGGAGAGCATTTTGTTAATTTATTAGAAACTTTAATTGAAAGAAAAAAAACTTCGGAAACAATTAAAATTGAAATTGAAACTAATATAAATTCATTAAGAGAAAAGCAAAAGAAATTGCAAACTATATCAGATGATACTACAAAGGCATTTAACGATATAACATGGCTTTTAAAGAGTTATAAACAACAAATAGATAAATTGCAATTAAAATCATCTAATGAAAAATCATCTAACTCTATTGAGGAATTTCAAAAAACTATTGAAGATTTAATTTTGAAACAATCAAAGAGTCAAGAAACTTCTGATTTATTTAAAGAAAAAGAAATTTATTATAAAGAATTAAGTAAAATATTTTCTGATGAAGGGGTTAAAAAGTCTATTATTTCTGGTATAATTAAACCGATAAATGTATTTATTTCAGAAAATATAAAACATATGGGATTACCATTTCAAGTAGAATTAGATGAAACATTTACTGCAAATATAAAACAATTTGGAGTTAATGTTGAGCATGACTCTTTATCTACTGGCGAAACACGCAAATTAAATATAAGTATTTTAATTGCATATTTAAAATTAATAAGGACGAAAAGAAATATTAATATATTATTTTTAGATGAAATATTTTCTTCAATTGATTTAGAAGGAATTGAAGCAATTTTATTTTTATTGAAACAATTTGCAGAATCATATAATATTAATATATTTGTAGTGCATCATGCGGTTATGAATAGAGAATATTTTGATAGAATCATACAAATTGATAAAAATGTATTTTCAGAAATAAGAGAAATAACACATGAATAAGTTTATAAATTACTACGCAACACTTGGTGTAAATAATAAAGCAACCAACAAAGAAATTAAAATGGCATATTATGCTATTTCAAAGGAAAATCATCCAGACAAGGGTGGTGACGAAGATTTATTTAAAGAAATTACAGAAGCATATAAAATACTTTCTAATAAAGATTCAAAAGAAGAATATGATAAGAAGTCCAAATTTGGTGCTAATTATGATGAGTTATTAGAAATTTATGATTTTGAGTTTTCAAATCAAACTGGAAATTATAAACGAGATAATGATATGTATAAAGAGTGGAAAGATAAAGAAGAATTAACAATTATTATTTATGTTGATGATAGTTTTAAGGGTTCTATTGAGTACGAAAGATGGGTTATTTGTAAAAAATGCAATGGTTCTGGTAAAGATACAGAATCAAAAATTGAAATTAAAGGTCCAGATGGAACAATAAAATATTTTGATGCTGTTGATGGTTGTGACTATTGTGATGGTACTGGTAAATGGGGAGAATTAGATTGTTTCTTTTGTTTTGGTGTTGGTAAAGTAAATGGAAAAGATTGTAATGCTTGTAAAGGTTCTAAAAGAATCAAAGGCAAACAAAAATTATCGGGTTTGCAAATGAAACCAGAAGATAAAGAGTTTAAAGTAGAATTTATGGGACATTCCAGTCGTATTATACCGGGGAAAGTTGGTTCATTGTGGCTTATACGAAAATCCTAATAATTTGTTTATATTTAGGAAGGCAAGGGCACATTTTTAAATATATATTATATGAGTAACAAATTAACAAAAGATGAATTTATTGAAAAGTGTAAACATATACACGGAAATATGTATAATTATGATAATATTAATTATATAGGAGCCACATTTAAAATAGATATAACATGTTTCAAACATGGTGTATTTAGTCAAACTGCTAGAAAGCATTTAAGTGGGCAAAAATGTCCATTGTGTGCTATAGAAAAATATACTTTTACAACGGACGAATTTATAAAAAAATCTAAATTAATACATGGTGAAAATAAATATGATTATTCTTTAGTTGACTATAGTGGTAGTAGAAATTATGTCAAAATTGTCTGTAAAGAGCATGGTATATTTGAACAAAGACCTAGTAATCATTTAGGTGGTTATGGTTGTAGCAAATGTGGTGGTAAATATAAATCTAATAAAGAAGAATTCATCTTAAAAGCAAATAAAATACATAATTATTTATATAACTATGATGAAGTTGATTATATAAATAATTTTACTAAAGTAAAAATAATTTGTAAAGAGCATGGAATTTTTATGCAAACCCCAAGAGGGCATTTGTCTAAAAATGGTTGTTACAAATGTCTTGGTATAGGTTTAACAAATGAAGATTTTATAAAAAAAATTAAAAAGTTACACAACAATTTATATATTTATGATGATATTAATTTTAAAGATACTAAAAGTAAAATAAATATTAAATGTAAAAAACATGGTTATTTTACTCAAAAAGCATCTGCGCATTTAAGCGGACAAGGTTGTCCTAAATGTAAACTATCAAAAGGCGAATTGAAAATAGAAAATATTTTAAATGAAAATAATATTAAATATAAACCTCAATTTTATTTTAAAGATTTAAAATATAAAAGATATTTAAGGTTTGATTTTGGAGTATTAGATGATAATAATAAATTAAAATATTTATTAGAATTCAACGGAGAACAACATTATAAATATAATGGGCAATATACTAAGCCCGAAAAAGAATTTAAATTGGGACAATTAAGAGATAAATTAAAGATCGATTACTGTATTAAAAATAATATTATATTAGAAATAATAAAATGGAATGAAAATATACAAGAAAGAATGGAATCAATCTTAAAAAGACATACCCGGTAAAGTTGGACATCTTTGGTTAATTAGAAAAAATTAACTTGCTGATATAGAACCTGCTGGAACAGTATCAACTGGTAATGGAGTTCCTGTATAATTTAATCCACTAAATATTTTTGAACTATAAAAACTTCCTGTATAACCAACAGAATTAGGATTTAAATTTAAAGTTATATTTTCAATATAATTATAATTTGTATTTGTATAATCTATATAAGGTGCTAAAGCTGTATATGGATAATATATTGTTTGATCTATATTTGATTCAGTAGCATATTGGAAAAATGGAATCATATCTATTTCATAGAAACTTATATTAGAAATTTTAGCCAATAAGGTATTACTAATTGAACTCATATATAAATTCAATCCTTGTGTATTATAAAAATATTCAGTTTTCAATAAATTATTTGTATCCGAGTGATCAAAAATTGATGATGACAATACTTGGTTTCTAAATTTTAGAGAACCTATAACAGGAGTTTCAGATAGTTGTAAACTTATTTGGTAATATCTATTTTTTAATGTTGAAATATTTTTATTATTTATATAAATAGCAGATGCTGAACCACTTAATGATAATAATTCAGCGGTATCTGAATTTATATTTGATGTTATAACTATACCATTTGTTGGCGAATAAGAATATGTAAAACCATTATTTATAAAATTTGACATATTATTATATGAAGTAGTATTACCAAATGGAGTTACAAAATTGCCATTATCTGGTATTGCATTTGAATAAATTGTTTGTTTTACGCCTAAACGATAATTTGAACCATTGTTGATATAAGAGTTTAAGAAATAAGAATTGCTATCCATTATATCATATGTCGGATAACCACCTAAATTATTTATATTTGCAAATATGTTTTGATTTATAACATTATCAATTGTAGTAGAAGATCTATTCACATTTACATATGATTGTGTTGAATAATTTGTATCAATCCATGATTTATAAGTTAATGTATTACCAGAAGTTCCAATTATTAATGTTGAATTATCATTAAAAGTGAAGTTTTGAATTAGACCAGTATTATACGATATGTTTGTAATAGAATAAGTTGCTGTTGCTATGTTACTAACAAAATGTCCTCCATCAAAAATACAATCTATTAAATGAGAATTTTCCATTTCTAAAATATATGGATAGCCTTTAAATATACCATAATTCCATACACCATTAAAATAACCAGATAAAAATGCTCCTGATAACCAGATGTTTTTCGTCACATATATTAGATGATTACCTGAATCTTTTGCAATATAATTTAATGGCGTTTTAGTAATGTATTCTAAAACTATATTATCAAAAGGTGGTCCAACGGTATCTACAAAAACTACTTTGAATTTATCTTTTAATAACTGTCTTTCGCCATTTTTAGTATATCCAATTAAATTGCCAACACTAACATAATCGCCTATATTAAATAGTGATTGTGTTTGAGTATTTAAAAATTGTAATTGAACTCTGTGTGTATAATTATCAACTCTTATATAACTACCACCTGAATATAAATCACATAAAGTTAATGTATCATCTTTTCTATAACCATTATTCCAAACACCATATTCCCAAATACCACTATAAAACTTACCATTTCCAAACATAACAGATACGTCTATATCGCTCTGTGGAACTAAACCAGGTAAAGAAAGTGTTGCTGATATAGAAATAGAGTTAGTAGAACCATAAATATTATATTGAGTATTATTTAAAGTTTTATTATATTGAATTAAAGTTTTATTTACTTCTACTGAGAATATATAAATACTATGTGTAAAAGTATTATTACTTTTTTTGCCAATTCCAAGTTTTGCATCGATATAATTATTTGTCCAGTAAGCAATATCATCTTTTGTATATGATTTCGTAATAGTAAAATTGCCAGTAGAATAACAAGCATTTGATGAAACTGTATTACCAACATGTATAGTAATATATTCAGGATTCACTAATGATTGGCATGTTGTGTTACCTATTAATCCAGTTATAGTTATTGTATAATTTGCATAATCTGTAAATATAGAAGTTGAACCATATTTATTTAAAGCATATAATAAATTAGTATCATAATTACCTGAATATGCTAATTTATAGTTGTTGCCTGATACTGCAAATAAATTACAGGCAAATTTTGTACTAGTACTATATTCGTAATAAACTTGATAATTCCAGTTTATTCCTGAATATGTCCAACCATAACCAGAAGCATTCATAAATGGATTCCAAAGTAATTCTGGAGAACTTCCTGTAAATACATTCATTAAATGTATATTTGTATTATTTGAAACACCTGCTATATTATATAAAACTGATTTAACTTTTTTATCTGTTATAAGTAAACTTGTCGTGTCAATAGAATTTACATCAAAATTAGTTCCATACCAATTGCCATTTCTCCATAAACCATTTTGCCAATATATATTTTCAGCAGTGCCGTATAACCATGTTCCATTTCTCCAAATACCACCTAACATATAACCACCATTAAATGTTCCATATTTCCATTCAGAGATGTAAAATGTGCTATTATTTAATACTCCATTAAGCCATACACAAGATTTATTAAAATTAAAACTAAATAAATTAGAATTAGTTAAACCTGCTAATGATTGATCTACAAATGGATTAAAAGCACTATTTAAAAATGTTCCATTTTGAAATGTTCCATTTAACCAAGCTGTATTATCTAATGTTGCTGAATTATGTGAAAAAGTGCCACTTAACCAAAGCATATTTTTAAATAATACACTTTTTGTATTTCTTTTTGTATCAGAAGATCTTAATATTTGTGTAGAAACATTTAATGATTTGTCAGCTAAATATGGTTGTTCTATTACAAAACCATCTAACCAAATACCATAATAATTTGAAGCAAATGAGTTAACAAAATTTGATTCATTTTTATAAACAGAAATAGTTGTTCCGCCATAAAATTGACCATTTGTGAATATGCCATTGCCCCAAAACTTACCAACAAATAATCCGCCATTAAATATACCAGAAAACCAAGAAGAGTTAGTAGCATATAATTGAGTTCCAAATTGACCTCCATTAAATATTCCATTTTCCCAAGCACAATTGTCTATTACAACATTTGTATCTAATGAAACAATACTTATTGTGAAACCTATTCCAGAGCTAGAAGGATTTGGTATAGTTGGATAATTACCAATTGTGTAATTTGTTCCTTTATTTAAAATTGTATATGATGCAATATGATTTTTTGAAAAATTATACAAAGAAGTTGTTGCACTTGATACTTTTGTATAATTAGTTCCGGAAGAAGATAATGTAATTCCTGTCACGTTGCCTAAATAACCAACAGATGTGACATATCCTGAAGCAGTTCCATTACTAATTGTAAAAGCATCACCGATTATATAACCAGAACCAGCACTTGCAATAGAAGCGTCTAATATAGGACCTCTTGCACCACTAAAAACGGTGGTAGAATAAGTAGCTGACGCTGAAAACCCAAATCCATAATCAGTAAATGTTATATTAGAAACACTACCACCAGAAGTTACATTTATATAACCTATTGCATTTGAAGTTCCGTAGAAATTGCTAATAGAAACCCATTCTGAAGCGGTGTAACCTGAACCACCATTCCATATTGAATAAGAAGCAATGCTGTATGTTGCTGAAGCACTTACAGAAGTAACTCTTAATATAAAGCCACTACCCATTATATTACCGACAGAATTAATTTGCACTTTTAATCCTGAACCAGTGCTAACTGAATTAACTATTCCATAAGCATTATTATTTCCACCTGTTATACTAAATGTATTTCCAACTGAAAATCCATAACCAGGATTTATAATAGCAGTTGAATACTGAGAAATATTACTTAATGTTGAACCATATATAGATAAAAACTTACCATTATTGAATGTGCCATTTTTCCATTTAGCATAACCATCAAATTTACCACCATTAAATGAACCATTATACCATGTAGATTTAGCGGTTGCGCCAAAACTTGTAAATTCGCCATCATTAAATGAACCATTATACCAATAAACATTAGAGTTGCCACCAATTATAGCACTTTCAACTATACCGCCATAAAAATATGTTTGTGTTGCGCCTATTGCTAAATTAGATAGATAACCCATTGTAGTATTTGAATATGGAGTATTTTTTAAACCAAGTATTCCATTATTCCATACACCACCAAACCAATTAGAATTAAATAATCTACCATTATTAAATGTTCCTTCAATCCAAGTAGAATTGTAAAATTGACCTAAATTAAATGTTCCATTTCTCCAAGATCTATAATAACCCGTAGAATTGTCAAAAGATAAAGTAGTTGTATTTGAATCATCTGAATTGATGAAGTAACCATTTTGAAAAGATCCATTTAACCAATAGCCATTATTAAATACACCATTAGAAAAAGTTTGATTAAAAATGTTATTAAATGAAATAGCATTATTCCAATTTGTGTTTAATATGTGTGATTTATAAATATAACCACTATTTAATTGGTTATTATCATCTTTAAATAATGTATTTATAAATCTTAGGGTATTTATATTTGATATATTAAGATTTTGATCTAAATTATTAAATTTAGAGTTATTTATATTTGAATTTAGTATTAAAGTAGTTTTAAATAAACCAGATTCAATTGTTGAATTTTCAATTTTAAATTTATTAACACTAATGTAATTAGGAGCAAAATTTTGAATTGAAAATGTTCCACCAAAAGTTAAACCTGCTATATTATTTGTAATTTCATTTAATTGTAATTCTCTCCAACTTGTGGTGGCTGATATTCCTGTTACTTTAAAAGTTCCGGAAAAAGAAGTTTTTAAAGAATACGGATTTGTATAATCAATTCCATTTAACCAGATATAATCACCTATATTAAATGTGTCATATTTATTTAAAACTTGTGTGCTAATTTTTGCAACTAATGAGTTTGTTCCTAAAAATGATAATCCTAATTTAGTATTATTTATTGTTATTTTTGAAGAATTATCATTTATATTATTGCCACTTTCCCAAGTTAATTTTGTTGCAATACCACTTGCAAAATCAGCAGTGCATAATTCTGTATTTGTAAATAAATTATTAACATTATCAGTTGTTAAAATTGAATTAGTTGCATAGATATTGTTTAAACCATTTTTATACCAATAAATAGAACTGCCTAAATCTATATCAATTGATGGTGATAAATTAGTATTTGGTATCCATGTAGTTGTATATGAAGTGCTATTGATATAAGTTTTATATTTATTTTCATTAGCATTTTTTCTAGAAACAATAATAGGATCAGTTGATAAATCAAGATTATTGAAATAATCAAGAATATATTTATTTTCTAAATTTAACCAAACTTTATTTTCATCATTAAAAGTTGAAAGATAAATATCTTTATTTATACTTTTAATGTAAAATACATCAAAATTTTGCAATTTCAATAAATCGGCATCTGAAATAAATAATTTTAAAATACCTCTTAATGAACCATTTATATTATAACTCCACAAATCAGCATTTAAAATAGTAATTCCATCTTCAGAATTATAAATACCAGATGCAACACTATTTTTAATTTGATTTGAAGATAATCTATTATTTGGTAAATTAGAATTTAATATATTAGAATCAGAAATAATAGAATTGCTCAATAAAGAAGTATTTATATCACAAAATTTAAAATAACCATTATTAGAAGTGATTAAATAACTAAAAGTCAATCCATAATAAACATCTAATGCATTTATTCCATAATTAGTTAAACCTATATTACAATTAATAAAATTACCATTATAAATGTTAATTTTTTCTATATTAGAATCTAAAATATAATTAAATCCATGACCATTATTATTTGAATAATCAGTTGTTTGACTTGGTAAGCCATTTGAATCTAATTTAGCATAATAATTTTGTATTTGTTGATTATTAACTGCTGAAATTGGATAATTATGGCTTATTAATCTTGACGATGTTAAAGCATTTACAGACAAAGGTGTAGGAATCAAATCTGATTTTACAGAAAAATTAGGCTGTAATAAAGATGTATTTGAAGTAGAAAAATATGGAGATTGAATATCTGATTTAGATTTCATCGTTCCTCTGCTCCAATTTGAATTTATAATAATACCTGAATTCCATATTGCAGAATTTCCATTCCAAGTATTAGAGTTATTAATATATGAGCCAAAAATACCGTCATTCCATACTCCGTTAAAAGATCCATTTCTAAAATTAAGTTTAGAAATATATGGTTTATAACTAACAATATCCGGAGTCCATTTATTTAATGTGATGTTAAAACTATAAATACCTCTTTGTCTTAGTGTAGTTTCTCCAATCACTATATCTTCACCAATGATAAGTAATTTATTATTATTTATTAACGAATAAGTCGGACTACCACTTATTTTTGTGTGAAAAGGATAAGGTGATACATTTAGCCATGTAGATGCGACTGTGGGTGAAAAACTTGTGATTCTTTGATAGAATCCACCAGAAGCTATTATTGAATAGGATCCAAATATAGAATTAGTTGAACCGTCGAGAGCGGTATCAGTATATAAAATATTATTCGATAAGCCATATTCAAATTTATTATAGAAATTATTATAACTATTAGTAGTTATATTATTTACATAATCAAAATCTTGTTGTGATTTTATATGATAAACTTTAATATAATTATCAATTGAATCCTCAATATATGGTATTGTCCCATCATAATCTATATCTAAAACAATACGACATTTATCTATTTGTAAAACTGTGTATCCATCTGTTCCGGAAGAATAATTATTACGTGCAATAAAAGCATCTGAATCATAATTACCATTAATTATGTACACTTTATCACCAACAACTAAATTAGTTGCAAATTCGGAGTAAAACGCAGTTTTATAAACACCATTTATATTAACTGATTCAACATAATTTAATAATCCAGAAGCAAATTTTCCCATTTCTATATATAGGTCTTTATTCTATATATAAAAATAAAACTATTTCTAATAGGCAGTTTTTACATATTCTTGAAGTTTTGTTAAATTTGCTGAATTTAAAGGATATTTATCAATTAAAGATTCTAAAAATTTTAATCTTCCCGCTTTATATTCTTCGCCAGCAAAAGAATACTCTTCATGAATACCCTTTTCCCATTCTAATAATGAATTGTAATCTCTTTCTACTATATTCATATCATATTTATTGAATAACTTAGAAAGATAATTTGTTCCTTCATGAAATTGTGTATCAATAATTGCTTGTTTTACATCTTGTAAGTGGATATCATTTTTATCGTTACAAATTGATTCGAAAAATTCAGCCGATTTTATTTCATTATCAGTTCTTTGTGGATTATATATTATATCATGAAATAAAGCTGTTAATAACAATTTTTCTGTTGTTTTTTCGTTTAATTTGCCAGCAACATAATCATTAGTAATCATATTATTTAAATCAACTAAATGATTGAGATTATGATAACCTCTATGTGGTTCGTTCCACATTTCTAAAAGCATATTTATGTTGGCTTTAATATTATATTTTTCTAAAAGAATGTTAAATTTCATAATGTAATTTATTTTTATATACTATATATTTGTTTTGCAAAGATACGAAATTAATTTTGAAATCTAAAATTAATACTTTATTTTTGTAAAAAATACACTATGCTTAAAGTTGGAATTACAGGAAATTATTTTTCCGGATTAGACGAAGTTGCTTATACATGTGATAAATATTATATACCTGTTTTTGATGCGGATTTAATTTTACGATATTTATTTTACAATAATAGTGAAACAATTACAAAAATAAAAAATAATTTTACTAAATCGGTTTTTACTAATAATAAATTGGATTTAAATAATTTTAACGATGCGAACAGTTTTCTATCATTGCTTAAAGTTGTTGAAGTTGATTTATTAAGGGCTTATGAGAGTTGGAGAAAAACGCATAAAAAACAACCTTTTACTTTATTTAAATCGCAAGTTTTATTTGAAGCAGGTTGGAATGATTGGATGAATTTTAATATATCTGTTTATCGCCCAGATGGAATTCGTATTAATGAAATAAAACATTATTTTAAAATGAAAACAACTGATGTTCATAAAATGGTTGAAACAGAAATGAATTCTTTGCAAAAAAATCGTTTATCAAATTATACAATTCATAATTATGATGGATATTATGAAACGGTTGAGCATCAAATTAATTCTATTAGACGAAATATTTTAACTAAAACAGGGGAAAATGTATAAAAAAATGTTACTCATATGAGTAACATTTTTTTTATTCTGGTTGTTGTATTTTAATTACAAAATCTTCATTTTTCTTTACTTGTTCCTTGAAGGATTCAAGTGCTTTCGCTATAAGGGCTCTATCTAAATCATTAAATATATCTGCATTTTCATAACAAACCTGAACGGCATTTATGATAATGTTTAACGCCATAGTTGTATTAATTACAGGTGTATTTAAGATTTCTTTAATTTCTTCCATTTGTTTTTCCATATCAGGAGTAATTTGGATTTCTGGTTTTAATTGTTCACTCATTTTTTATTTTTATTTTTATATATCAATTTGATAATGGCATGTCTATTTTTTCCGATGATTTATAATCTATTAATTTTATATCATCATATGTTATATCAAAAATAGGTTTATTTGCTATTTCTATTGTTGGTAATTTGAAAGTTTCTTTATGTAACTGTTTAGTTACCGCTTCTAAATGATTTAAATATATATGACAATCACCACCTGAGAAAATTAATTCATCTGGAACCATATTAACTTCTTTTGCTAATAAATGCAAAAGCAAGCCGTAAGACGCTATATTAAATGGTAACCCTAGTCCACAATCAACCGAGCGTTGAATCCATTTTAAACTTAAAGTTCTTTTCGGGACATTTCTTTCATCATACCATTTGTTCGCAACGGCATTTTCCTCAAATGTTGGTCGGTCTAAACTTCCTTCCAGAATTCCTTCACTATTTCCATTTTTGTAATAATATTCACTTCTTTCTTTTCTTGTCATTTCTCTCGTATAGCATTGGAATCCATAATGGCAAGGAGGCAAAACCATTTCTTTTAATTCCGAGGGATTCCAAGCATTAACCATTAATCGTCTTGAATCTGGGTTTGTTTTAAGGTCTTGAATTAGGTTTGCGATTTGGTCTATTTGTTTAGTATTCCATCCACCACCATATTCACCATTTCCAAAATCATTATCAACAGTTAAATCATATTTTTCCCAACTTCTCCATTGCTTACCATATACAGGACCTAATTCTCCCCATATTTTAGCAAACTCATCGTCAGTTTTAATTTTATTAATGAATTCTTCTTTTGTATATAAATCAGCACCATTATTTCCGTTCTCTAATATAACAGATTTTAACCATTTTGGATTAGAGTTAAACTTATTTTTATTAACATAATTTTTATAAGCATCACCAACCCAAATATAACATCCATTATCTACAAGATATTTTATATTTGTATCACCTTTAAGAAACCAAATTAATTCAATCACCATTGATTTCCAAGCCATTTTTTTAGAAGTTAATAAAGGAAACCCTTCTTTCATTTTGAATCTCATTTCATAACTGAAAACAGAAAGAGTGCCTGTTCCTGTTCTATCACCTTTTTCAATACCATATTCTTTGATATAGCGTATAAAATCAAAGTATTGTTTATCTACATTATTCATATAACTTATAAAAGAAAAAGAAAAAAAGTTTAATAAAAAAGCCACTCAATTGAGTGGCTTTTAAAAAGAATTAAGTTTTTAGGCGACTGCTAAATAGATTTTACGATTTGTTCTTTCAACCGCAATAACTTTAACTTTAGCTTGTTGTCCGTCATTAAAGTTTTTACCTGCTTTTTCTAATTCCGAAGT
>Ga0214921_10007391_pt1 | contig 14670 bp, 17 predicted proteins | sample LL1505_MetaG_FD_177992 | JGI IMG/M metagenome (GOLD analysis project Ga0214921, IMG submission 177992) | Freshwater microbial communities from Lake Lanier, Atlanta, Georgia, United States - LL-1505 | ecosystem: Environmental > Aquatic > Freshwater > Lake | place: USA: Georgia | collected... | reverse complement strand
CCTTAGTAACAAAATTACCAGAATCATCCACACACGCATCAATATCAGTATTAAACAGCGCACGATAATATCGCCACTCCCATTTAGGTTTGAAAGGGTCAATATATTTTTCCAATTCTCTTTCATGGGTTGGAATGGCATCTAGTTTCCTCTTTTTTTGTTCCAAGGTATCTGTCGGATAATGCATTTTCTCTTTTTTACTACGAATCTTCATTTCCCCACAAATATACTCCTCTTCTCTCTCCGCTAAAAAATGGACCAATTTTCTCACCTGTTTCCAATAAATTGTTTTTCCATCGGTAAGAACATGTTGCGTTTCGGAAATAGTTGCCTTGTAAGCATTCAACAATTTGTCAATACCTCCTGTGCGAATATTTATCGCAGGAAAATGCGGTAAAAAATCATTACCTAAAAAGAAACAAAGGAAAATATAATCATATACGCGATTTGGATTTGGATGCCCGCTCCTGTTAGGATTAGGAAACGTATTAGACACACTGTATGCATTCATATTCTTCATGATAGATTCACACAACTGCGGTATATCCAACATATAATTCTCATTTGGTTCTAATGAACTGTCGATAGACTTGATGAATTCAGGCGTTTCACGAAATAAATAAATATTGGGACACACTGGGAGATGATTGATAGAAAGCATGATGAGATCTGCGTCCAATCCATACACCATATTCATACTATCTGGCGATATTTTACCAGAGGTTCGTATATATTCATATATTTTTGCTTCTCCTTCTCCTGAGTCATCACTCGTGCTTACAATAATATCACGCACACCATACGTTGACGGATTTCCAAAATGTTTCAAAAGTGCAGCATTTAATTCTGCCATGAATTTTGTACCAGTAGTAATTTCCACAGTGTTAAACGGGTCAACTACTTCCATTTTTTCCATTTCTTTTTTGTCTTCGGGTGTCATATTTTTAACAAGTTCCGCAGTATACCACGCCTTGTAGCGGCGTTCCCTCTGTTGCTGCAACTTTGCAACTGGGGGTGTCCCGTCCAAGGCAATCATGATTAGATTGTCCGGTTTTACAATAGATATATATTCTTCTATTTTTGAAATAACTGCACGAATGATTTGGGAATAGGTACTTATTGAAATATTTTCATCGTAATTAATACGTCTCGCGCAATCATAACAAATACTATTTGAATCAAGAAAAAAATTGTTTAGTTTTATACGCGATTCTTCTTCTTTCGGCGGATTCAACCTACGAATAATTTGTGGATATTTTTGAATTATACTTGAAAAATAATAAGGTATTCCCATTTATTTTTTAATGAATTACAATTGAATATATAATAGTTTTATATATAATACTTGTAATTGTATCTAAGTTAATTTGCATCATCATTTATTTTTTACTTTGAACCATTTTTTAATAAATTTTTCGTTTATGTTCTTGGTATTGATATTCTTGATGTTGAAGACTATATAATACAGCATGAGTATTCCATTTATAAGAAGGGTATAGTTAAATATAAATTCTTGGTTGACTCTTAATGCTATAAGTTCTTCCAATGTTTCATAATTAGATCTTTTGTATATGCTGGCTATTAAGAATAGCAGAGCAACTGAAAAAATAATTATTCCAGAAAAGTGGTCACCATATGATTTTTTTCCTTCAAATGCCTTTAATATAAAAGTGGTTATACCAATCAAAAATGTTAATGATAACATACCCGAATTTACTCCTTCTACTTTTTTGATTTCTTTATCATATGATTCTGGTAACTGCATAGACGATAAATAGTTGTAAATATAATAAAATATTATCAACATGTATACAACAGAATTCGTTAGACTTTTTTTGGGATTCAATATGTATAAAAAGAATGACACTAAAAGTATTGAGAAAAGTGTAACATAATATAATTTTTTATCGATTAAATCATATGAAACTTCTTCTGTTGATATTTTCAAATTTTTTATGTTGTATCCAATTACCATGACGCCAGTGCGTCCCTTTCCATCATCAAATACCTTGTAAATCGCATGTTTTTTAACCGGTACATAATTGTTATCTGTTTCAGTTTCTATATCTTTATCTTGGACCGTCCAATTATATTGCATATACTCCATACCAGAAGGTTTAAACACAAACATATTATTTATGATTTCTGGATCTGTATCAAAATTTGAACTTAGTAAAAGTGATTTGTTTTTATTCAAGTAATCGGCAAAACTTTCTTCAAGAATATCTTCATCTGGTGCAACTTTTACTAAAAATTTATTTTTGCTGTCACTTTTTTTCCCAATTAGTTGATAAACATATATATAATATTTATTATTTTCATATTCGACCGCATCATTTTTATTCAAGTATTCAATCCACGAATCATAATCCATTTTTTTGGGTCCTAGTTTGTCTATATTTTCAACTATTTTATCATACAAAAATTTATCAAGTTTTTTTGAATTTTTGATATTGTATTCAATTTTCTTATTAAACTTGTGTTCTTTGGCTTCATCGACTATATCTTTCTTAATATTTTGCAAACTATTTGTAACAGCAATAGACAAAGTTAAAAATAATACAAAAAGAATAATTATTTTTTTCATTTACGTATTTATATATACACTATAAAATAATGGCAGGCAGAAAGTACCTAAACCAATAATTTTAAAAATAATGAAATGTACTATAAATTTATTCAACTGCGTGTATGATAATAAAATTATTTGAATGAAAATAATTTTATTTTTACTAAATCACTTCTAGGTACTTTCTGCCTGACACTAAAATAAAACGCAATATTGAATAATTATTTTACAAGTATGTAAATATATTATCTAAAAAACATTGTCTACTCAACACTTTTATTGTTGCATAATTATTTTGTCCTTTGTTTTTTTCAACAAGACCCGGATACCTGTCATTATTTGAATCGCGTTTTAGTAATCCACATCCAACCAAGTACAAAACAAGATTTTTTCTACCTACCCATACTTGAAAGTGTCGCATACTTTGTTTTTTATGCGCGGCGTGTTCTAATGACAGTTCAATGCTATCATTAGAGGTATCAGGAGAAGTCAATAAATGATGTATGACAATCATTATGGTATGAATTTGATGCGCTGGCGTCCAACGTTCTCGGAATACGTCGACACAAATATCGCCTTTGTAAATATTTGGATGTATAATGGGTGTTAAACAAGTTATTTCTGGTGGCTCAAATGGATATGATTCAGTTATTTGAATTTGAATACAGTAAATATTATTCTCATATATAGTGTTATTAGGTCCATGTAATGCCATCAAAAATTTATTTCCATCTTTTTCTAAAATATTATAGATATCTGGATGTGGATTTTTACATAATTGTACGTATTCTCTATCAACCCTAGACCTATTTCTTAATCCATTTTGAAGCATCATTTATTATTATTATATGTGTTGATTCGAGTTACTTTTATTTGTGCTGTGCGACTATAATATAATTTCAATTTTTATTATACACAAAACTCACTATCTATAACTATACTATATGCAAAAAAACAAAAATAATAATAAAATTATATATATACGGACCTAAAAATATTTTTCATTGTTTATTTGCATTTTGTGTTTTTTTTGAAATATGAATAAAAAATATCAACACCCTGAAAAGGTTATACAATTGTTTGAAAAAAAAAGGTTATTTTTTGAAAATGTCATTCAAAAAACGATATTATACGCACAAAAAATAAAGATTCTGGATGTTTTAGGAACGAGAGAAATAAACAAATGTATCCAACTTCTTCATGAATTAGACGATTCATTAAAAGACTTGATTGAAAAGAAAAACGATATTACAACAGAGAGATTGATTACATCTTTGCAAGAAATAAATAATGATTTGTCTGCGATATTCAAACAATATGGAACAGAAAGTTTAGACGACTTGTTGATTATATGTTTTGGTCCAAATGCTATTGATGACAATATCTATAAAAATGAAGAATTAGAGATACTGCGTAATTTTTTTCACCCGATTAGTTATATATCATTTACATCATCATCTTCGGTATCCACAAGTCCACAACCTGAATATGAAAAAGAAGATTCTTCTTTGAATTCATATATAATGGAATGCACTGAAATTTCACATAGCACAAAAAAATTTCATTTAAAAGTGTATGGTGCAAATATTATTATTTTTGAAAAAAGCACTAAAAAGTCTCTCTCCATAATTGGTTTTTTTGATGATATTGTTTTAGAAAATGCGTTTATGAAGAAAAAACTAGAACTTGTTATACATAATAAATCGCACCCTAATGAAAACCCACTTGATACAAATAATTCTTTTGAGAAATTTAAAGAGTCGCTTATGTTGAAAGACTTGCTAATAAATAATTTACATGATATTCAAAATAAATATCAGGGTTATATGTCACATGTAAAACTTATAAAACAAAAACCATTATCACATGTCGTAAAAGAATTCATAGATATGGATTTATTCAATAAACGTCTTTTATTAATAGAATTGCTTTTGTGCGAAGAAACGACGTGTATGGCATATTTGTTATATGATATTCTCTCCAACGATCAAAATAATGGAAGTATAGACACCGAGGAACAGATTATACTATATGATAGTTTTCCTTGGACGGTAAAACAGTTGTTTAGTTATTCAATGAAAAAGATGATAGAATACACAAATCAACTTTCCAATGCTAATTTTGATATAAATAAGGTTCCGTTGGAACAGCAAATCTGTCTAATGAATACGACAGATATTGTGAAAGAAAAGGCAATGACTAGATTGAAAGAAGTCAAATCAAAATCCGAAGATTCAGGATCAAAAGCAAGACAGTACTTGGAAGGATTATTGAAGATTCCATTTGGTATTTATAAGAGAGAAGAAATTTTAGATACCATGAATAATATAAGAAAAGAATTTAAAGATTTGTTAAGAATAAATGGTGATGTTTCAATAAAAGATTATTATACTAGTGCGGAAATACTTTGGCATATAACACACAGTTTTGATTTTTCTCCCTCAAATGATGGAATTATATTGGAATTGAATGCAAACAAATCAAATCGCGTGTTTTTAACAAGAGAAGCTAAAAAGGTAAATACTTATATCAAAGAACATAAATTAAATAACTGCGAAAAAATAAAATATATTAATAAAAAATCAGTAAATGAATTGAAAGAATGCATAGAAACTTTTTACAAAAAAACGAAACAATCTCATGTACCTGTAAATGCAGATACACATAGTATATTGCATAATAAATATTCTACAATTTATTCAAAAATGAACTCTATTCATAGCTATTTTAAAAATGTTAAACAAATATTAGATAAATCTGTATACGGACATGAAAAGGCAAAAAAACAAATTGAACGAATTATAGGTCAATGGATAAATGGAGAACAAACCGGTCATTGTTTTGGTTTTGAAGGCCCACCAGGAGTTGGAAAAACATCATTGGCAAAGTATGGTCTCTCACATTGTCTAATAGACGACCAAGGAAATCATAGACCATTTGCAATGATACAAATAGGTGGAGACAGTAACGGAAGTACCTTACACGGACACAATTACACGTATGTGGGTTCAACATGGGGAAGTATCGTCCAAATATTGATGGATAAAAAATGTATGAATCCTATTATATTTATTGATGAGGTTGATAAAATTAGTAAAACAGAAAATGGAAAGGAAATGATTGGAATATTGACGCACCTATTAGATCCTACTCAAAACGATTGTTTTCAAGACAAATATTTTAATGGTGTTGACCTAGATCTATCCAAGGCTCTCTTTGTTCTCTCTTATAACGATGTTGATATGATTGATAAGATATTGCTTGATCGTATACATCGTATAAAATTTTCAAGTCTGTCTTGTGAAGAAAAGGTTGTTGTCTCTCAAAAATACATATTGCCGGATGTATTTACAAAAATGGGATTGACTGGAACAATTGAATTTCCCGATGATGTAATTCGTTTCATCGTAAATGAATACACGTCCGAGTCTGGTGTAAGAAAATTAAAAGAATTATTTTTTGAGATAGTTGGAGAGATGAATCTTGAAATATTAAATAAATTTTGCGATATTGATTCCGATCTTGATGCTTCTTTCGAAACAAATATACATAATTCTACACTTATACCTATACATATACCTATTAAAATGACGATTTCAGATGTAAAAAAATATCTAAGGGAGAAACATGAAATTAAAATAAAACAAATACATTCTTCTCCTGCAATAGGTGTGATAAATGGTATGTATGCTACCTCTGTCGGGTCAGGAGGGATATTACCTATTAGTGCCAATTTTTATCCTTCTTCAAGCGATTTTTTGACCTTGAAGTTAACTGGTTTGCAACAAGAAGTCATGAAGGAAAGCATGCATTTAGCATTAACTATTGCCTGGAATATGACCGGTGTTGAGAGACAACTTGAATTAAGGAATAAATATGATACAAACAATCGCTGTGGAATCAATATTCATGCAGGGGACTTAGATGTACAAAAAGAGGGACCCAGTGCAGGAATTGCAATTACATCTGCAATATACAGCTTATTAAATAATATTCTTATTAAAAATGATGTTGCTATTACAGGTGAAATATTTATGTCCGGAGATGTAGGTGCGATTGGAGGATTAGACTATAAAATATTGGGTTCTTTAAAATCAAATATCAAGACGTTTGTTTTTCCACAAGAAAATGAAAAAGATTACAAAGATTTTATTGAAAAATATAAAGATACAGAAATATTGAAAGAAAAAGATGATTTGTGTTTTTATCCAGTAAAAAACATAGAAGAAGTATTTAAAATTGTTTTTTTAGAAAATAAATAAAAAATAATAATTCAGTCAAATAAATAATAATTCAGTCAAATAAATAATAATGTCATTATATAGTAGTATCGCGTATTGAATAAAATAATAAATAATGCCACCATTGAATTATAGTCCTTCTAAACCATTTTATATGTATCAAACATCTAATCAGATTAGTATGCTTGGTATTTTATCTCAATACTTTTTGGTTATTCTTGTATTATCATATTCGATTTTTTTGAAAAATATAAATGCCGGATTTTATTGTTTATTTGCATGGATAGCATACCAATTTAGAAACATTGTAATAAAAGATAATGGAGGAAAAATAGGTCCAAACGAAAGTGGTGAAATTAATGTCCGCTATTCAAATTATGGAAGTTCTACATTCTCTATATTTTTGTTTGCATTCACAATTATTTATTTGCTCGCGCCCATGTTTCAAACAGGTGCCATTAATTGGATTTTTGTTCTTATATTGTTTGTTTATTTTTGTTTAGATATTTTTGTTAAAATTTCATATAAATGGATAAGAATACCTAATGATATTAATTCCATACTTGGTAATATTGTAAGCGGTGCGTTTGCTGGCGGTGTTGCGTTAGCAATAATGGTCGGGTTACATCTCGAAAAGTACTTGTTTTTTATAGACTCGGTCCAAAATGGAACTGTATGCAGTCGTCCTAAACAACAAACCTTTAAATGTTTGGTTTATAAAAACGGACAATTAGTGAATAGTCAATAAACAGCCAACTGTCGAATTCTCCAAATTTTTTACATTTGGTATAATAAAATTGTTTATCATTTAGACAAATAATTTTATTTTTGTAATATAAATTACTCTGAAAAACTTTTAATATTTAACATTATCCATTGTCTCAATTCATTCATTATACGATTTCTGTGATATGATTCCATTATAAAATTCATATTTCCTCTTGTATTGTAAACTCGTGCAAATATATTAAATGTACTAGAAATATCGTTTGAACTATATGTTTGTTTGTATTTATTTAAAATATCTATTCCTTGGATTGGTTTGTTTGTTCTAGTATTTACATAATTGTGTAAATAGTAAAGAACCTCTTTTAATCCTTCTTTTGTTTTGAATTTATAAGGTGGTACTCTTTGTTTTATGTAATCACTTGCATGTTTGGAGCAGTCAGGACATGGCAAATAATTGATAATACGAATAATGTAATTCACCAGTTCAGTACCAATTCTAGAAAATTCTTCATCCTTTATTTTTTCTGCAATTGTATGTAAAAAATTCCATGTAGGCGGACCCCATTTATCTGTCATTTATTGTATGTATTGCGCTATTATAATATATAAAAGAATAAAATATAAAGACATCTCAACGAATTTATATATTGAAGCTACATTTATGACTAATTATGTTATTGAGGGAGGAATACAATTTTATGAGGAATTATATAAATCATTAGATGATGTAAATATAAATTCTGATGAAAAGGAAGATCATAGTAATTCTGGTGAAAAGGTTGTAGATAAGGATACATGTGAAAATGAATGTGAATATTGTTTGATTAGTGGTATGCCGCTTATAGAACATAGTTTAACCTTAGGTTGCAAACACAGTTTTAATTATGTACCATTATTTAAATATATGAAAAATTATCGTGAAAAATTTAGTCAGCTGGAATCGAAAAAAATAAATACAGATGAGATTAAATGTCCATATTGTCGTACTATCCAAAAGGGTATATTACCGTATTATGCCGACATTGGTGTTGAAAAATTTCATGGTGTTAATTGGTTGAATCCTGATTTATTGGTTGTTTCATCAAATCATTGTAGTTGGTGCCACAACGGAGAAGAATGTAATTCGTTTTATTTATATAATAACATACATGATAATAAATTGTATTGTCCCACCCATTTGAAAAAGATGAAGCAAATTAAAAAGAAGAATGACAAGTTGCAGGCACAAGAAGCCGCCAAGTTGGAAAAAATTGCAGCGAAAGAACTGAAAGAAGCAGCTAGATTATTGGCGAAACAAGTGAAGGCCGAAAATAAAACAACTGGAAAGAAAAAGACAGAAAATAAAAAAATGCAAAATGTCAACACTGATGAAAATATTATTATATCTTCAACAACTGAATTGGGTAATGTTTCTAATGTAAATATATGTACTTATAAATTAACAAGTGGTTATCGTATTGGTCTTGTGTGTGGATGTAAAGCAAATCATGGTGGTTATTGCAAAAGACATTTTAGTATAATGAATAAATGAATAATGAATCATCAAAAGTATTTAGACACAAATAAAATAACAATATAACACATAAAATCCAAAACACATCAAAATAAAAATAAAAATAGATGGAGACAAAAGAGGAACTTATATCAAATATAAAAGAATGGATAAAAATAGATAATGAGGTTATCAAACTTCGTTCCGAAATGAAAGATAGAAACAACAAGAAAAAAGAAATATCAGAATGTCTTGTAAATGTAATGAAAAAAAATAGTATAGACTGTTTTGACGTAACAGGAGGGCAAATCATGTATAAAAAAAGTACAGTAAAAAAGCCAATATCCTCTAAAACATTATTGTCTACGTTACAAACCTATTTTGAAAATTCGTCTGACATTCCGGTTGATGAATTGACAAAATTTATTATGGATAATCGCGAAGAAACAGTCAAAGAAACAATTAAACGAAAAATTGATAAATAAATGGTGTGATGTTTCCGAATTTGTCAACTTTATTTTATTTTATTTTACCAAGCGTTGATAACATTTTTGTTAATTCTTAATTCTTTTTTTGGAATCTGTATCATACAATAGTAGAAATATGTGTTCACAGTCTCTGGTGTCTAGATACGGTATATCAGATTCTTCTATACCTTTTTACATTGCAACCGCCGATTATTTTTGTAAAATAGCAACATAAATTCCATTCCACCAATTTTTAGATAATTCAGGTTCGGGAGTAACAGAATTATCCCAAGTTAATCTAATTTCTTTTTCATATAATACTTTCAAGTTTAACTTTTTAATAGAGTTAATTGTTCCTTCTCTAACGTCATGCCAATTCCAATCATCTACTATAAAAATAAATACATCATCTAAACAATTATAATAGTGTAATAATGCGTTATAATGACTTTGATTTGTATGATTTCCATCATACATATAAATATTGAATTTTTGCAAAGTAGTAACGTCTACTGTAAAGCAATCGTTTTCAATAAAATTTGCGTTATTTTCTCCTTTGAATTTTTCAAAATTAACTAAAAATTCACTTTTAGGACCTCCAAACTCACTCCAATTATCTATACAAGTTACGGTTGCTTTATTTCCACACATAGCAGAACATACAGAACTACCTTTCCAAGTTCCTATTTCTAAATATCTTGCGTCTTCTGTGTTTAGTAAATTGTTATAAAAATGTCTTGTTTTTGTTCCAGACATACCTTCCATAGTAATAATATAATATCATTTGTAATTTTTGAAATATTATTTTCAGCATTTTGAAATGCCGTTTCAATAATTGTTTTGTAAGTTTCTATCATTTTGTATGAATGTATATATTTTATATTATGTATATATTTTATATTATGTATATATTTTATATTATATTCAAACGCAAATATTTTACATACTGTGTATAAAATCCAATTTCATCCATATACATATACATTACAAGGCTAATATTTTCTCTTATTTGTTTAATCTCTTTTCGCGGATAAATGTGTTTATCCGCGAAAAGGACATGGGTAATCCGTGTTTTTGTATCCATACCTTCGTTGCGGATACAAAAACACGGATAGACCTTAAATAATATTTCAAAACAATTTAAAGTTTGTTAGTTTTTATATTTATTGTATAGTCAATGTTTCCAAAAAGTATATATAAAAATAATTCAACTGTCTCTACCTCTTACAACAATTTTGTCGCAAATGTCAATGACAATGAAAATGAAAATGAAAATGATGTTATAAATGATGACGAGTTTGTAAATGTACATGTAGATGAAGCCTCTCAAAGGTGTGACTATGAAGACATTAAAATTTCTTGTGACAAATACTACTATCCTGCATTAGATGAATTGAATAAAAATGTGGAAGACCTTGCGGATACTGGATTTTTGTTCTTATGTGAATACTCTATCAATACTGATGGTGTAACCCCTTTTTTACAGTTTCATTTGTCAAAAACATTGAATAAAGAATTGAGTTTCATTTGTTTGCCTTATACAAATAAAGAGTGTAACTCACTTACAAGTTTGTCAAATTTCAAAGGATTTTTAAAAGAAAAGTCAAATGTATACATGTTTTTTGAAATGGATAATAAAACTGCATCTAATAAAAAAAGAGTATCTGTATTGTCAGAAGAAATTATAAATAAGGAACACGTGTTTGGATTTAAAATAAGTGAAATTGTCAACATTTTTTTTGTAAATAAACACAATATATTTTTATTTTTAACAGATGAGAGGGGAAAGCTATATGAATTGCCTTGTTCTGCTTACTGTGGCGATGAAAAAGATGGAGCTGAATTTGCGGCTTATTTTGGAGTCTCGCCTAGTAAGCGTCTAGCACTTGTGGGTTCATATTATTATTTTACTAACTACGAAAATGCATTGAAAAATAGTACACAACATCCTAGTAAAAAAGCAATTTATAAATATTCTAAAAAAATTAGTGATGTTAATGGCGTGTATTATGAAAGAGGTCGTGTACTACGGTTTGCATTATTTTTAGGGAATACACGAGTTGTTATGAATCATCCAAATGATCCACATGATGAATCTGAAATAAAACAAAAACTGTTGGAAGAAACGAAATCTACCTCATCTGGTGAATATAATAAATTAAAACAGACTATGCGAATTTCAGATCACGATGGTAAATGGACGAAAGAATATGATAGTGTATTTATAAATAATTACTTGAAGTTGGATGATGGTACAGAATTGAATGAAGGGCCTTATTGGGTAGTCAAAGAGTACAATCAACAATTGTTTTTGAATTTAGAATAAAGATTATTTTTCTACATTGTTATATAAGAATAAATAACAATGTCGTCGTTATTAAAATGGGTTGGTTCCATATTTTTAGTCACATTTATAGTAAATATAATTATCAAGCTTTGTAATTTTTACAATATTTCTTCGTCTGTCTATGGAGCTTATTTAGCTTTTTATATATTTATATTTGCTGCATGTCTTATGTTACCTACGCAAATACCTGAATGAATACGAACCGAATAAATAAATAATTTAATGAAACAAAAAACTTAAAAACAACATTACATATATAATATACGCATGTCTCATTCTAAACAAATAATTACGCACATTGAAAATCGTAAGGAATTTATGGACTTATTACAAGTGAATCCAGGATGTATTGTTTTGAAATTTGGTGCAACCTGGTGTGGGCCTTGTAAAAAAATAGCACTCCAAGTGGAAGATGGATTTATGAATATGCCTGAAAATGTTATTTGTGGTGACATTGATGTAGATGAGAGTTTTGATGTGTTTGCTTTCTTGAAGAATAAAAAAATGACAAGCGGTGGGATTCCTGTTATTTTGTGTTATAAGAAAGGAAACATCACGTATGTTCCGGATGATAGCGTTTTAGGTGCAGACCCTCGCGAAATTGATGCATTTTTCAAGAGAGTATATCAAATGAGTTTGTCTGTTTCAGATTAATTTTTTTATTTTTATACGCAAATAAATAAAAATAAAAATAAAAAAATAAAAAGAATTTGTAGATAATGGAAGAATTGGATTTAAATATAGAACATTACAATTTAGAAGATTTATTGCATCTTTTCAAATTGGATTATGAATTTGGAGAACCTGAAATGAAACGCGCCAAACAAATTGTTCTTAAAACACACCCAGACAAGTCCAAATTAGACCCCAAATTTTTTCTTTTCTACTCCAAAGCTTACAAGGTTCTTTATCAAATGTATGAATTCAAAAACAAACAAGCCAAGAGTATTGAAAACTCTAATACAGACTATCTGTCTGCGGTATTATCAAGCAACGGAAACGGAAATGGAAGCGAGTATCAAGAACAAGACGATTACTCCAAGAAAAAAGCGCTGCAAAAATTCTTGGATAAAAATAAACAGTTGAAAGAAGTAAAGAACTTTAATCACTGGTTCAACGAACAATTTGAAAAAAACAAAATACAAAATGAAGAAGAAAGAAATGGTTATGGCGATTGGTTTCGTTTAGGTGACTTGAACGATACCGAAATAAAACAAACATCGATGGCTACCATGCAACAAGAATTTATGAAAAAAAAACAAGAAATTCGAAGCCAAGTTATGGTCGTCCATAAAGACATTAGTGAGGTCTACTACACACAAAATATAAATACAACTAATATAGCAGGAGAAGCCCCCGAAGAATATTCTTCTGGTTTATTTAGTCAACTACCATATCAAGATTTACGAAAAGCACATGTAGAATCAGTAATTCCTGTTACAGAAGAAGACTATTATGCTGTTCCGAAATTTAAGAATGAAAATGAATATAGAATTCATCGCAGCACCCAAGAACAAAATGCAAAACCTCTATCTGAACTTCAAGCACAAGAATATTTGGATAAACGTACAAAGGAAAGCAATATAATGGCATCTAAACGTGCTTATGAATTAGCAAAACAGGCGGAAATTGTCAAAGAAAATAATAAACAGTTTTGGAAAAATATATTAACATTGAAATAAAATGACTACATACAAGAAATTACAACAACAAAGTTACATTATTCTATTAGTTTTCTAAAACCACCATAGCGACTGCCATAGTGTTATCGTGTGTAATAGATGCATGTAGTCTATTTATATTCATAGCATTCAATTGACTTTTGAGTTCGCCTTCCACCCATACTTTTCCATCAACATATCTTAGTTCTTTCCAGTTCCAACCAGTTAAACCTACACCAAGAGATTTACCAAATGCTTCACGAAGCGCCCATCGTCCAGCCAATCGTTCTGCTAGACGATTGGGATTAGATTCAAGTAAGTAATTTGACTCTTCTATTGATAGAATCCTTTGACAACATCTTTCCTGTCCGCTTCGTTCAATCATATTATTCCAACGATTAACATCACATATATCTATTCCAATACCATAAATCATTATAAATAATTTACTACAATTATATAGTAGTATATTATTTTTACTAAATTATTTTTGTTTTACATAATTTACTACATCATTTACTGTTTTCAATTCGATTGCTTCAACATCCGGAATTTCAATGCCAAATTCATCTTCAATTGCCATAGTTAGTGGCAGGCAGAAAGTACCTAAACCAACAATTTTAAAAATATTGAAATATACTATAAATTTATTTAACTGCATGTATGATAATAAAATTATTTGAATGAAAATAATTTTATTTTTACTAATCCATTTCTAGGTACTTTCTGCCTTCCACTAGCCATAGTTAACTCAACCAAATCTAAACTATCCGCTCCTAAATCTTCAACAAAACTACTTGAATCCTTAATATCACCCTGAGGCACACCCAATTGCTCTGCTGTTATACTTTTTACTTTTTCGCAGAGTGTACTTTTACATTCTGGTGGAGATGTCATTGTACCATCGGGGGGTGATGTTGACGTACCATCAAGCCCTTACCTAAACACTCCGCCTCCATAAATAAAAGAAGAACCAATTATTACAAATGGCAATAAAACAAACGCCCATGCTAGTTCCTTCATTTTCTTTCGGCATAAAATAGAAAGAATCCAGGTCCAAAAGAGTGCAACTACCAAATCAACAATGAATGTTTGGACTGTAACGACTTTGAATAAAGCTTTGATAATAAAATAAACCACTAAAATAACAAAATAAGCTTTTGC
>Ga0214921_10007390_pt1 | contig 14672 bp, 16 predicted proteins | sample LL1505_MetaG_FD_177992 | JGI IMG/M metagenome (GOLD analysis project Ga0214921, IMG submission 177992) | Freshwater microbial communities from Lake Lanier, Atlanta, Georgia, United States - LL-1505 | ecosystem: Environmental > Aquatic > Freshwater > Lake | place: USA: Georgia | collected... | reverse complement strand
ATATCTATAAGTAGCTAGCGCACTAATATCAACAAGAAGAAAAGCTTTTAGTATACAAAATAAGATCAAGTTACTATTGATACCTAATATCATAAGTAAAAATAATTCAAAAAAACATGGTGATATCCAATAAACTACCATTGGTATAAAAGATAAGGCAGTAACCACAACTGAGGAATATAACAGCATTATCAATATAGATTTTTTACAAACAATTTTTTTATTAATAATATCTAATATCGCAAATAATAGTGCTGACAATAATAATATTACTATTTTAGTATCAAATTCATCTGAACCGGGATTTAAAGTAATAATAATTCCTGCTAAACCTAAAATTACTGCCAACCATCTTTGCCAAACTATTCGTTCCTGTAAAAAAATAATTGATAAAACTAGGATTATTAATGGAATGAAAGAACTTATTGCAGTAGCTGCAGTTAAATGTATAGTAGATAGTCCATATGTCCAGGAAGTTGTAGCAAGAAATAAAATAATTCCTCTTGTCAAGTGAATCGATATATTAGAGAATAAAACCTTTCTATCCCTGTAAAAAATAACAGGTATAAGTACTACGGATGCAAACAAAAACCGGAAAAATGTAATTTCAAAAAAATGTAGTTTTATATATTTTGATATAATATCATTTCCTACGTTAATAAACATACCAAACACAAACCAATAGACAGCCGTAAAATATTTTATTGACCTATATTCCATAATTTAGCTTAATTCCAGTTTATTCTATTATGTTAGCTATTAAAGACACTGCACTATCTAAGAAAGACTAATAAAATATAAAGTTGTTATGGTATCATTACAGAAAAACACCCTCTGTGGTCATTGTGAATACTACTCTATAATCTTATGCAAAACTTTTGTAGAAATGTTTATAAATTCCTTAATCTGATAGAAGATTCCCAACAAGACCTAGCTCATCACATATATCACTGTCCGAATCGTCAAGATGATTTTGGATATATATTAGATTTGATTCAAGCTGCTCTTTTACTTTATCTTGTGTAAAAAACTTTACTCTAGTAACAATTTTTTCTTGAGGAATTTTAAATTTAATTAGAGCTTTTATTGTAGATATCTCTCCTTTTATTTCACCTTCAATCTTTCCTTTTTCAAAAGCTTCCCTTCTTAATTCTTCTTGTGTTTCAAGTATATCTTGCGCCGTTACTCTTTGTTTCCAAGATAAAACTTCTTGTTCCCATGTGATTGCTTTCATAACTCCATACTCCTTTTTAACCTTTTCACTTTTATTTAGTTCCCTTTGTTGAGAAACACACTTCATCTATTGAAACTACATAAATTTCTATAAATCATATGTTTCAAAATCTGATAAACCCCCAATGAGATCTAGTATAGCACATGGTACATGTTAACAAAACAGTTTAAACAATTTAGCAACAGCCAAGGCAATGAAGCTGAGGAAAGTAGAATCAAGTTTGTCAAAACTCATAGCAGTTCTTTTATTTTCCTTCAACCTACCAAAAAGCCTTTGAATAATGTGATATATCAGTTTTTTTTATTTAATTTTTTGGACCAAATTATCCCCATTTTTTAATATCACTAATGGTTATTAAGTCTTGCTTTAACAATATTACGTAGCTGATAGCAAAAACAACATAACTCTTGAACTAAAAACATATATTATTATTTTAACAACTGTTGATAGAAAATAAAAATTATTTAATGTTTATTTTTAAAGGTTACTACTGCCTTAAAATTTCCAAGCTTAACAAGGTTTTTCTAACAATAATATTATTTTTAAGTTATCCTAATTTATCTTCGGCTTCTGGAATTAGTAGTGTATCCTACATAGAACCTATACCATTACAACATATGCCACTTAGAACTGGATTTACGCCAATCCTTCCTACTGAAAGCGAAAACGCACTGGATGGAATAGAACAGATGTCGCCAAGACCTATGCTTATTAGAACCGGCGTTGAACCAATCCTTCCTACTGAAGGCAATTAAATACATTATCATTAGGTATATGTTTTTATAACTGCATGGTTGTGGTGGAGGTTAGTTTACCACAACCTAACCAACTCCAAACTGGAGTGGTATGGTCATGCTTTCCTTTCCAAATCTGATTATAGAGGCGTACTTGGAGAGTATCAAATTGACTCTCTTCAAACTGGCGATAAAACATAGCATGCCCTTTAGATTTCATTTTTTAATACCTAAAGGACAAGTTAGATAAAATCTCTTGACTTTTATTATGAGTTGCGATACTATGTCCTATAGGTTTCGTATTTCAACACCTAAAGGATATGGTATGTTTTTTGAATATTTAGATACGCTCCGAATGTCTGGAAAAAGGCACTTTACTTTTCAAGGCATCATGCATGATTTACAAATTTCAGAAGCTTCAGCTAAATCCGGTTTATACAGACTTAAAAAGGCTAATAAGATTATAACTCCAATCAAGGGGCTATACGTTATTGTTCCTCCTGAACATCAACCATATGGATCAATTCCAGCCGAAGAGCTGGTACCCATCATTATGAAACATCTGAAAGCCGATTATTATGTTGGACTATTAAGTGCAGGATTATTCTTTGGTGCCACTCATCAGAAGCCAGCTCGTTTTCAGGTGATTACCAACAAGCGTATAAAACATTCCCTTGCATTTGGGGATATAGTCATTGAGCTTGTTTATAAAAAATCTTTAGATGGCCTGCCCACTCAAGATTTCGTAGTTGCTACTGGCTATTTAAAAGTATCCACTCCTGAATTACTTGCTATTGATCTTTTTAAATATTCGAAAAGAGCAGGCGGCATCAGCCATATTGCTACCGTTTTATCTGAACTTACCCCTCGTATTGATGAAAACCATTTAATAGAACTTGCTGAAAAATTAGGCGAAATATGCCAAATCCAAAGACTGGGATTTGTACTGGAAAGAATTGAGGTTATGGAAGACGAAGAGAAAAAGCAGCAAGTCATTAATAGGCTTGCAGAATATTTAGAAAATGTGGAGCGTCCATATGTATCTCTTGTTCCTTATATATCCAGGACCGGGCATTCCAAGTGCTCAAAGTGGAAAATTATTGAAAATACTGATTTTGAGAGTGATTTATGATACCAGAAATTTTTATTCAAGAATGGCGACAAAAAGTTAAATGGAGAAGTCCCGCACAGGTTGAACAAGATTTGGTTATCAGCAGAGCATTAATAGAGCTTTATAATGAACCACATATCAAAGAAGCTATTGTGTTTCGCGGAGGTACAGCACTAAACAAATTATTTATTAAGCCTCCGTCCAGATATAGTGAGGATATTGATTTTGTACAGAAAAATCCTGATCCAATAGGAAAAACAATTAATGCCATCAGAGATCTCCTAAGGCCGTGGTTGGGAAATCCAGCATGGAAAATTACTGAGAGAAGCACAAAATTGATGTATAAATATGAATCTATTAGCAAAATGCCTGCTAAGCTAAAAATAGAAATTAACACCACGGAGCACTTTCAAGTATTGCCATTAAAAACAGTGCCTTTTGTTTTAGAATCAGATTGGGCAAAGGGAAATACTGATATAATCACTTACGAGTAAAAGGCGAATTATGGCCACATCGTCATGAGGTTATTACTACTAGAGAAGTATTTAAAGCTTGCGAGGCAGTACGTATGGGATGGAATAAAAAACCCTTTCAGTATAGGGGGAAGGAATTTCTGTTTAGGGGTATATTAAAATGTGCTATTACCGGCCGGTTGGTAACTTCTGATACCAAAACCAAGAAATATGCAAATGGTAAAGTGGCAGAGTGGACATACTTACGAACATCGGATCCTGATAATCCGGAAAAGAAGTTATGGGTTAGAGAGGATGAAATAACTAAACAGCTTGAAGATATTTTACAAAACCTTGGAATAAAGAATCCTGATATATTAAAGCAGGTAATTGAATATTTGATGAATGTTAATGAAGGAAAAAAACATAATTTTAATCGTGAAATTAGTGCATTAAAACAGGAACATACATCAATTCAAAATAAACTTGATAATTTAATAGATCTGGTAGCTGATGGAATTTTAACAAGGGAAGAATTTTTACATAAAAAAAATAAATTAAAAGAACGTCAATATGAATTAAGTGACTTACTCAAAAGCTACGACAGAGTAGATGATAAATTTTCAAAAAAGCTTATAGGTCTTATAAACATTAGCTCTCAAGCTTATGAAACTTTCAAGGGTTCGACAGTAAATGAAAAAAGGGAATTACTGAATTTTATATTTGCGAACCTGGAACTAAAAGGCCGTAAGCTATGTTATACATTAGCTTTCCCGTTCTCAGAATTTGAAAAAATCAATAATTGTACCACGTGGCGGGAGTGACGGGACTCGAACCCGCGGCCTTCTGCGTGACAGGCAGATGCTCTAACCAACTGAGCTACACCCCCTCCCTAATATAATAGACTTGCCAAATATATATTAATTTAAGCTGCTACGCAAGTATTATATGGGTAAATTTACTCTAAAACTTGAATTAATCATGATACTAGATCAATTACCTTATCTTACCCTAAAGGATGGGGAATGGGTAAATCCCTATTCCGCCAACAGTATAGGATTAAATTTATCTTTACTATCAAGCCCTTACATATCACAATGATCCTGCATCGAGCCATTATCGCCTGACAAGAATTTTTCTAATGGGATCGTATCTGATGAGTCTACACCTACTGGGACTGGATGCCAAGAAAGTTCTGTACCCGCTCTGGTAGCTCTTCCCGGTATTGTTACTATCTCTCCGTCTGACCCAAGTGCAACCTCAGATATAGAGGAAGATGATGTAGAGAAGGAAGAATATGACATACTACCCAAAGAGGAAGATGAGGAAGAAGACGACGATGACGAAATCGAATATGACGGCATACTACTGCTAGATGAGGATGATAATGAAGAACAGGATGAGCTACTGTCCTTGGTAGGATCATACATCTTTTGTAGATAAATAGTCTGTTCTATTTCATCACTCGGTACCTCCTTCTTCGTCTTAAGAAATTCATTGACTACTTGACGGGCGGTTTCAAATGTTCCATCATACTTTTCAAGGTCAATTGAATAAATCACTGTTGCTATATAGGTATTTATTATTGAAGCAATTAGTTTATTTTTTGAACTAATTACCATATCTAATACACTTTGATCTTTATCATTTTTAATTTTTAACCCTAAATGCGGGCACTTGAGCCATTCAGTTGGTGGATAAATATCAGTAAGAACAAATTTATAGAAAGCAACTGTATCCCCTGCTCTGGTAAAAGGTATATGAAGCGGGGTATCACCTTGTTTATTCTGTTCATTTAAACCAAGAAATTCTTTGAAAGAGTTAATGCTTATTCCTAAGTAATCTGACGTTACTGATGATGCTAAATAATGCCCTGGTGTATTATCCATAAAGTCAAAATTTTTAAAACTATCATCCTTCCTATTGATCCGGCCTATCATTTTGGTTAAAATACTAGAGATATCCTCTTTTGCTTCCGCCGGAATGGGTATTGAATAAAAAAAGTCAAACATATCCCTACAAAATAAATGCAATAAGTTCCTTCCGTACGAATCAAAAAGTGATAAGTCTAACTTAGAAACTATTGTTTTGTTAGATAATAACTTTTTATATAAATATGGAGTTTGCTCACCAGATACCATGCTAAAAAGAGTTGTTAAAAACCCGTTGTGAGTAGTATCTTTCAAATTAATATCTGCTCCTTGTTCTATGAGACATAAGCCAACATCTATTAATTTATCTTGTTTTTTAGGATCAATTTTAAACTTCTTATTCTGCGGTATACCATACATTTCTTTATAATTCAATTCTGGTACCCTACCAACTTTTGCAAGTTGTTGAGCTACTAAATTTAGTAAAGTTCTTCCTTTATACTTCTCATTAACGTCTCCTACTGGAAATGATTCAATCATTCCTACATCTACGTAACCTGATTCAATTAGCTGTCCAAGTAAAAAATCACCATCTTTCTTTAATGCTGCTACCTTTTTTAAGTTTTCCTTATTAAGCAGTTTTTCTGGGGTACACTGTGTATGATCAATAAGTCTGGTTAAAAATTCTAATAAATTATATGATTCTAATTTGCTAGAATATGTTTTGCTAGTTTTATAATTAATTAAATAAGTAAAATTATCTAGTACCGATTCTTCCTCAGCAATAATACTTTCAATAAAATTTTTAATTTCTAGGCTAGACTTCTCAGTAAGGTATTTTTCTAGTATTGTAATTTTTGGCTTTAACAGTTTATCGTTTTCATTTAGGGACTTTATATTCGCAAAATTCAAAAATTCAGTTATGTAGATAACTAGATCTATTATTTTTTGAATAAACTCTAAAACACTTTGTGGTCTTGAATATATTTTTAAAAATTTACTAGAATCTAAATCAATTTGAATTAGGTCTAGCGTTTCAAGAGCATATTTTAAATATGGACGCTTTGATTTATCTTTTAAGATAAACTTATCAACAATTTCGAGTTTTTCCTTGATTTCTAAAAAAAGTGACAACTTTTGGTTAAACTCATACTTTTTAAGCTCGCTTAAATAGTTAAATTCATCAATTAATCCAGCATATTCTGATATAATAAAAATAAGATCTTCATCCTTCAAATAATGAGAAATATATGAAAATGGATTATCATAACTTGGCAAGCTGCTCACCTTAGATTTATCAATGCTTATTGCTTCAGTAGGCAGGTTAAATTTACAGAAATTTAACCATGTGATTGCTATATCTGTATATTCTATTTGTTTTTGATAATACTTAACTCCACCAAAAAATGAAGGGATAATACCTAAATATTCCAGTATAATAGAAGTCAAAGAGTGTTCCACGCTGTATACACTTGAAGCTCTGCTTAAGGCCGGTTTCTCCCCCTCACTTCTTTCAGTATCAAAACATGATGTAATAATTATCTTTGACAAATTTTCATGATACTTTTTTCCTATTACAAATGTTGTAGGGCTTTCGCCTCTAAATTCTTGGAAAAATTTATGATGGAAATCAATTTGTTCTTGTAAAGATTTTCTGTATTCTCTTAGTTTTAATATTAAACTTTCTCGAGAGTTTTTAGCAATAATAGAATCATAAAATAAAGAGTAATCTTCTGTTAAAGATTCTACATTTTTTATTAATTCGGCTAATTTGGTCAAATTTTGCCCTTTTAGCAAGCTAAATAACCCACCTCCAGATTTTGCAGTGTTAACCTGTTCAGTAGTTTTAACTTGTAAGCTCTTATTAGTAATAAGTTCAATATACTTAGAGGGATTTTCCCATAACTTAAGTTGACCCCTTAAATCAATTAGAAGATATAATGAACTTGAAAATATATTTGTAAGTTGTGCATATAATTGGTGGTCATAAATAGAAATATAACCCCCATTTTTTCTTTAAAACTATTTATTACATGCAAAATACTATCTTTATCACCTGGTTTTTTAGGCAATTTTGCGAGTAAAGGTAATTTTTCTTTTGTGGTTTCTAGGAAATCTTTTCTTAAATCCACTTTGGATTTAAGTAGCTCGACATTAATTATAGAACTCAGATAATCGACCACACCGCTTATTTCCCCAATAGATTCTTTTTTTATCCAATTACTTGCTTTACCTAATACTTGTTTTAATGAGACTTGGGGATAAGGAAAAATAAGCGAATTAACCATTTCGGAAGGATGCAAAGGTTTATGAGTCAGATTCTCTAGTACTTCCAAATCTTCAAGCTTTTCATTTAGTTCTTTATTTAATTTTACCCTCAGTGCTTCTAGTGGAAATTTTATCTTTTCGAGTTCTTCAGTTAGCTCTTTGTTGAATTCCGCTCTCTTTCCCTGCATTGAGGCTTTTATTTTTTCACTTTGTTCTGGGTTGGATTCGATTATAAGTTGTTCTTCCTTATTTAGTTTTTCCAAGGACTTTCTAATATTCTCCCTCACTCTATTAAGCTGAACTTGTTCTTTATCATTTACCTCCACGATTTTTGTTTGTATATTTCCTATTTCTTGCTTAAGGCGTATTATTTCTTTTTCTTTTTCCTTGGGCACGAGTTCTGTCTTTTCCAGCTTTTTCGTTTGCAAAGCAATTTTGCTTTTTACTATCGTTAACTCTTCTGGCCCAGAAGAAGGCAAAATCTCGGCTAACTTCTCCAAAGCTTTAAGAATATCTTTAGGTGATATAACTATCTCCTTTTCTTTTGATTTATGATCCTTATGCTCTTCAATCCTTTTTTCCGTTTTTTTCATAAAATTCCATCCTTGCCACTAATTAATTTTAGAATATAAAAATTATAGATTTTTAATTTATAGTTGTACAATAATACAGGCATTATTCTAAAAATTCCATTTATGTCAAGTTCAACTTATAGTTAAATTTGGATTTACTAAAAATAACTATTAACATGATACTAGTTCTATTAATTAAAAGGTTAAAATGGCACACTTATTACAACCATAAGTAAATTTAATAGTTGAAAAATGAAAAAAATAATGTATTTTTGGCCTCAAATTATTAAAATAATATTATTATGGGATTTATTAATTATTTATACTGTTGTTTTGAGGCGATATTTGATTGCTTAAGCTGTTGTTTTCGTAATAAAGACAACAGGCCATCATTAACCGACTTAATGAATGCAACCAATACTAATGAAGATTCTCAACAAAAAAAATCTGAAGTGGAGCTAATAATAGTATCTCCTACAATCGACAATGAAAAATCATCTATAAAACCAAAATTTGAACATAAAGAATTCAAACCGAGGTTAGGGCTTGTAATACCAGAAAGCTTTGATCGTTTGGATAAAAGGCTGGAAAAAGCCCCTGAAGATGAAACATTAATTCAGATTTATCAAAAATTATCGCCATTGGCGATATCTCAAAAAATCTCAACTGAGTTGTGCTCTAAAATTATGGATAGAGACCTAGAAAATTTAAAAAACTATTTGGAATTAACAAAAAAACTAAGGATACACAAACTAATTGAACAAGATGAACTTGACGTTATATTAAGCACTTGTTTATCCTTTAGTGCAGAATCCGGATCAATAAAAATCTTAGAAGAGTTGATGTCTTTTATATCACAATTTCGAAAAAGTGATCAAGAATATATTTTAAAAGCCTATCCATTAGCTCTTAAAGTAGCAGTAAAAAATGGTCATACAGATTTTATAAAAGAATTAACCGATTATTTTTCCCAAATTGTATCTGATGATCGTAGCTTTTTTGAACGAGCCAAAACAGAGGCTATAATCAAAGTAAAAAGTCTCTATGACGCTCCAAAAAACCAGGAAGAAATTTTAAAGACTTTAGAGTCGTTAAAATATGAAGTTCCACAAAAAGACGTTATTATTGACTTAACAACAGCACTTACTGCCACCGCACCCGAACCAGTTCTCAGTATAAGAGAAGCACTCCAAACGTCTCCCCCTACTGATCTTTCTAATCCTCAAGAATCAACAGTTGATCAGATCGGAGACTTAGAGGGATCATCCATGTATGTATATTAGTTATGTCCTGGAATTTATTAGTTTTATAGTATCTTCAATACCAAAAAGCTTAATAAATGATCCAAGACGCGGGCCTTGAGTCTGACCAAGTAAAATTTCATACAATTCCTTAAAAAAATCTCGGAGGTTCTCATAGCCAGCATTAGAACCAATAGCATAAATCTGGTTTTGAATTTCTTCAGCAGTTATGTCTAGGGAAGAATTAACTAACATTTCTTTAATCTGCAACAATAATTTTTTATGGTTTTCATTCGGTGCAAGATATTTCTTAGTAGCTTTTACAAAATCATTATAATAGGTAATTGCATAACCGACCATATGATCCAGGTACGGAGCATTTTCCGGATTGGCTTTTGGTGCATATTTACTGATAAATCCCCATAGTACTGATTTATCCTCAGGGTTACAAACTGCTGCTAGATTAAGCAGTAAACTAAAACTAATTCCGTAGGTATCTATCTTCGGAACATTACCTTTATGGATATGAAAAACAGGATTAACCAGTTTTTTGGTTATATCTTCTTCTTCGTGATATTTACTATTAAAAACTAAATATTCATCAACAGTCTTTGGTATTACATCAAAATATAGCCTTTTTGCTTTACCAGGTGATTGATACATAAATAGAGCAATACTCTCTAAAGGCGCATAATGTAGCCACTCATCGACGCTTATGCTGTTGCCTTTGGATTTTGAAATCTTGCTTCCCTCCTCATCCAGGAATAATTCATAAAAAAACTGAATCGGTACTTTACCACCGAGAATTTTACATATGCTACTATAAATTTCACCGTTTGGTAGATGATCCTTACCGTACATTTCATAATCGACGTCAAGAGCGGCCCAGCGCATACCGAAGTCCGGTTTCCACTGCAATTTGCAATTCCCTCCAGTTACCGGAACTTCGACTAATTCATTTCGCTCATTACGATAAAACACCGAACCGTTTTCGAAGCTAACTTTTTCGATTGGCACTTGCAGCACCACGCCTGTCTCAGGACAAATAGGCATAAAAGGTGAATATGTTTTCTGACGTTCCTGACGAAAAGTAGGAAGCATCAAATTCATTATTTCATCATATTTCTCGATTGTTTTAAGCATCATATGATCGAACATACCGGCTTTATAACATTCTGTTGCACTATAAAAACTATACTCAAAACCGAACCTGTCTAAAAACGACCTAAGCTTTGCATTCATATAATGCCCAAAACTTTCTGCCTCCCCAAAAGGATCAGGTATAGATGTAAGAGGTTTTCCCATATGACTCGCAACCATTTCCTGATTAGGAATATTAGATGGAACTTTTCTTAATCCATCCATATCGTCGGAAAAACAGATTAACTTTGTCGGGATATCGCAAATCTGTTTAAACGCTTCCCTAACCATAGTAGTTCTTGTAACCTCGGCAAAAGTACCAATGTGAGGTAATCCAGACGGGCCATAACCTGTTTCAAATAGAATATAACCTTTTGCAGGAGTTACCCCGCCTATAAGGTCATAAATCCTTTTTGCCTCTACAAAAGGCCAAGCAGTTGATTTTAGTAAATCATCAAAGTTAAATGCCATAAAAACCTAAAAATATTCTTGCAAATTACCATAAGAATTATAACCTATATAACTATAAATTTATAGCGCAAAACTAAAAAAACTTATGTTAACAAGAAACCCTTATATTTTACTGCTTTTACTGGCAAGTTTCTGTTTGTTTAGTGCTTATTTTGTTGAATACATAATACAATTAGCCCCCTGCCCTTTATGTATATACCAAAGATTTCCATATCTAATATTTATTTTCGTCTCAATAATTGCAATAGCCGGAAAGGAATATAAAGCATGCAATACTTATTTAGTAATAACAGCACTCGGCACAATAGTTCTAGCAGGTTATCATACAGGAATCGAAAGAGGTGTTTTTGAGCTCTCAAGTCTATGCAAACCACTAATTTCCGTAACAGATAATATTTCAGTGCAAGATTTTACAAAATTGCTATATAATCAGAAAATAGCGATGTGCAACAAACCAGCACTAGTGGTATTTAACCTCTCCATGGCAGAATGGAACTTATTATTGAACATAATACTGCTTGTTTTCTTTATCAAATACAGAAACTTTCAGGAAAAATAATTTAGGGAATAAGTAAAAAATGCCAAAACCATTCTTTAATGATACTCATAGTAAAAGAATTGAGGAAATTATCCGTGTTAATCATGCAGGAGAATTCGGGGCTAAAAAAATATACCAAGGGCAGATAAAATACTGTAAAAACCCTGATGCCCAAAAAGTACTGAAGATCATGCTCGATCAGGAGCAAAAACATCTGGAATATTTTAGTAATAAAATCCAAAAAGGCTTCTCACGACCGACAATATTTATGCCACTATGGAGCATAGGAGGCTATTTAATGGGAGCAATATCAGCTAAAATCAGTCTGAAAGCTGCTATGATCGTGACTGAAAATGTTGAAACAGTAATCGAAGATCATTATGCCACACAAATAAATTACCTTGAAACTCATGATGCAAAAAACCCAATACTAGATAATATCAAAAAATTCCAAGCTGATGAAATAGAACATAAAGATATAGCTATAACCCACATTCAAGATAACAGTAATATATTGGATAACTTCCTTGGAAATTGTATAAAAGCTATTTGCAGGGCAGCAATTTTTTTGAGCAAAAAATTATAATCCTATACTGTTATGAAGCTGTTTTTAATGAGGCATGCCGAAGCAACAACGCTAAATCATCAAGATGACCGTCTTAGAGAACTTACACAAAAAGGAATAAAAGAAGCTGAAGAAGCAGCAGCGTTTCTACAAAAATATAAGATTGATAAAATCCTGGTGTCAAATGCTGTGCGAACAATCCAAACAGGAGAAATTATATACAATAAGATAAACTCTGCTAAGTTTGAAATTTGCCTGGAACTATACGCTAGCACTTCTGAAGATATAATAGAACTAATATCCAGACAACAAGATCAAGATAAAAATATACTAGTTATAGCACATAACCCAGGTATTTTTGAGGCTGCTTTAGAACTAGCACATGGATCACCGGAATACGAATCCATAGTAAAAAACGGCATGCCAACTGCAAGAATTATTAAATTAGAACTTGATAATATAAGTAGCTGGCGAAATATTAATTAGTTTTCTCTTATCGTCTGTGCCTGTGACGTGATTTTCTAAACTTAGATTTCCCCTGTGGCTCACCCTATAAAAACCCTTATTAATCCCTAATTTTTATCATCATCAAGAACAGTAATTATGCCTCTTAAGATTTGCAATTCTCCTTGTGAAAGCTTATCTATTCTAGAAAATAAGTTCCTAATTTTATTAGTCATATGTTCTTTTTTCTCCGGCATCCTGAAAAAATTTTTCTCTTCCAGTTTAGAAAATAGATGGCTATAAAAATAATTTAGTTCAGCACACGTAGCTAACTTATGGGTGTTATTTAAATCTCCTCTTTTTTGCCTTTTTATACCAAACAGTTCATAACACACAATTGATACTGCATGAGCAATATTTAGGGAAGTAAAATTCTTATCGGTATCTATTACTAATATCTTATTAGCATATGTTATTTCTTGATTATTAAGACCACAATTTTCACGGCCAAACATTATTCCTATAGAATAATTACTATCTATATCTTGCTTTAAATTTCGCGATAAAACGTAGTTTTTGTTAATAGCTCTAACTACTCCGGTAGTAGCATAAATAAAAGATAAATCGCTAACAGCCTCTTCTATTGATGAAAAAACTTTAGCCTGATTTATTATATCAATTGCTCCTACCGACATACTTTCTGCTTTTTTATTAGGCCAGCCGTCCCGTGGCGCAACAATACGCAAATCCCTTAAGCCAAAATTTTTCATAGCTCTAGCACTCGCTCCTATATTTTCCCCTAATTGTGGAGCAACTAAAATTATAGCAATATTATTATTTATCATGACAAATCAAAAGCGTTATAAGAAATCAACAGGGTATATCATACTACCTATCGGTAGGTAACCCGCCCAGAAGAAAAACTGCATAATTCTCCATTTACAAGTTCCACACAAATAGCCCCTTCATTATCTATCCCTCTAAATATTCCGGAAACTTTTCTTATCCCATCATCCAAAGTTATATCTTTATTCAAATTATACGAAAATTCAAGCCATCGCTTCTTGATACTATCAAAGCTATCTGGTTTTTGCCATCTAGAATAATGAATTTGAAACCTATCCATAAAAGTGTTTAAAAAACTATCTGGGCTTTTTAAAATAATCCCCTCACTTAATAAACTTGTGACTGATATATTTGGTATATTAGGTATAAAATGAGTATTAACTCCAACACCAATTATAACATAATTTATACCTTGTATATTTGTAGACTCCAGCAAAATACCAGAAACTTTCTTCCCTTCTATTAGAACATCATTAGGCCATTTCAATTTAATATCAGCTTTTGGAGCTTTAAGCGTATCTATAAACTCCAGAATTGCTTCTCGTAGCACAATAGCAGTAAGAAAAGATAATTCTTTTATACGATTTATACTTACCGCTGGCTGAAGCAAAATGCTCATATGCAGATTGCCGATAATAGATTCCCATGGTTTACCCTTCGTTCCTCTGCTATTAGTTTGAGCTTTTGCTACAATTACAAAATTACCCTTTATCCCACTTTTTGCAAGTCGAAGAGCCTCATCGTTAGTGCTATCAATCCGGTCAAAAAGCAGTAAATTATAATCCTTTGGCCACGGTAACATTATTTTGATAACCAATAATCTATATATAGAAAATTAAATCTTTTAGACTTATAAAAGATATGATGAAGCAAAAATAAAGAAAAACAATGTAAATCCTACAGAAATAACCGATACTGATAATAAACCACGATTCGTAGGTATAATTGCCGTTTTTTCAACTGCTTCCATGAAATACATATATTTTACTACCTTTAAATAGTAAAATGCAGCTATTACACTGCTAATGACACCCAATACCGCCAAGGTAACTTCACCCTGTATAATAGCGTTATAAAAAACATAGTACTTGCCAAAAAAACCGGCAAGAGGCGGCAGACCTATCATTGAAAACATTATTATTGCTATTGATGCCGCAATAGTTTTTCTTTCTGCAGAAATCCCTT
>Ga0214921_10007389_pt1 | contig 14672 bp, 9 predicted proteins | sample LL1505_MetaG_FD_177992 | JGI IMG/M metagenome (GOLD analysis project Ga0214921, IMG submission 177992) | Freshwater microbial communities from Lake Lanier, Atlanta, Georgia, United States - LL-1505 | ecosystem: Environmental > Aquatic > Freshwater > Lake | place: USA: Georgia | collected 2015-05-28 | reverse complement strand
AAGATTGCGCAATCGAAACCCTTCCCACCAACGCACGGGGGGCAAGTCGATCCGATCTGCCAAAGAAATCGCCCGCTCGCCCCATTCGCCGCTCAACAAGTGGCCCTTGCTGTACAGCGCCTCCTCGGCCTCCTGCCAGCACTTCCTGATCTCTTCCCGATCACTTTCCGTGAAGGAAGCCGCTCCCAGAATAATCTCTGTGCCGGAGGGTGTTGCTCCCTCCACCCCCAGAGTTCCCGCCACCGCTTTTTGCCATTGCAATAAATGGCTATCCGCAGTGTTCCCGCTCGACACAAGGTCGCGGATTTTTCGTGCGTCTTCCTTCCAAGCCGCCAACGATTCTTTCCTTTGTTTTTCCTGATCCGTCAGAAATGCCCTTCGTCGTGCCCAAATCCACCACCCGACAAGGAGCCCAATCCAAGGAAGGGCACAAAGAATTTTGAGCAAACTGGATGCTACGGGCGCAAAGGTCACACTGGACCGTCCCAAGATGGGCTCCTGAGGCAGACCGGGCGCACCATACTGCAAAGGTTTTACCGGTCGACCCGCTGTCGTTACGGGTGGGGGGGCCTTTTCTTTGGCTCCTGAGGAGAGATTGCCCGAGCCCTGGGTCTGCGGAGTGGCCAAAGAGAGACCCCCCGCACCCTTGGTCACGGTAATTTTGGGAGGCTTGGCCTCGGCTGTCTCATAGGACTTTTTCTTCGGGTCAAAGTACACAAACTTCACCGACGGCAACTCATACTCCCCGCTCTGCGTTGGAATCAGGACCAGATCCTCCACCACGGCCCCGCTAAAGATTTCCGTTCCATTGAATTCTTTCCTGAGTTTGGGTTGGATCGTCCGGACTTGATTGGGAATAGACCGAGCCGGCAACTCCACTCCCATAGGCCAGTTTCCAGTCCCTCTCAGGGTCAGGGTCCAGGTTACCGGCTCCCCCTCGTTCACCTGCTCCGGAACCATCTTGGATTCCAAAACAAACTGCCCGACGGCTCCTTTGAACCCGGCTGGAGAGCCTGAGGGCAAGGGCTGGACTTGAAGGGGTACGGCATCTGTCGAAACCTCAACCTCCTCAGAGCCGGGAGCTGTGAAAAAGAAAGACCGGCCACCCATCGCCGTATCAAGATCCAGTTTTTGCCGGATCGGCGGAAGATCAAAGGTTCCGACCTTGGGGATCATCGCCCGAGTGTGGAACTGCAAGCCCTGCGACCCTCCCGGACCAATCTGCTGGCCACGATCCCAGGCTTCGGCTGAAAAGTTTTGCACGTCCCATAATGGCGTCGTCTTCACCCTGCCGCTCCGATTGCCCGTGATAAAGACCCGGTAGTTCACATCAAAAACTTCGCCGGCATACGGATGACTAGGATCGGCGGATGCCGTTGCCTGCACCGCCCCGGCAGAGTTTCCTGGATTGGCTACAGGGGGTGGGGTGTTTTGGAAGAACCCCGGCGGAAAAGGGAGGTTCTGTTGCGGGGTTCCTGTCGGCCGCCGCGACGGCACAGCCGTCGTTGTTGCGTCCAGCGCTAATCCTGGAACCGTTTTCTTTCCTTTGTCCGTCGCCACCTCAAAAGAAGGAATCTGTATCCGTCCTGCCTGGGTTGGCAGAACGGCATAACTTAACGTGGTAGACGAGCTCGTCTGAAAGTTGATCATGGAGAAACTGGTCGCCCGTCCCGGTTGGCCCAGAATCTGTAGCCCGTTGACCTGCGGTACGTTAACCGAACCGGAGGGTTGGCAGTCCGTGAAAACCAATTCCAGCTGCCCCGCCTCATTGGGGGCTAAGGAGCCCGGCTTGTTCCAGCTCACGGACTGGGATCGTCCAATGCCCATCGACCAGAGCCCCAGGAGGAAAACGCCGATTGTCTTTTTCATGCAATCTACCATGGCTTTCCGCTTACCCCGGGGGAGGGCTGTTGATCTTTTGGTTGCAACCTTTGCTGAAGAAGAGCCGGGCTGTCCGATTGGCGAACTTGGTCTAGGCGAGCCATGGCCTCCAAGCCGCTCGGCGTGTTGAAACCATCCTTTTCCTTTTTCCCTGTACCTCCGCCCACCATCCTCATTCCCGCAGGCGCCTCCTTTTGGTTTTCCTTTTTGTCTGTTCCGACGGATGCCTGTGAGACTGACTCAGATTTCTTTTCCTGATCTTTCTTTTCCTTCGCCAAGCCTCCAAACCCTGCGCCCTGATCTTGGATGGGATTTAAATCATCCTCCTTTGCCCGATCCCTCATCTTCCCTTCCCCTTCCTTGCTCGAACTGAAATCTTTCACCCCATTGGGGTCTTTGCTTTTTCCTTTGGCCTCTTTTTGTCCCTTCCTCTCCTTGTCACCATCCTGCGGCTGCTTCCCTTCAGACTTTTCCGAAGAACCTTCCCCATCCTTTCCTTGGCCTCCCTTGCCTTGCGACGGTGGACTTTGCGAATCGTCCTGCCCTTCACCTTCCCCCTCTTTCTCACCCTTTTGTCCGTCCTTTTGGTCCTGGTCTTCTTGGCCGCCCTGGGAATCTTTTTTGTCCTGCCTGGAATTCTTGTCCTTTTTGGAGTCCTTTTTTTGCTCCTTGTCTTTTTTCGATGACTTCTGTTTTTGATCCTGCGGGGGCGGAGGGGGCTGAAGTTTTTGCAGTTGCTCTCTCAAGCTTTTCCAATCTGCAGCACGAGGATCCTTCCTCTCGCCGGCATCCACCCCGGCTAAGGCGTCCCCCACCATGTTCCGCCATGGCTGTTGTGGGTCGGTGGCCTTCGCCGAGGGGGAATTCAACCTGGAAACGGACTCCGGTTCAGAACCAAACCGAATGGTTTCCTCCGCCATCCGCGCGTAATCGCTGGCGGGTGGTTGGATTTTCTCCGCCAACACAGCCACGGTCTGCCTCAATTCCGGGGGGGAGCCCGGATTGATTCCTTGGGGGGACAGTCCGGCCACACAGGCCCCTCCACAACCCCACAACCCCAAACCCATCAGGATATCTCTCCTTTTCACGCCGCAACCTCTGCTCTTTTTTTTGCCACCAGCTTGGTTGTCTTTTTGAGAACCGGGGGCAAAGCGGCCTCTCCCGTGGTGGTGGTGCCCATGGCCACTCTTCTTCGGGTTGGTAGCGAGGGAATTTCCAGCGCGAAACTGGCGAACAATAAGACAAGTGCCGGACCCAAAAACAGCTGGAAGCGCTCGGCCTGCCGTGCCTCTCGACTTTTCGAAAAATCCCCGGCCTTGCCTTGGTCCACCGTCTCCTTGATTAAGCCCGCCAAATCCACCCAGTTGGAAGCTTCCCGGTAAGCGCCGCCTGTTTCCTGCGCGAGCTCTTGTAAGGTCGCGGGCTCCAACCGGCTCAATACCGCTGCACCCCTTTCGTCCTTCATCACCCCACCCTGAGGATCGGTCAACAACGCCCCGCCGGCCGTCCCAATCCCCAGGGTGATGATTTTGACCTGCTTGCTCTTCAGCTCTGCCAACGCCGCCTTCCACCCCATGTCGTGGGCCTCCCCGTCACTCAGGACGATAAGAAATCGGTCCGCCGCGGTGCTTTGTCCAAACGCCTCGTTGGCCACGCGCAACATCCCCGCATAATCGGTTCCTGCCTGAGGCAGGTACGAAGGATCCAGCCCGGGCAAAATATCCCTCAGCACCTCATAGTCCGAGCTTAAGGGAACCTGCAAAAACGAAGTGCCTGCAAAAACCGCCAGTCCGACCCTTTCCCCTTGTAACTCATCCAATAAGTTCCCGATCAAAAGCTTGGCCCGGGCCAATCGGGTCGGTTTGACATCGTCGGCCAGCATGCTGGCCGAAAGATCCAGCGCGATCAGGACTTCGCGGGATTGATCGAACACCGTTTCCTCCAGAGTTCCCCACTGGGGGCGGGCCAGCGCCAGTAGGGCCAAGATGGAACCAGCCCCCAGCCAGAAACCCCTCGACCCTCGGTTCGCGCGTGGCCGCTCGAACACCGCCCGGGTACCCGCCCAACGACGAAGAATTTTCGGCAACGCCACTTTTCCGCCAGCGCCGCCATTTCCGCGAAAGATGCTCCAAGCGATAAGTGGCGCCAGAGGCACCAACCCGAGAACCCACCCGTTTTCCCATTGGACTCCAAGGAGCTGGGTCATATGGCCTTACCCCATCGCCCCGGCCGGGCCAGAGCCAATCCTCCGATAAAAGACACCATCCCCGGCGCCCCGAAGGCCAAAAACCATTCATGGGCCTTAAGTTGGGATTTCGCGTTGAATTCGATTCTCTGTCTTTTGTCGATGGCGGCAAACGCGGCCTCGGCAGTTCCTACATCCATCGCCCGGAAGAACTTACCTCCGGTTAGTTCCGCGATTCTTTGCAGGGTCTCCTCATCCAGATCGGAAATCGCCTGCCGGTAACCCAATTTTCTTCCCGCATTGTCGACCACGGGCATGGGCACCACCCCGGGCTGCCCAGCCCCGATAGTGTAAACTGGAATTCCCTTGGCCCGAGCCAGTTGGGCAGCCTGCATCGGCGCCAATACTCCGCTGTTGTTAGATCCGTCGGTCATTAGAATAATGAAAGCCCCTTTTCGCTGTCCGCCATCTTCCCGCTCGCTCTGCTCTAGACGCGAAACCGCCAGACCTAGTCCGTCGCCGACCGCCGTGGCATCTTCCACCAGCCCGACTTTCAGCCTTCGGATCTGCCGCGCCAACCAATCATGATCAAAGGTTAGGGGCGACAGGGTGTAGGCGCGGCCCCCATAGATCACCACCCCGATTCGATCGGTCGGGCGCCGTGAAATAAAAGCCTCAATGATAGGCTGGATGGCCTGCACCCGATTGATCCGGCCATGGGGCCCTTCGTAATCCTCCGCCAACATGCTGGGAGAAAGGTCGATCGCCAGCATGATGTCATAGCCTTTTTGCCGAACCTGCTTTTTTTCCTCCAGCTGTTGAGGTCTGGCCATCGCCAGGATCAACAGCACGAGACCGACTCCGGCCAGAACGGAGGGAAGCCTCCCCAATGAAACGGTGCGGGTTCCCGCCCAGCGGGCCACCCGCGGAATGACCAGGACCGGCCGGGACCGCCGACTCCTCCACCAGACCGTCAGCGGTATCACCAGCAAAAGAAGGAGCCAGAGCGGATCAGCCAACGTCCAGCCCCCGGGAAAAAGAGCCCCCTTCATTTCCTTGCTCCCTTCATCCTTTTACGGAAAAAAGCCACCATGGCATCGAGTAGGTCCCCTTCTGTCCCGGCCTTGAGTCGATGAAGCGGGCTGGGAAACCACTCCAGCCAGGCCTTCTCTCTCTCTTCGGCCCATTCCTCATGCCGTTGCTGGCTGTCCCGGGTCCCTGTGTCGAAAGCCAAAACCTCGCCTGTCTCCGGATCCACCGCGGGCAGAACTCCCATCGCGGGAAGGCTCACCTCCCAGGGATCATCCACCCGCACCCCGATGATTTCATATCGTTTTTTGAGTGCGGCCCAACCGGCCCCCACCGGCCTGGGAGGAAAATCGCCAAACCACAGAACCACGCTGTGCTTGGGAAAGGCATGAAAGAAAAGTTTCCAATCCAAGGACGCTTCCGGTCCATCCTCGAGTCGCGGGACGGGCTGTCCCAACAGGGTGGCCGCGGTGCGAACGATGTTCACCCTCCCACGAACGGGTTGCCTCACCACATGCCCCGCCGGCGTGGCGTGCCAAAAGCCCACCCGGTCGCGATTCCCGGCCGCAGTTAACGCAAACAGTCCGGCCAATTCCAAAAGCGCCTCCCGTTTGGTTCTTCGCCCGGAACCAAACTGGAGGGCCGGCGTATCCTCAAAAAGAAGAACCACGGTGAGTTCGCGTTCCTCGATGAACTTTTTGCGGTAGAGCTCGCCCAATCGCGCCGAGACATTCCAATCCACATCGCGGATGTCATCGCCAAACTCATATTTAACCACCTGATCGAATTCTCGCCCGCGACCGCGGAACGCCGAACGATACTCCCCGCCCAAAAAGGAATCTGCCGCCGTGCGGACACGCCATTCCAGCTTTCGAAGAAGGGCCAGCGGGGCCTTGCGGGCCACCTCTCCAGGCGCAACAGCGGTACTCATTGGACCAACCCCTCGGCGCCTCCTTAATATCCGGCCGGCACAGGAACCCGGGCCAGAACACTCTGCAAGATTTGATCGGTCGAGGTCTCCTCCGCTTCCGCCTCATAGGTCAATCCAACACGATGCCTCAAGGCATCCAGAAAAACGTTTTGTACGACTTCCGGTGTCGCGTGATCCATGCCCTGCAACCAAGCCAAGGCCCGGCTGGCCTGAACCAGAGCCAAAGAGGCTCGGGGACTGGCTCCATAGGAAAGAACTTTCGCTCCACCCCCTTGGGCCAAAGCCGCTTCGCGGGTCGCCCTCACCAAGGCCAGCATATAGGCCTGGAGCGGTGGACTGAGATGCACCTCGTCCACTTTTTCCCTCAGAGACAACAACTCCTCACCCGAAGAGACCGCCTCCAACTTCGGTTGGGTGGTTAATTGGCCCCAGCGCTCCATCATCGCTCGCTCCTCCTGCTCGGTCGGGTAGTCGACCAGGATCTTGAATAGGAACCGGTCCGTTTGCGCTTCGGGCAACGGATACGTCCCTTCCTGTTCCAAGGGGTTCTGGGTCGCCATGACGAGAAACGGTTTGGGTAAATGGTGCGTTTCGCCCCCGATGGTCACTTGCCGCTCCTGCATGGCTTCCAGCAGGGCGCTTTGCACCTTGGCCGGCGCCCGGTTGATTTCATCGGCCAGCAACAGATTGGCGAATACCGGCCCTCGATGAACGCGAAAATTCCCCTCCTTCGGCTGAAAGACCATGGTTCCCACCACATCGCTGGGCAAAAGATCGGGGGTAAACTGGATTCGCTCGAATTCGAGCCCCATCGCGGTCCCCAGGCTCTTGATCAGAAGGGTTTTGGCCAGCCCGGGCAACCCCTCCAGTAAAACGTGCCCGTTCGACAAAAGCGCCACCAAAAGGCGCTCGATCACCTCGTCCTGCCCAATAATCGATTTTTGCACCTCCCCCTTGATGCGGGATGCCCACTCTTTTCCTCCTTTAGCCATAATTCTTTAACCTCCTTGAAGATAAATCATCGCAAGCTCAGGCCGAAATTCAACCCCTGACCGCTGCCCTTTTATGGGGCGGAAAAGAATGCGGCCCCTTTTTCCAGTCGCTCCAACCGCATGCCCTGGGGCGCGGAGAAAAACTCTGCCATCCTATTCACATCCTTGATCCATTGGCTCCAAGACCTTAAGGCCACCGTCGGGGGGAGTGGCATTTTACCCAAAGATCCCTCAACCCGGTAGACTTCCTCCCCTTTCTCTGTTCGTCTCAAACTCATCTCATGACGCATGACCAGCGGTCGTCCAAGCAGTCGTCCTTTTCTCTCCAGACGTAACCCGCCCTCAGCAAACTGGACCCTCCAACTCTCCACGCCCACCACGAGGATTTCCAATACAGACAACCCTCCGGGATGAAGCTTTTCCGCCCACCAGGCGTTCAGGTCTGCATCCGATAAACGGATCTGACGGGGGAACGGCTTTTTCTGCCCGTTGGTGGCCCAAAGAATTTCTTCCAGAACTTTAGCGTCGCCCCTTTCTTCGGCCAACCACGGCTCTGGCGTGGCTAAAGCCATTCCGGTGGCGCGCCCGATGAGTGCCACCACCAGTGCCCCGCCAACCAACCAAGCCGCCCCCTTCCACCACGACCTCCGCCTCATCATTTCAAGCACCCCATGAAACAGAAAGCTGATGCCAAAAAACAGTCCGGCCGCCCCTGCCAATAAAGCCACCAAGATCGTTCCCTGTCCGATGAGGGCCGGAGACACGTTGGGGGAATGAATTTTGTTAAGAAAAGCCTCTTTACCCGCCGCCTCGCGCGCCCCTTGCTCACGCTCCCATTCCTCCGAAGAAAGCCATCTCCCCTCAAACTTTTTCTTCCCCTCTCGCAAATATTTCGCTTCGGTTTCCCACGGGTCCATCAACTGCTGAATTTCTCCCGTGCGCGCCGGAAACTCCTTTTTCAGCTTTTCCAATGCCGCGCTCTGGGCTTCAAGCTGCTCCAAGGTGTAGGTCGCCTTGAGGTCGTAAGGTTGGGACATCGCTTGCGAGACCGCCCGGGTAAAAACTTCCTCCGCTTTGGCCAAGGCTTCCGGATCCTCCGCGTTGGGGATTTTATCCAGCAGCGCCTTCCATTGTTCCACCTGTTCCTGCAGGGCTTTTTCCAAGACAGGGACTTTGCTTTTTGCCTCCAGAAGCAGATTGATGGCTCGTACCGCCTCTTCCCGATCGATCTTCGCCTTCTCCCCGGGAAGGCCCGGAATCCGGGCCAGAATTCTGCTTTCCTCCACTTCCTGACTTTTCCCGTCGGCCTCCTGCAAAAGAATCATGCCCTTCAATCCCGATCCCTTTTGCTCTTTTTCTACCCGGATCAGCTCCGGCACGCCCTCGGCTTTCTTCGCGTCCAGAATGACCCAGGAAGGCTCCGCCCAAAGGGCCGACGATAAAAGACCTGCTGCGGCCACCAGGACGGCGCGCAACGTCCTGCACGCCGCCTGACTCAAGAAATGAGTTTCCGCGCCGCCGCGGCGATGTCTTTCGGTCCCATGCCGTAATGATCGTATAGTTCGCGCGCACTATAAGCAGAGCGCCCGAACTCCCCCTTCATTCCAATGGCCGCCGTTTTCAGGCCGACGCCGGCCAAACAAAGGGCGTGAACCAGGATGGCTCCCATCCCGGCCACAATCTGGTGATCCTCCACAGTGACCATCTTGCCGCCGGCGGCGGTGATCAGGGGCTGGAGGGTGGCCAAATCCGGCCGATTGACGAAAGGATTGTCGACCACGGCCGCCTGTTTTCCATCCTTGGCCAAAAGTTCGGCCGCTTCCAATGCGAGGGGAACCATGGGGCCGCTCGCCACGATCACCACCTCGTTGCCAGGCCTCACCACCGTGGCTTTGCCCCAAGGATAGCCGTTGGGTCTCTCTCCAACTTTGGCCGGAAAATCCTCACGCCCCGCAAAGAAGAGCGCGCTTTCGCCCTCCTTGCCGCCTTGCCGTTCCTTGGCGAGACGACGGAATGCTTCCAGCATCAACGCCTCGGCCTGCTCGGAACAGCTCACGGCAATGGCCAACGTGTGAGGAATCGAGCTAACCGCAGAAAAATAGGTGGTCGCCTCATGCGAGGCTCCGTCCGCCGCGTCCTGAAACCCTGCGTGGGTGAACGCCGCCACGACCGGTCCCTGGGAAAGGGCGGACATGATCAAAGGCAGATTTCCCTTGGTGATGCCGAATTGGGAAAAAGTATCTGCCACCGGCAGAAATCCTGTTTTGGCCAATCCCGTGCAGGTGCTGATCATGTTCGCTTCCGCTACCCCTATATCGAAGGAGCGTCCCGGCACCGCTTTTTGGAAGGCCGCCACGCCTGTCGATCCGGGCAAATCAGCGCTGATCGACACCACTGGCAATCCCTCCTTGGCCGCCAGGGTCATCGCCCGCGCGAATCCGGCCTGAACTTTTTCCTTTTTGACGGCTGGCGTGCCCGCGGCCGGCGTCGCTTTTTTGGCCGCCTGTTTTTCCTCCCAACCCCGGCGAAGGGATTCCGCCCAGGTTTTCAATTCGGCCGGAGTTTTTCCCCCGGTGATCTCGTCGACGAACGAGACGATCTTTTCCCCGTCCTTGAGCGGAAAACCGTGTCCGCCCGAGGAGCTCTGCTCGGTCTCCTTGACGCTGTACCCTTTGATCGTTTTGACCCAAAGACACACGGCACGTCGCGGGTCACCTTGGGCTTCGCCGACCGCTTGTTCAACCGCCTGATAAACTTTTTCCAGATTTTGCCCTTCGGTCACATGTCGGACATTCCAGCCGAGAGACGCCATGGACGCAAAAGTCGGCTCCATGGTGAAGCTGTCTTTGGAAATTCTTCCGGAAAGTTTTGTGTCGTTGTCCGACACCACCAAAACAAATGGGTTAATTTCGTTGCGGCTGGCCAACCCGGGGATTGCCGCCAAGGCCTCCTTCGCTTCACCCTCCATGCAGGCTCCGTCTGAAATCACGCAGAAGGTAACGCGATCCCGCTTGGCCAATTTGTCGCCCAGCGCCAAACCCTGAGCCACGGGAATTCCCGACCCCAGCGGGCCGTTGCTGATGAAAACCCCCTCAGGGTTGAGATGGCTTTCGCCGTGGCCGGTCAACTTGCTTTGGATCGAACGGAATTTTTTCAAGTCATCAAAAGTCATTCCGTCGAAGCCGTACTGAGCCCGCAGCGCGTAGACGCCGTTTTCGGTGTGTCCGGCATCGTTCACAAAGTTATAGGCCTCGTGCCATGCCCGCCCTTTTTCGGCAAACATCACGCCATGGATCGCCGCCATAATTTCTGCCAAGGCCGCTGGTCCCCCCCAATGACACGCGGCCCCGCCGATCACAGCATGGGTGTCCATCAAGGCGACCAAAGCCCGAGTCATCGCCGGATCGGCCAGCACCACTTCTTGGCCGGCTCCATTACGGATCTTGATGGGATATTTGGGTCCCTGCTTGGGGGTTCCCGCGAGGCGGTTGGGGATGTTGAGGGGGCGCAGAGGCGGTGCCTCGACGGCTTGGACAGGTCCTACTTCAGTGGCCATGGTTGAACTCCTTGATTTTTCTTTGTTTACAAAATGGACGAGAATCGTATCGGCTGAGCTAAGGCTTTGGCAAGACTCACGCCACGGCAGGTCGAACCGAGCCGGGGGAAATCTCAAGAATAACCCAAGAATCCCCCCCCTGATCCGGCCGGTCATGGGCCGATGCGTATAAAACCTGAACCCCGGCAGGAACCAGTCGCCAAAAAGATTCCCGCCGCTTTTCGTCGAGCTCCTTTAACGCATCATCGATCAGAAAGATCGGGGTCCGTTTGCGGGTTTCTTGGATCAGTTGAAGTTCCGCCAGGCGCACCGCCAGACAGGCCGAGCGCCGCTGTCCCTCGGATCCAAACCGGGAAAGACTCCTGCCCCCAAGACTGAAATCCCAATCGTCCCGTTGAGGCCCGGCAAGATTCAGCCCCCGCTCCCGCTCCCGGCTCCAAAGGGCCTCGCGCCCCGATGCCTCAAGGGGAATGTCCGCCTCCGGCTGATAGGTTACTTTGAGTTTTTCGGTGCCCGAGGTTAGCTCCCGGTGGGCCGTCTCCAGATGGGGAAGAAACCTCCGGGCCAATGCCTCCCGGGCTGGGCGAAGAACCTGACCCAATTCCGACAACTGTTGCGTCCAGGCCTCCCACTCCTGCCGCGAGGGTTGGTGATTTCTCAGCAACGCCGCCCTCTGGCGTGCCACCTCCTTGAGCCGCCGCAGATTGCCCAGTTGAGTGGGATCCACCTCCGCCAACAATAGATCAAAGCCGGCCCGACGTTCGGCCGAGCTCCCCTCAAAGATCGAAAAGTCCCCGCCTTGCGCCACCACCACCAAAGCCCTTCCCCAAAACTCCTCCGTGCTGATACCCGCCCGCCCGTCGATTTCCAGTTCGCGCCCTTGCCCGCGCCAAATCACCCCGAGCCGCACAGGCCCGGCCTCGTCCGCCCAGGATCCCTCGACACGCCAACCTTCCGCGCCATGCCGCGTCAAATCCCGCAACGTGCGAGTGCGAAAAGAACGAAGTCGACCCAGCAGACTGATGGCTTCCAATAGGGTGGTTTTGCCTCGGCCGTTCGCTCCGGCCAGCAACACCCGCGATCCGAGATTTTCCAGATCGATGGCCGAATGGCAGCGAAAGGAGGTGAGGCGGAGCCGGCGAAGCACGCCGTGCGGCTCAGGCCGTCCGCATCGGCATGATCACATAAAGGAAGGGCTTGCTGTAGCGGATCACGCCGGGACTGAGTTCGTCAATGAAATCAAAATGGACCGTATCGCTGTCGATATTTTTGAGCGGGTCAGCCAGGAATTCGGGATTGAAGGCCATGGCAAAATCCTTGCCCTTGTACTGAACCGGAATGGATTCGTGCGCTTCGCCGACATCCGGTGTATTGGCCGCGATCTCGAGGTTGTTTTTGGAAAAGGCCAGTTTGACCGAGTTGGATTTTTCGCTGGAAAGAAGCGCCACCCGGCGAACCGAGTTGAGAAAGAGCTCCCGCTCCAGCGTGACGCGCTCCTTGGCCTGAGCCGGAATCACCTGCCGGTAATTGGGATAGTTGCCCTCCACCATCTTGGCCGAGATGAGAGTCGGCCCGAACTGGAACAGAATTTGATTTTCCAAAATGGCAAAAGCGACTTCGTCTTTGTCGCCCAATAGTCTTTGGAGCTCCAGAACCGCTTTGGCCGGCAAAATAAATTCCCGCTCACCCGATTTTGGAAACTCCAGTTCTTGATCGGCCAGAGCCAACCGCCGCCCATCCGTGGCCACCAGCGTCAGTTTCCCTTCTTTCAAACAAACCAAAAGTCCGTTGAGCACATATCGCTTTTCATCGGCCGACATGGCATAGGAGACGCGTTTGATCAGCTCCTTGAGCCCCTTCTGTTCGATTTTGTAAATCGGATTTTTGTCGCCTGCTTTCGCTGGGAACTCAGGGATCGCCGGGAACTCCTCCTCAGGCATCCCCATGATCCGGAAAAAGGCCGCCCCACACCGAATGGTCGCACCGAATTTTGCATCCACATCCAGCGATAATTCCTCCGAAGGCAGTTCTCGAATGATGCTGAATAATCTGCGCGCGGGCAGTGTCACCGCGCCTGGCTTTTCCACCCCCGCCTCACAGGTCGTGCGAATTCCAATGTCCAGGTCGGTCGCAGAGATCTGCAAACTCGATCCGGATGCCCGGAGCAATAAATTGTTTAGGATGCCGATAGGGGTTCTGGTGCTGACGACATTCTGAACCGCGGAAAGAGCGCCGAGGAACTTTTGCTTTTGAAGGATGAGTTTCATGAAATGTCTATGGTCAGGAGATTGGGATAGGTAGATATAGAATCAAGTACACCATAATCATAAGCAGGTGGATAACTCATGAGAATCCTAGTAAAGCACGAAAGGGCATTGAATTACAAAAAGAATAAGCGGTGGACAGATCGGGCCTTGTGCAGGGTTATTCCAAAAGCAAAAGGTTTTGCACGGTAGATCGACCGAGTTTTTGAATTTATTCACAGCCGAATCGAACTCCCCTCTGTAGCGGTCAGTAAAGGTGCATCAACACGTGATTTCCACCGGAACAACGCGTGGCAAAGCTCCAGTAGGAAGCGAAGAACTTTTTCCGTAGCGCGCCGTCCCATGGCAAAAAGAGGCACGACCACGGCGGAGGTTTTGGGCACACCCCACCGGAGTGAAATGATTTCCACTGTGCTGGGGCGGAAAGGCCGCGCTTAGCGGTCCGCTGGCTCTTCGAGCTTGTGGGTCAGCAGGCCGACCATCTGCTGCAGGCGGTCATCGCTCTGCATTTTCGAGGTGATCGTCTTGCAGGCGTGCAGAACGGTGCCGTGATCCCGGCCACCGAACGACTCGCCGATCTCCTGCAGGCTCTTGCCCGTCATTTTACGGCTGAGGTACATCGCCACCATGCGAGGAAGGGCAATGTGAGCCGGACGGCGCTTGCTGGTCATGTCCGCCACGCGAAGGTCGTAGCCTTCCGCCACCCGGCGCTGAATCAGCTCGATCGTGACGATCGGCTTGGTTTCCTGTTGGATGAAATCCTTCAGCAACTCTTCCACCTGTGCCGGCGTGATGTGACGGTCGTGCAGGGCGGCCCATGCGGCGACGCGGTTCAGGGCGCCTTCCAGGCGACGCACGTTGGTTTTGACGCGCTCCGCGATGAAATGGAGGACGGATTCACCCAACCGAATCTGCATGGTCGAAGTCTTCTTGCGGAGAATGGCCATGCGGGTTTCGATGTCGGGCGACTGGAGTTCGGCGCTCAAACCCCACTCAAAACGTGAGACCAAGCGCTTTTGCAGGTTGCCCACGTCTCCGGGAGGGCTGTCGCTGGATAGGACGATCTGGCGGTTACCGTCGAAGAGGGCGTTGAAGGTGTGGAAGAACTCCTCTTGAGAGCGATCTTTTCCGGCAAAGAATTGGACGTCATCGATGAGGAGACAGTCAGCCTGACGGAAGCGGCGGCGGAATTTGACCAGCTCCCCGTGCTGAATTGCTGAGATAAACTCATTAGTGAACTGCTCGGAGGTCACATAAACAATCTTGGCCCCCTTCTTTTTCTGCATGATCCGGTGACCAATGGCATGCAGGAGGTGGGTTTTGCCCAAGCCAACCGAACCGTGAATGAAGAGCGGATTGTAGGTGCGGGCCGGGGCGTCGGCTACCGCCGTGGCCGCGGCATGGGCGAATTGGCTATTCACCCCGGCAACAAACGAATCAAAGGTGTAGCGGCTGACGAGCTCGCTGGAGAGAGGCTTGGACTTTTCCTTGCCCTCGGCCTGCAGAAGATGATCTTCGGCCGTGGGAGCGGGGCGATCCTTGGATCCGACGACATCAAAACTGATCTTCACCTCCCGGCCGACGGCTAGGGTGGCGCATTCCCGGAGTTGGTTGAGGTAGTTTTCCTCAATCCAGTACTGGTAGATGGCGTTTTCCACCCCCAGGACCAGCCGGCCGGAGTCGTACGACAGCGGAATAATGGAGGAAAACCAGCGGTGGAGGGCATCGGGGGAGATGACTTTTTCAAGTTCGCGGCAAACTTTGACCCAGACTTCAGGAGGATTGTTCATTCGTTTTTGTTTTCTTTCTTTTTGATTGGGGGAGGAATCATTAT
>Ga0214921_10007387_pt1 | contig 14674 bp, 11 predicted proteins | sample LL1505_MetaG_FD_177992 | JGI IMG/M metagenome (GOLD analysis project Ga0214921, IMG submission 177992) | Freshwater microbial communities from Lake Lanier, Atlanta, Georgia, United States - LL-1505 | ecosystem: Environmental > Aquatic > Freshwater > Lake | place: USA: Georgia | collected... | reverse complement strand
TCTTGCAAACACTTCGACAAGATTTTTACGCATATCTCGTATGCTCTTTTGCGTAAGGTAAACAAAATAAAGAAGAGTCGCCCTATAAGCCGGACATAGACAAGACCGCCCTTTTTACGCTCAAAAAAACGGTCTTGTCCACGATTTTGCCCAACTAAAGATGCATAAATGCTAGATAAATTTTTTCTTAACCACGTTTAAATGATTAGGTTTTAATTTACCAGATTCCGCAATTAATGCCTCAAGGCTCAAAACTGCACTTGAGGTGTCCTCTGGATAGAGATGTCCGTAAGTATCCATAGTTTCAGAGATGTTTGCATGTCCCATCAAATTCTGAATCACTTTCATGTTCACGCCTTGACGTATCAGCATGGAAGCAAATGTATGCCGCAGGATGTGTAGCCCATCTCTTTCGGCTAACCCAATAGCCCTTGCCGCGATTCTGAAAGAGCGAGCAGCATCTTTATATCTCAAGACCCCACCTACTCGGTTCTTGAACAAGAGTGATTCGGGCCCTAGGCCAAATTTTTCAACATGCTCTTTGATTAGAGATTCCAAACTCGGAGAAAGTGGGATTTCCCGCTTGCTATTGGATGTTTTTAGATTCTTTTCAAAGATTTTGTTGGTATCTCTACTCAATTGCCTTCTGACGCGAATTTCCTTTTTCTGGAAATCAATATCATCTAATGTGAGGCCGAGAACCTCAGATGGGCGTAATCCAGTAAAGAATGGAAGCCACACCAAGAGTTTGAGGGAATCCGCTAGTCGTGACACTAACTCATAAACCTGATGGATTTCTAGAGGGGTTGCCACTCTTTGTGGTTTCACCTTTTTTTGACGAGGCATTTTTTCAAAGGGTGAGTGATAAATGAAGTCGTTGATTCTTGCCTCTTTTAATATAGAGGCTAAGAGATTCCGATACTTTTGAATCGTATAAAGCGATAGTGGTTTGCCGAAGTACTTCACTTCATGTGTGAGTTGAGCCTGCCAAGTCTTTATGTCCAACGGCTTTATCTCACTCATTGGTGTGCTTCCAAAGTAGGGAAGTATGTGTTTATTAATTGTGTTCTGATAATCCGCTTTCGTTTGGGCGTTCGGATTTACGAGGGATTGCTTCCAATGAGAGTCTATAAACTCGGCAAGTGTCATTTTTAGATTCCCTGAAAGGACACCACGACCACGCTTTACGGCGACCTCTTGCTCCATTCCGTAGAGTTTTGCTGCTTTGTGAGTCGTAAATCCTCCTTTCTCCGCGTAGGACTTATCGGCTTGAAGCCAACGTGCTGAGTAGGTTTTACCGCGTTTTCTAACTGTAGCCATTTCTTTATTGCTCTTTTCTGTTCATTAAACGAGCCAGTCTCTCTGGCCCTTTTGCGGCAAGGAACACTTCATTCCCCTTTTCAGTTAAAACACCACCTGAAAGCCCTACGCCATTACTTGTCAACCAACCATTGCGCCTAGCCACCTGCACCGCTGTGTGGACGATAGAAACATCTAAGCCAAGAAGTTCGGCTGTTCGGGCAGAGAGTTTTCTGGAGCCAGTTGATTGCAGCATTTCATAAACCTTTGCAATAACTATCGCGTCTTTGGACTTTCCACCTTCTCGCTTTATCTCTTCACTTGTATCCCAGACATATTTACTTTTTAGGTCAATAGTCCTACTAGATATTTCTTCAACAAGATGAATCTTCTTACCGTCGCTTTTGGATTTGTTCTGTACGCGTGCAATGACTTGTGCATGTTCTTCCAATAACTGTCCTGTAGGTAAGGTCCTAAACATCGTTGCTTTGAAGGTGTCTCGGTTTTTGGGAAGTTGAATACGAGCGCATAGTTTTAGCCTGATGGCTAATTCCTCTTTAGAAGGTTTTTGAGAAGTTGCGCCAACTGCCTGTATTTCAACAGAAACAATCTCTCTGCCCAGGATTGACGCCTTGGAATGTATCCACACTCTGTATCCATCACGTTCTGACCAGGTAAGAAAGTCACCGCTTCCTTCATTGCCAGAACCCGAAAAGACATATCCCACTTGGCTCATTTGAGCCTCCTTCCGAAGATTTGCATACTCGTTGGACAGAAGGTAGTCTGCGTCCGAAGTAAAGTCAAATCGTAGGAGGTTATATGTATAAGTTTTCGTTGATGATGGCAGGAAGCGATGAATGGCTAGACGTCGCCGAGGCGGCCGCATTCATAGGTAAATCCAAACACTGGGTCTACCAAAACAGGATTAGGGAAGGCATCCCCCATCGCCGTATCGGAGGCTCTCTAAGGTTCCACAGAGAAGAATTGAAAACTTGGATTCAAGAGAGTACCAATCGGCGAAAATTCTCACGAGAAAAATCTTTCATCCCTACCAAGATAACTCTCTAAGTTTCGGAGCAGTTTGTTGATTTTTATGGAAACGATTTCCCCGCATGAATTTGGGTCTAAGAGTCCTCTCACAGGCCAAAATCAAAAATCGCCTACCAGAAAGTGTGTCATCCTTTAAGAGTCACACACCCGTGTGAGAAAAGAGGAATTGAATGAGAAGGTGGTTAACTTTCAAAGAGATAGCCAGTGAATTACAGATACCCCTGAAGTCTCTGTACTTCTATCACTATCAAGGAACTGGGCCAAAAACTTCCCGTTACGGAAGGCATCTTCGTGTTTTGGAAGATGACTTGATTGCTTGGCAGAAAGAGAAGGTGCTTACTCAATAACTAATCTGCACCACCAAATGACATAACGACGACCAAAAAAGAAATGCCGTGCCACCTGACAGTGACACGGCCAAACAGAACGGAATCGTTATGACTAGTTTAACGTGGAATCAGATTTGTGATTCCTTTCCAAAGCAGTTATCCATACCTAGCAACATTAATCAACTAAACAATCTGGATGCAGCGCTGGCATATGCCGAATGTGGCTGGTACGTAATTCCAGTCAAATCTGGAACAAAAAATCCGGGTTCCATACTTGGCAAAGATTGGCCAACAAAGAGCACTCGCGACCCAAACACCATCAAGGAATACTTCAAATATCCAGACACTTCAATTGCCGTAAACGCTGGTAAATCTGGAGCAATTGTTATTGATGTTGATAATCCACCTCAGTGCCCGACTGTTTTAACGAAATACATCAATTCATTGGACGTGCCATTTCAATCCACACGTCGGGAAATTGCCCAAGGACGTGGTCATTACTTCTTCCAAGTCCCACCAGGACTTCGGTATGGCAATGGACTTGGAAAACTTCCGACTGGATGGGGTGATATTCGCAGCCATAATGCTGTAGTTCTAGTTACGCCTTCCGCTCATCCGAACCCCGATGGTCATTATCAATTCATACGGACAGGAGAACTTCCATACCTGCCCACTGAGATTGGTATTCGCTTGGGCCAAAGAATGAAAGATTCTGCCCCTTCTGTTGATTCGGAAACGGCTAGGGAATTTGTTGAAAAGCATTCTTCTGAGGATTATCCAGAACTATTGCAAAATCGGGAAATCAATTTTCTGAAAAATCCACCTATTCCAGGAAGTCGTCATTATCGTTTTACGCCATTCATTTTGGAATTGCTCACAGACTCTGCTGTGGGATTCTATAAGGCAAGTGATGCATTAGATGCTAGCCAACGCTTATTCAATTCCCTTGTTCCACAAGAGGAACAGCAACCACGAGAATTTATCGGGATGGTTCTCTGGGCTATCGGCCAAATAAATTCAATGAATCCACTTTCTTTACATCTTCACAAGTATAGAAATGCACCACATTTAGATTCTGAAGTAATGAAGTGGGTGAATTCTAATGTCAGATAATTTTGCAATTCAAGATGCAAATTCACAGAAACCATCAACTACTGAAGAACTCGTCCTTCTTGCAAAGTCAGAATACCAAATAGTGAAAACTTTGGAGAATGACTATTTAGCAATTCCCTACAGTCATCCAAAAATTGCGAAATCGCTTCATGGAATGGATAACACTCTTACCGATGATTTGATGAGACGCTACCGAGAAGTTACCCGAAAGGTTCCTTCTGAACGCTCTGTCCGAGATGCAATCCGAGTGCTAATTAGCGAGGCAAATATGAAAGATGCCGTCAAGGCATATATTCGTTGTGCACAAATTGGCGATGGAATTTTCGTGGATATTGGAGACGCCACTGGGCAAGTAATCCATATATTTCCAGGTGGTTGGAAAATAATTGATAGTGCCCCCGTTGTTTTCCGAAGGACGGCATTGACTGGTCCACTACCCCGACCTCTGGATAGAGGAGATTTTTCCAAACTATTCTCAATCATCAATGTAAGTAAGGAGAGCGAAGGACTCGTATTGGGTTTTCTGGTTTGTTCATTCTTTGAAGCAATTCCTAAGCCAATCCTTGGGCTAAATGGCGAACAAGGAAGCGGAAAGTCAGACTCTGCACGAAGGTTGAGTTTCTTGGTTGACCCTTCTCCCGCTGCGTTACAAAGTCCACCAAAAGACCAGGCCGCTTGGATAGAATTGGCAGCAGGCTCTTACGTTATTTCTTTGGACAATTTGAGTCATATTCCTATTTGGCTATCCGATTCGCTTTGTCGCGCAGCAACTGGCGATAGTTTGGTGAAGCGCAAGAATTACTCTGATAAGGACTTGGTCGTCCATCAATTCAAACGTGTGGTCATCATCAATGGAATTAACCTCACCGTTCTTAGAGATGATTTGGCCGACCGAGTAATCCCAATAAATGCTCCAATCATTTCTAGCACTCGCCGAAAATATGAAAGCCACTTAGAGCGAGATTGGATAACTGAATTTCCTGAAATCTTCGGCGGAATTCTAACTTTATGCTCAAAGGTTTTGGAAATCTACGAATTCATAGAAATGCCAGAATTACCGAGAATGGCGGACTTCGCTCGTATTCTCAAAGCAATTGACATGGTAAGAGATACCGATTCGCTCACCAGTTATTTGGATGAGGTAGGAAAGATGGCTTCTAATGCTGTTGACGGAGACAAATTCTTTAAAGTTGTTGCAGGTTCCATCAATGGTGAATGGATTGGAACCGCCGCAGAATTACTAGAAAAGGTATCAACTTTGGGCTCCCTTTACTCTTTAGATAAAGGATGGCCACAAACCGCTCATGCAGTTACAGACCGTTTGACGCGCACTGGCCCAACTCTTAGAAAAGTTGGCTGGATAGTTGAAGACCTTGGCTCAAATAATGAAAAGAAGACTAAAAGATGGCGCCTCTCCCCACCCACGGGTGAGACGGGTGTCATTTTTAAACTTCACACACAGAAGAAAGAAGTAGGAGGAGATGTGGCAATTTAAAAAACACCACCCGTGATACCCGTCGTAATGAATCTATGAGGACAGATTTCTTAGATTGCCTGACGTCAAGGGTAGTTGATTTCCACTGTCGCTATTTTTGAAATTTGTTGTTGTTTATGAAAGGAGCCGTATATTTTGGGGGATTTTTGCCACAAAAAACTGTTTCAAAACTCCCCCGAGTTTGGCCATTTTTAGACCTGACTACTTAAAACCTTGGGTTTGTCGGCCGCGGAAGGTACCGTTATCCGTGTCATAAATTCCAGGTTTGCCTTTAGGGGGTTCGGTTTTGAGTCGCATCTTTGACAACATTGACCTGCATTTGGGCAATCACTTGCAGAATGTCATCGCCGACTACGACAAATTAGATGCAGCAGTTGGGTATTTCAACTTACGGGGCTGGCAGTTTTTTGCTCCAATCATTGATTCAAAACCTTTCAAAAAAGGTTCGCCCGTTGCTCGGGTACTTGTTGGTATGTCCGGAGTGGACCCAGACCAGGCCGTCACCGATTTTCTTCAGTCCAGCGTAAATGGTTCAGTATCGGCAGATGGAATTGATGGGTCTGTAGCAAGGGAAAGGCGCCAGCAAGCAATCCATAAATTCAGAGAGCAACTATCCAGAGGCATCCTTGACCATACACATTATGAGGCACTAAGAACTTTAAAGAGACACTTGGAAGAGGGCAGAGTTCAAATAAAACTTTTCACAAGAAGACCATTGCACGGTAAAACTTACATATGCCATCGGGAGGATGTAACGAATCCAATTACGGCTTTCGTTGGCTCTAGCAATCTCACTATGTCAGGTCTTCAGCACAACTATGAACTAAATGTTGACGTCGTCGATTGGGATGGAACGAAAGTTCTTGCGAAGTGGTTTGACGATAGGTGGAATGACCGCTATACAATAGAAATCACCGCAGACCTTATAGAACTAATACAAGAATCTTGGGCAGGAGATGTTCAGCCCACGCCCTATGACGTCTATTTGAAAGTTTGCTGGCATCTTTCGAGAGACGTTCGAGATGGGCTGGCCGAATATGGGGTACCGACTGCTCTGCAAAGCGAACTACTGGATTACCAAAGCAGCGCCGTAAAAACCCTCGCTAGAAGAATTGCAACTCGGGGTGGAGCCATGCTCGGTGACGTTGTTGGACTTGGTAAGAGCATTACGGCTACCGCCGTTGCGATGGTTCTTAAAGAAGAATACGGCTGGGATACGTTAATTATTTGCCCTAAAAATTTGGAAGAAATGTGGCAAAAAGAATATAGCGATGCTTATGAACTAAACGCCCGCGTAGTGCCATACAGCATGGTGACACGTGTGCTTCCAGATTTGCGTCGTTATCGCTTTGTGATTGTTGATGAGAGTCACACGATGAGAAGTGATACTCGTCAAGACTACATTCAACTAAAAGACTATATTCAACGCAACGATTCAAAAGTCTTGCTACTTACGGCAACTCCATTCAATATTCGTTTCAAAGACGTTGCTAATCAACTTGGACTTTTCCTTGATGACGATTCGGATTTGGGATTGCAACCTACTGCGGCAATGGCACTTGATGCAGATTTTGCCAAGAAAATGGACCATAAGACAACAACATTGGCTGCATTTAAAAAATCTGATGAAGCCGATGACTGGAAACGATTGATGTCTGAACATTTGATTAGGCGTACGCGAACTTTCATAAAGAACAATTACGCACTCAAAGATGAAAAGGGAAATGAATATCTAACATTTTCTAATGGAGACAAATTCTACTTCCCTCACAGAATTGCAAAACCAATTGAGCATAGTTTTGATAAGGGCGACCCAGCACGTCTTATGGTCTCCGATGAAACTTTAGATGCAATAACAGAACTCAAATTACCTAGATATGGCTTGGCCAGGTATGTGAACCCCAAATACAAAACCACAACAAAAGAAGATGAACTTATTGAAAAATGGGAAAAGGCGTCGGGACACTTATCTGGTTTTGTAAGAACAGGTTTATTCAAACGCCTGTCTTCATGTGGCACATCATTTGTTATATCTTTGCAGAGACATCTAGCACGAAACGAAATGTGGATTTATGCACTTGAAAAGCAGTTACCGATTCCCGTAGGCAGTGTTCTTGAATCCATGTTGGACCCAGGTGATGGCGATTTTTCCACTTTGGATGAAGACAATGATTTGGACTTAGTTCAAGGAATCAACTCTGGTCAAGCGAAGTCTGACTATGAAACTCTGAAGCGAAAAGACCCGACTGGAGTGGAATGGGTCCACCCAGAAATCTTTTCTAATTCACTAAGAAAAGACCTTGACCTTGATAGTGCGGTTCTTTCAAAGTTACTTGACAATTATGGTGAAGTAAATGAGCAAAATGATTCAAAACTCAGAATACTTTTTGACACAATATCAAAGCAATATAAATCTCAAAAAGTCTTGTTGTTCACCGAATATGCCGATACCGCAGAATATGTTGCTGAAGGTCTTAGAAAATTGGGATTAAGGCGAATTGAATCTGTTACTGGCAATAATTCAAATCCAACCGATTTGGCGCGAAGATTTTCCCCACGCTCAAACCATAAACTTGGTGGTGACAAAGTAACTCCTGATGAAGAGATTCAGTTTCTGGTCGCAACGGACGTTCTTAGCGAAGGACAAAATCTTCAGGATGCTGCCGTTGTCGTGAATTACGACTTACCTTGGGCAATCATTCGACTGATTCAACGAGCAGGTCGTGTCGACCGCGTTGGGCAAAATTCTCCAACCGTAGAAATTCTCTCGTTTTTTCATGAAACTATTGAAAACGTAATCTCTTTACGAGACAGAATTAGACACCGCTTGTCCCAAAATGCCTCAGCATTTGGCTCAGATGAAAAATTTTTTGGCACAAAAGATGAGACGGCCATTATTGAGGGTTTGTATAGTGGAGAACTTCCGACTGATGGTAGCGAATCTGACAATGATGCATCTTCGCTTGCATATGAAATTTGGACACGAGCCAAAACGATTGACCCTCTGCGAGCGTCCAGAGTCGAACGAATGAATGACTTGGTTTTTACGACTAGGCCAGCAAGGGACATTGAGAATCATTCTGTTGGAGTGTTTGTGAGAACAGATAGAGGAATGGATGGCTTTGGAGTCTCGAACGGTGATAGTTACCGACTAATGACAGCCTACGAGGCGCTAAAATTCTTTGAATCTGAACCTGATACCCCGAGATTAGAGATGCTCGATTCGCACTTTGAAATCGTTCAAGGTTTGGTTCACAGCCCGCTACAACAGCCGTCTATTATTGCAGGGCAAATGTCTGGCATCAGAAAACGCATTTACAAGAGATTGAAATCCAATCTAAGTAATTTGCCAATGGAAGTAGCAAATGCCCTAGAAGCGATATATTCGAGACCACTAACGGCAGAGGCCGAAGGGCGATTGAGAAAAGCACTTACAGCGAGGTCCGATGAGGACTTGGGAACACTCATTGCGGCTCTAAATTCGGATGCCAGGCTCGTTATAGAAGACACGCCTGGCCAAGACCCAATAAGAATTGTTTGCTCCATGGGAGTGGCCAGAAATGGATAAAACTCAAGAGTGGCTTGCCCTCATTGACAGAGAGAACTTCACTGAGTTGTTCACTGAGGAATTAGGATGGAATAAACCGATTTCTCCGCCAATAAATACCCAATTTGGAGTTGAGAATTACCAGATAAAACCAATCGCAAGTTTCAAAGGAATTCAAGTATGGGAATGCATGGGATTACCCAATGCAAGAATTCAACGTGAGATTGACAAAGAGGTTTCCAAGGTAAGCACCGAACGATTGATTATTTTTCATGATGAGGAATTGCAAATTTGGCGTTGGCCTATGTCAAGAGAATCTTCTGGTAAGGGAATCGTAAGACTCGTAAGTCACGAACATAGAAAAGGGAGGATGACGCTCTCGCTCGTCCAACGTCTGAATCTCATAGCAATCTCTCTAGAAGGAGATGAACCTTCGCTCGTTGAAATGTTACTTCGATTGCGACGGGCTTTTGACGCTGACCAAATAACGAAAAAGTTCTACAAAGAGTTTTCAAGTTACCAGAAGCAATTGGTATCACAAATCAAAGGTCTAGAAAAATCAAGCGAACAAGAGTGGTACTCCTCCCTACTTCTAAATAGGTTGATGTTCATCTATTTCATGCAGTGGAAGGGGTTCATGGATGGTAATCAGAACTACCTATCCGACAGACTCAGCAAGATTCGGCAACTTCAGGGAAACAATCACTTCTTCAATTTCTTCAATGACTTCTTACTGCCTCTTTTCCATAAAGGACTGGGAGAGGGTCAGGCAATAGAAATTCCAACTGAAATTGCTCAGATTATTGGAAAAATTCCTTATGTGAATGGTGGTATTTTTTCTGAGCACGAACTTGAACTCAAAAATAATATTGCTATACCCGATGAAGCGTTTGAGTCTATTTTTACTTTCTTTGATAAGTATCAATGGCATCTCGACACACGGCGAACTGGCAATCCAAATGAGATTAATCCAGATGTCCTCGGTTATGTATTTGAACAATTTGTAAACAATAAAGAACAGGGCGCTTACTACACCAAAGAAGATATAACTGATTACATGACAAGCAATGCACTCATAGTGAGGCTACTTCAAGAAGTTGAAAACAAATGTGATATCAATATTTTTAGACCTTTGGTCCAAAACCCTGATAGGTACATCTGGAACTCACTGAAATATGGCGAAAATATTTATGCCAACGAAGAGACAACTCATGAAAATTACTCATTACCAGGTGAAAGCATCTATGAAACTCGGGCTAGATTTGCACATTTGCGTTCGCTAAGAGAATTACTTGCAAGCGGAAACATATCAGTTATTTCTGAGTTAATAACTCTGAACTTAGATTTAGAACTACTTGCTAGTGACCTAATTGATGGACTGGATACCTCTGATGACGTGCTTCGTATTTGGAAAATTTTGTCAAATCTTAAAATCATAGACCCAACATGCGGTTCCGGGGCTTTTCTGTTTGCAGCGTTAAATCAACTCGAACATCTTTATTCAATTTTACTCGATGTTGCAGAACTCCATGCAAAAACTTCAAAAAATGATGAACTATCGGAGTTAATTTCAGAATCAAAGAAGCATCCAAACAGGAACTATTTCGTTCTAAAGCACTCGGCACAGAAGAATCTATATGGAGTGGATTTGATGCGTGAGGCGTCTGAGATTGCCCGCTTAAGACTGTTTCTTAAACTAATTTCGGCTGTAGACAATTTCAGCGATATTGAACCTTTGCCAGACTTAGAATTCAACATCAAGAGCGGTAATCTCTTGATTGGAATCACCCAAAGTCAAAATATGTCTAGTTACCTTAACACGCTAGATTCTCTGTCATTCATTGAAGATATCGAGAATCAAGTATCTCATTTAGAGGATTTATGGGAGAACTTTGTCTCCTCACAGGAAGATGGTTCTATAAAAGCGAAAAACGCCAAGCGATTGTTATCTAACGGGACGCAGATACTTCGAAAGACTCTCGATAACCTTTTTTATGAAGCAGTAACTGACTCCAAACTAACTTTCGAAGAATGGCGAGAGAGTTCCGAGCCATTTCATTGGTTTGTTGAATTTCCAGATGTTTTTTCAAAAGGTGGTTTTGATGTTGTGATTGGAAATCCACCATACATAAAGAGAACAAAAATTAACTATGACCTTAAAGGACATTTCACTTCCGATTGCCCTGATATTTATGCGATGTGCATGGAAAGGGCGTCCTTAATTGCCCATAAGGATTCTGTATTTGCAATGATTGTCATGTCAAATCTAGTTTTCAGCGATAGGTTCACCAAGTTGCGTCAATTTCTCGTCAAGCGATTTGAAAGTATTTGGGTATCTGGATACGCGAAAAGGCCTTCATTGCTTTTTGATGGCGTTCAGGTTAGAAACGCGATTTTTATTGGTGCGTGCGGCAAAAAGCAAATCTATTCGGCTCCAATGAGACGGTGGACCAAAGAATTCAGGCCGCACTTGATGTCTACAATCAGATATTCACCATTTTATGTTCGTCATGAAGAGCAAAGTTGGCAGTTTGTCACTTCCCCTCTTATCTCAGAAATTTTAAATTCAGCGAACCATAATTTGAGAGACAACATTCTGACCAAGGGGCCAGAATTAGAGATTGTTGACGGTCAACCTAAATGGGATAAATCTCTTGGAAATATGTCACCGCTGTTTTTTGTTTCAAATGCTTACAATTGGATTTCAAGTTACAAACAAGTGCCGCCTTCTTTGGATGGTGATGGTAATCCAGTTATTACTACAGCACTTAACTGGATTTGGTTTAAAGATGAGGAAACACGAGATTTAGCATTCACACTATTTGTCTCAAAATGGATGTTCGTCTGGTGGGCTATGAATGGCGATGACTTCAACGTAACTCGCGAAAATCTAATTTCGTTCCCATGCAGTTTGCAAGATATTCCTCCTAGATTGAAACAAAGATTGAAATCTCTTGCAAAATCATTGGATTTACAAATGACCTCTAAGGTCAAGTATCAGAAAGTTACCTTTCCAGATAAAAGAGTAATCAAAGTTGGTAATTGGGACCTGTCTACATGTAGGTCATTATTACTTGAAATTGATGACCTCTGGAGTGAAGTGCTCTCTGCTGCTCACATAAAGGATGAACTCTTATTTCAATACCATTCAACTGTAAAAACCATACAAGAAGAAGTTGAAATAGAAGTTGCCGAGAGTTCCAAATAGTCATCATATGAGTTGGTACTTATGCACAATTGCCGCTACAAGTAAGAGAAATTGGGAGTTGTGCTTAGATTCAAAGACCTGGGGTATTTCTACCCAAAGCGGTTTCGCCAGCAAAGATATGGCCAGAGAGGGTGATTACTTGCTTTTTTGGCTTGCCAAAATTGGGTTTGTTGGTTTTGCCGAAGTTGCGGCGGATACCCGCCCACCGGTTAGTTCGGGAGAAGTACCCTGGTTAGGCGGGGCTACGAAGTATGGTTTGGTGGTTCCTTTGAAAAACATCAATCAATTTAATCCACCGATAAAACTTAATTTCGAAGGACGCACGCAAGAAAAGACGAAATTAGACCAATACATGTTTCAGAGAGGCTACATGCCAATTCCCGACGAAGCAGCAAATTCGGTTGTTGCACTTCAATCGTAAAGTCACTGCCCTCATAAGTTTGTGCGTGCCGAGTAATAATCCCAATAGATTTGCAGTTATGGATTTTTCCAGAAGTCCAAAAGCGGCATATCGCTCGCATTCAGCGTTGAGTGGTCGTTCACTTCAATAGAACCTTCCCAATTATCGGGAATTAACAGAATAACCTGACGCAGGGCCTCATTGGGCTCATCTGTCTCAACAATGAGTGCCCTGTTATCCAACTCCATCACATCGTTACAAGAGACATGAAAATGCACTCTTGTTGGACACTCTGATTTTTTCACATAGCAATTATACCAAGCCCAGATTTTTACCCCTAGGTAAAAAATATTTTTTACTTTTTGCTGTCATTTAATAATTTGCATTTGACTTAAATTATTTCCGGGGGTATTAATTAGAAACACGGAAGGAGCAACAAAATAAATCTACTTCGTAAAACAAAACTAGGTATGAGAACTCAGGTTGGTCCTCTTGATATCTGGGAATTAGAAAACGAGTTCTTTCTACAGCCTTCTATCAATCAATTCAGTTACCTTCAAAGTTACAACTACCGAGTTGAAGAACTTTACGAACCTGAAGTTGAGCGAGTTTCAATAACAAATACCGGGAGCAACTTTTTAGTTGCTTTTGAGGGAATGATTATTGATGGCTTGCAGCAAGCGCGTATGGTTGCTCTGGACCAGATAATTGAGCCTGGGGAGCAAACGACTCTAGATGTAGTCTGCGTTGAACAAGGGCGCTGGGGAGATGAGTTCTCGGGAGACATCGTTCCAAGAGCCCCTATCTCGGTTCTAGCCGCACTTAGAGGTAACAATGACACGAGCCATCCTCAAAGCCGCGTCTGGACCTCTGTGAAGGCGCATCAGAGCCGAACTCAAAACCTTCACACAACTTCCCTACCTCGGATGATGGAAAGTTATAGAGAGTCCAGAACTTGGATTCCATTTAGGGAGATTGAGGAATTCTCACTCAATCCAAAGAGCAATGGACTTGCCGTTAGTGTGCAAGGAGAACCTTTGATTGTTGAATTCTTTAGTTCACCTGACCTGCTCAGAAGTCAATTTAGAGGAATCGTAGAGAGCGTTCTCTGGGATTTGGAGGACGATTCGGTTGGCAAGACATCAAACAGAAATCTCATTGATTTTCTAGATGAAACGACAAACCTGTATGACTTTCAGAATAGTCACATCTACACCACACAGAAAGATTCTGTTTCATTTCGGTCTGCACGTTTTCCACACCAAAGAAATCCCGTGCACGTCTTAGCAATTAATCACTCACACCCAATACTTGTATAAGGAGAAATATGACTTTACTACCGCACCAAGATTTGTATTCCGAAATTCTTCCTGGCTTATGGCAAGGAGGGACGCATGACTTTGATACTCTTGAATTTCCAAAGGAATATCCAATTTGGAAATCAGAGAAACAATTTGATTCTGTAGTAACGCTTTACGCAATTGCTCACCCAGTTGGATGGGGAATTTCTGAAAGGCGATACGGATTTCCAGATTCTGCACTCTCAGAGAAAGATATTCCTGAGATTCACTCGCTAGTTGATTGGATTTATGATGAGTGGAAATCTGGAAAGAAAGTACTTGTTAGATGCCAGGCTGGCTACAATAGGAGTGGAATTTGTATAGCCCTCACATTGATGAAGGATGGTTACACCGCACAAGAAGCCATTGACCTTATCCGTGCCCGAAGAAGCCCCTACGCCTTGTGCAACCAGAACTTTGTAGAGTACTTGAGGAGCCAAGAGGGTTCTAAAGTTCCGCAAAAGGAAATTTCTATCCGATAAACACTGGGCCTTGTCGGTCTTATTGAATACTCTATTGGCATGCTCACTCAAGTAAAGACTACCCATGAGGTCTTTCATCAGCCACAGCGCATACAAGTGCCTCTTTTCCAAAGAAGATATGTCTGGAATGAGAATGAGCAATGGGCGCCTTTACTTGAGGACTTGCTTTTAGTTGCCGAAACAATTTTGGAATCACGCGAAGTCAAACCGCACTTTCTAGGAGCGATTGTCCTTCAGCAAAAAGCACATGACATAGATGGCCTTCCTACGCGAATTGTCATTGATGGTCAGCAAAGGCTTACCACTTTGCAGATACTTATTCATTCTTTGCACTCATGTACCCGAGCGAGAGGCCTGGACGACGTTTCTCTAAGGCTGCAAGATTTGGTGTTCAATCCAAAACACTATGCA
>Ga0214921_10007386_pt1 | contig 14675 bp, 13 predicted proteins | sample LL1505_MetaG_FD_177992 | JGI IMG/M metagenome (GOLD analysis project Ga0214921, IMG submission 177992) | Freshwater microbial communities from Lake Lanier, Atlanta, Georgia, United States - LL-1505 | ecosystem: Environmental > Aquatic > Freshwater > Lake | place: USA: Georgia | collected... | reverse complement strand
CTTGAATTGGTGAGCTTTGAGATAGCCCGTTATTCAATACTAATTCTGAACTTGCCGAATCTAATCCTTGAATTGGTGAGCTTTGAGATAGCCCGTTATTCAATGCCGAATCTAATCTTTGATTCGTGAATAAACAAGTAGCATCCGAGCTGCTTGTACTAGATACTTGATTCGGAAGGCCGGGATTTGAAATTAACTCTGGGGAGCCAGAGCCTTTTGAGTTTGGTGCTACTAGTTTTATTTTATTTTTAGGGGTCGTATTAGGGGTCGTATAAGGGATCATATTTTCTTTTCCAACCATCCCCGCCCCAAAAGCCTGGCTCGAACAGGACAATAAAAATGATAGGCATAGGCCGTAAACAAAAGTTTTCTTTTTTTTCGTCAAGCTTTGCACTTCCATATATAACCCTTTATCTTGAAATTTATCTAATTTCCCTCTCGGGGACTGTACCTATAGAACGAAATTACTTAATTGCAATATCTATTTTGTATCTTTTGACTAAAAACTTATTATTTGTGATGACAGCAAGATGACATCCTCAAGGGGACTAACCTACCATAAGTTAAATTAAACGTCAATAGAATATACTTAAGATATAGCAATATCAACAAAATCAGTGAAAAAGCGATAATTTTATGCTAAGAAATTTATTGATGATAATAAATAAGCACTGTGTGTTTTTTAACACAGTTTAAGTAAAAATAACTAAGGGCGATTTTTTTTAGTAGGATTCTGGATATATCAAAATTAAAAAATAAAATATTGTGTTTTCATTTCACTTTCCTCTCCAAGTAGGGTATAATCCGCATTAATTAACTAAAAACATTACCGCGCATGGTTAGAGAACTGAACAAGCAGGCATTTACAGTATTGATTGTCTATCCAGCTATCCTAATAGGATTGGGCATCAACTATTTTATGAATTACCCGGTTGGATTAGCAGAGCTGGGGATTGCTGCTTTGGGTTATTATGGTGCAAATATTGCGATTGGCGTTGGAATGCATCGTTGCTATTCTCATAGCTCCTTCAAATCTGGCAAGTTGTTTGATTTTTTTATGGTATTTTTGACTGCTGGAGCTCTACAGGGACCTATTCTTGCTTGGTGCTCAGATCACTACAAGCATCACACCTTCACAGATCAGGAGCAAGACCCCCACACTCCACTAAAAGGCAGCAACAGATTTTGGGGTTTTTTGTGGGCTCACATGGGCTGGATGCTTTTTCATGAAGACAATAAACAAATTGACCGCATTACTATAGTCAAACTTGGCAAAAATAGTATGCTTAGGTGGCAACTCAAGTACTATTGGGAGATAGCAATTTTTATGAGCCTGATCTTTCCTGCGATACTAGGTTATATAGTTGGCGGGACGATGCTTTGCGCCTATAAATGGTTCTTATTTATAGGACTTGGACGCGCATTGCAACAACAAGCCACATGCTGCGTAAATTCTATGTGTCACTACCTTGGAACTCATGCTTATCAAAAAGGTACTGCTGGGGATATTTGGTGGATGGCGCCATTCTTGCTCGGTGAAAATTGGCACAACTTCCATCACGCATTTCCTTCTGACTATCGTAATGGTCACAAATGGTACCAACTCGATGTCCATAAATGGATTACCTATGCTCTTGCAAAATTAGGTTTGATATGGGATCTAAACGCTACACAAGAGGTACGTATTAAGGCCAAAATGAAGGAAACAAAACAATCTTTCATTGACGCACAAAAGGAGCAACTCGGTCTATTGCAAAATAAAGCCGATAATTTGATGGAGGATTTAACTAAAAAATTCACCGAACTTGAAACGTCTTCTATAAACCTAAAAAATCAAGTTCAAAAGTCATTTTTAGAGGTTCAAAGTTCATTGAAGAAGCTAGTAGAACAGATACAGAAAGCATCTGAGCAGCCTTCTGAAGGTATAGTTAAAATGGCCAGGGGACAACTTGCAGCCCTAGAGGATAAGATCTATAAGATTTGTAATCATTGGGTTGCATTGAAGGCTTAGAAGAGGCCAAGCTGTTTCCCTCGGACTTGATCCGAGGGTCTCATACAACGCTGGACTCCTTAGACCCTCGGGTCAAGCCCGAGGGAAACACCCCACCTCCTTAGGGACCCCCCGAGGGAAACACCCGCCTCCTTAGGGAAACAATCCATCTCAACCCAAGTCAAATCTCTGCAAGGCAACCTCCTGACGCAGATTGGTTACTATAGCGCTAAGAATCTCCTGCGCTTGCCCTTCGATCCCAAGTTTCTTCTTGAACCATGACTGCTTAGGAGTCATATACTCAATCTTCACCTTGTCACCAAATTTACGTTTTATAAAACTATACATATCATCAATACCGTCAACCAATCCAAAATCCACCGCGTTCTTCCCGGCCCAAAACTCGCCATTAAATAATATATCATCGTCTTGGGTAAGCTTGCCCTTACGTCTTGCTTTTACATGATTTATGAAGTGCTCATGAACTTCTTGCTGCAAACCACGTAATAACTTTATATCACTAGCCTTTGCTTCTTGAAATGGATCAAGGACGGACTTGCTCTTGCCTTCTGTATAGACCCTACGCTCAATACCTAGTTTCTCTATGGCTGAGTGAAATCCAAACCCACTTGAAATGACTCCAATAGAGCCAACAATAGAGCTCTTTGATGCGTATATCTCATCAGCTGCGCAAGCAAGCCAATATCCACCAGAAGCAGCTACATCCTCAACGAAACTATAAACTGGTACATCTTTTTCTTTTGCCAAACTCATGATACGAGAGGCTATGAGCTCAGACTGGACTGGAGAGCCCCCTGGTGAGTTGATTACAAGACATACAGCCTTGAGTTTCGGGGTTTTAAAGGTCTTTTCTATTGACTCATTGAGCGATTCTAGAGTTAAACCCCCGCGCATACCCACCTTCCCTATCACGCCACTTAGTCTGAGCACAGAAACTACAGCATTGCTACTAAAGCGCTCAAATGGTAAAAAGGATAGCCAGTGCATTTTTTGCTCTGGGGGATTCATGATCAGCGCGCCATCGGCAGTGAAGTGATTATTAGTATCATTATTGTTTTTTAGCATCTTTTGTCGCCTCTTTGTCTTGAGTGGTTTTTTCTTGTTCTGTTTTATCAAGGTCCAGCTTTGAAAGCTCGGAGTCTTCTGGTGATAGCTTGACCGCCTCCGCTTCTATTGGATCAAATTTTTTCACTGGGGCTATTTGATTTAAAGATTTAGATTTATAGCTATTCTTGGGCTCTATTGGATTACCAGGTATATGAGACAATATAATCGATCTGACATCATCATCATACCAATTTACTAAGCCTTTAAATGTAGCTACGTTCATTCCATCTTCATTGATCAAAAAACTAGTAGGCATCCCAGCTACACCAAAGGCATTAAATAGGCTATTGCGATAATCATACAATATCGGAAGATGTCTTATATTATTGATCTTATAAAAAGACTCTATGGCTTTTACTCCTTGGTAATCCTCCGATATAGCCAGAACGGCAAATGGCAGTTTACGAAAATCTTTTTGTAATATGTCTAAGTCAACCATTTCCTGGACGCAAGGAGCGCACCAGCTAGCCCAAAAAACAACTAACAGCGTTTTGCCTTCGTACTCCTCAAAGTAATGCTTGTCATTATTTGCATCAAAAATCGGTACATCGTCGGGCGCGCTGATACCCTTGTACTCTTCAAACTTCCAATTGATTGTTTTTTCAGCAGCAAATGAGAAATTAGTCACTAAAGAGGAAATTTGCAGTAAAAAAATAGCGATATATCGCAACTGTAGTTTTTTTTGCATGATAAAGTGTTTATGATGTTATTGAATCATGTTTGTACCTTTCGCCAAACCCCTCTGTTATTCGCGCTCAGGCGGGAATGAGAAGAGAGTAAATGGTTACAATTAACATAGACATTTAAATCGGTCAGAGCAAGGTAGATATGAAATTTTTACTATTATTAGCTATAATATTTTTATCAAGCTGTGGGCTTAAAAAAAATCTTGAATTACCACAAGAGGAAAGCGTAGCTTTTGCTATCCCCGCCTCATTGGCCATCGAGGCGCAAGCTAGGATCCAGCAGTCTAAGCAATCACTCAACCCCTTGACCTCTCTAGTCTCTAGAAATTTTAAGAGCATTTGCGTAAGTATGAATCCCGCGCCTTTGGTTCGAGATGGTAGTGTTTGGTAAGAGGTTTTATGCTAGTTCCATCTCTCATTTACTTTGTCTTGCTTAGCGCAACAGCGCCTCTTTTGGGTAAATATATAGCCTTTGTATATGCCGAAAATAAATCTATCATGTTGGGTTACTTGCGTAGCCAAACAGCGCAAAAATATTTCATTAGTCTATTTTGCTTTAACTTAGTTGGTATAGTCATCACCTTCGCTATAATCTATTGGCAAAAGTATCTTCCATTTGGAGAAAATGTTGAATCTCTCAATCTTGCAGCTTCTATTAATGCAGCAATTTCTTTTACCACAAGTACATTTTGGCAAAGTCATAATCCAGAAACGCAGCTAAGCATTTTAAGTCAAATCTTTGGTCTGACCTTGCAAAACTTCCTTTCGGCGGCTACTGGCATGACTGTTTTTATAGCCTTTGTTCGCGGCGTCAAAAATGATAACAAGCTTTATGTTGGGAACTTCTATGCTGATTTTCTACGAAGCGTCATATATATATTACTTCCATTATCAACCATAGTAGCTTTTATACTGATTAGCCAAGGAGTGCCTCATGATTTTATTGGGCATCTAGCTTACGAAGATTTATCCGGACAAATGCAGGATATGTTCGTAGGTCCAATTGCTGGCCAGACTGCAATCAAAACTCTAGCCTCAAACGGCGGTTCTCTACTTGCTAGCGCCTCAGCTCATCCATTTGAGGCGCCATCGCGATTTGTTGTAATGTTTCAACTATGGCTCGTGCTACTTATGCCCGCAGCTTTGATATTTGCTTACGGCTATCTAACTGACGAATCTAAACTAAGTTGGTCTCTCTACCTCGTAGTAATAGTCACGCTATTCATCACTGGTCTGGTGATGTACTGGGCGGAAACTAAGTATAGCATTGCCCGCCTATTTCCAAATGCGCATTTAGCAGACAATTTTAACTTCACCGGCAAAGAATTAATATACGATAAATTTCCATCCCTAGCCTGGGTTTTAGCCATAGTCACAAGCTCATCAGGATCACACAATTTATGCATGGATAACTTATCGCCTCTGAGCATGTTGATATTGTTCTTCGACCTCGTGGTAGGTAAGTTTATGTTAGAAGGAGTTGGTTCTGGCTTTTTTACCATGCTAACATATCTAATGATAGCGGTATTCATAAAGGGCTTAATAACCGGACATAGGCAAAATTTTTGTGGTAAAAAAATCTCAGCCAAGGACATTAACTACGTAATGATAATGCTACTCTTGATGCCTATTGGGGTGCTTATCTTCAGTGGCATAACTTTTATGATGCCACTTGGTAAAGAGATAACCTTGCATCCTCAGGCGCAGATAATTACTGATGTGACATATAACTTCGCTTCAGCTTTTGCTGGCAATGGCTCGGTTCTAACTGGGGTCAATATCTCCAGTGATTACTTTAACTATATGTCGGCTCTAGCTATGTTTATTGGACGATATGTAACGATTTATTACTCTCTTGCTCTTACTGGGTCTTTTTCCACTAAAAGCAAAGTTGTTACCAACGAAGATGACGAATTATTGGGTGGAGAAATTAGTATATTTTTAGCAATATTAGTTTTAATGATAGGGGCCCTGACTTTCTTACCGGTCCTGATGCTAGGACCCATAGTAGAAATGATGAGAATGTGAATTATATGACCCGCAAACAGCGAATCACCTCAAGTATACTATCCAACCCAACGATTTATATCCTATGGTTCTGCACACTGCTTTGTACAGCCCTGCTAATCCAAAAAATACAAGGTGGCACGGACGTCCCTACGACGTGGCACATGGTTCTTTGGATTTGGATCACCGCCCTACTCACAACCTTTGCTGATCGCGTCGCTTATTATAACTACTCAAAGCCTCACAAAGTAGCTGGACATAGGCTGCGCGAACATATGGTTAAAAAGCTAAGTAATCCTGACTTGGCCAATGATTATCAGATCGTCCCCTCTAGCACTCTCATTGAGGGGGACATGATACTCTTAGAAGTTGGCGATATAATTCCACATGATGGAATTATAATAAAGGGCATAAGCTACATTAACCAGACAAAAATTACTGGGGAGCTCGAAGCAGTGCTAAAATACCCTACTACCCGACATAATAGGGTCGTCTCAAACAGTATAGTTGAGAGTGATTGGATAATTGTTCGTATAACTCTCTCAAAACATGGATCCTTGCTTGGACAAATCTCAAAATTATTACAGGCAACCGTTCGCCAGCCAGCTCCATCTGAAGTGGCTTTGCAGCGCATCTTGTTTGGCCTGTCTATACTTTTTGCCTCTATAACATTTAGCATAAAAGCCATAGGACATTATGCTGGTATAAATGTGGAAGGGATTTACATGCTAGATTTGCTAGTGACATTGTTACCAACTACTATCTCTGGATTACTATATGCTATATCAATTCATGGCTTCAGCCTTCTTAATGATTGCAACATAGCCGTGACTGATAAACGCGCATTGGACGCTGCAATGGATATCAATGTTGTGATCTTTGATAAAACTGGCACCCTTACCGTAGGACGACGTGAAGCTGTTGCATTCAATAGCATTGGGGATGCCACAGAGGAGGAATTGGCTCTATCTGCCTACTTAGCTTCAATAGATGATGATACGAGCGAAGGGAGTAGTATCCTAAAGCTTGCCAAAGCCAAGTTGAGGGATTTTGAGCTAGAGCCAGAGATTGACAAGACTCAGTACTCTAATATACCATTTTCTTCTGCAAGGCCCATTAGCGGCTGTCATTATAATAAACTCAATATATATAAGGGCTCTGTAGCTGCTATCTGCAAAGAACTTGGTATCAATGAAGCGCATTTACCATCTGAAGTTACAGAACTGAGACAAAATATTGCATCAGCCTGCGGTACGCCTCTTTTAGTAGCTCGTAATAATAAAATACTGGGCATTATACACCTACAAGATCGACTTCGCAAAAATATTAAAAAGCATATTGACAGAATAAAGCAAGAAAACATCATGACCATTCTCATGACCGGGGATGGAGAGCCTTCGGCGCTCTACGTAGCAAAAAAACTTGGTATAGATGCTTTTTACTCCGATGCTTCTGCAGAAGATAAACTAGACTTTGTACGCGATATGCAGTTGCGTGGCTACTGCGTTGCTATGTATGGAGATGGCGTCAATGATGTTCCGGCCTTAGCGCAAGCTGATATAGGCATAAGTTTTAGCTATAGCAACCATCATGCGATAGAAGCCTCCAACATTATATCACTCCATCATTCGCTTGATGCAGTAGTGGATGTAAAAAAAATATGTCGTAAAATGTCAATCAAACGAGGGGCGCTTATAGTTTTCTCTCTCGCCTCAGACATTGCAAAGTATTTTGCCATAGTGCCATCCTTTTTCGACACTGCACTTCCTGAACTTAAGGCCCTTAATCTAATGAATCTACACTCTACTGATAGCGCTCTACTGGCTTCTTTAATATGGAGCGCTATTGCCATTATTGGCGTCGCTCCTTTAGTGTTCTTGGATAATCTAAATTCAGAAAATAAAAGTCTACTATGGCGTAACATAATGCTCTATGGCCTTAGTGGTATGATCATACCTTTTGTTGGTATTAAGTTAATTGATATGCTTATAGTTGCTATGCATCTGGTTTAGAACTGATGAAAATGGATCTATTATAATATGAAAAACATTATTAGAAGCTTGGCGCTCTACACAATATGCTGCTTGCTTATTGCTGCCTATACTCTCTTTGTCTATAGAATCGGTATGGCTTTGTGGCCAGATAAAACCTCTGGAAGCCTTGTGTTTTCAAGATCGGGGAAAATTGTAGGATCTTCTCTACTTGGGCAAAATTTTTACTCACCTAGCTACTTCAAGTCGCGCCCAACAAAACTCGTTAACGAACAGTGTAGTTTGCAATTTTACCTCTCTGATTATAAAAATATAATCCTTAGTAGGATAGAGGAGTCTTCTGAGCCTATAAATATAGAAATGATAGTGCCATCTGCGAGTTTGCTCGATCCTTATATATCCCTTGAAGCTGCTTTATCTCAAATTCCTCAGGTGGCAAAATATGCAGATATGTCAGAAAAAGAGTTAGAGAATCTGGTGAAATTGAATAGCATAAATGCGCAGTGGCCGTTTTTTGATATGAGTATAGTAAATATCACCAAATTAAATGCAGCAATTTTTTATACTAAAGAAGTTCAGCCAACAACAATCTTATTACGACCACTCTCCTTTGCCTTGTAAAGGGCCTTATCAGCGCGAGCAATCATCTGCTCTGGCGATTCTTCTTTGTTAAATTGCACAAGGCCCATAGAGAGGGTTTTATGTATCAATCTATCTCCGGTAATATTAAATTCAACCGCCGCAACTCCTAAGCGCATGCGCTCTGCAACCACAAGGGCGCGCTCTATATCAACATCACTCAAAATTACAACAAACTCTTCGCCGCCATAGCGCGCCAAAAGATCTGTTACTCTTAGCTTTTCCATCAAAACGACGGTGGTTTTTTTAAGCACCTCATCTCCGGCCTGATGACCATATTGATCGTTTACTTCCTTGAAGTGATCAAGATCTATCATCGCCAGACAAAATGAATTCTTGGATTGTCTTGCTTTTTCTGCAATCTGCTTAATATGAAGGTCGAAATACCTTCGATTGAATGCACCCGTTAAGCCATCTTTTATTGAAAGATTAACTCCTTCTTCTATTTGTACTCGCAAAGCATCCTGATACTTTTTACGACGCAGCTGAGTTTTGGCTCGAGCGATCAATTCATTCTCATCGACTGGGTATAAAAAATAATCATTAACTCCAAGCTCCAATCCACGTATAACAACAGACATTTTTTCTTCGTCAGCAAGCAACATTATAGGAGCAGAAGCAAATCCCTCTATACCACGTGTGGCCGCTACAACCCTCAATGGATCTACAGACTCGAGTTGACAGCTGACGATCAGCATTTCTGGCATAAAGCTCTGGATCTGGCTATCCATATTATCAATCTTGCTAACGATCATAATGTTTGGGGTAAGTTTCGAAAGCATTCTGTGGATATTTTTTGCCTGCACTACATCATCATCTATAATCATAATTTTAGCCGCACTAAAATCATCTACAAACTCCATGATGCCACCACCGAGCTCTGCACTAGTTTGATTGCGGAGTTTTAGCTCGTCTATGACGGCCTTAGTTCTAGATAAAGACTTAACCCTAGCAAAAAGGGCTACGTCATTTACTGGCTTTGTTAAAAACTCATCAGCGCCAGCTTCAAGGCCTTTGACCCTGTCTTCGATATCAGATAAAGCAGTCACCATAACAACGGGTATGTGCGTGGTCTCTGGATTAGCCTTTATGAGCCTGCAGGCTTCAAACCCATCCATGCCGGGCATCATGCCATCTAGCAAGATCACGTCTATTTTGCGCTCCTTTAAGATATCTATTGCGCCCTGTCCACTATTTGAGCTATATACAGTATAATACTCACTTAAGAGCTTAGCCTCTAATAATTTGATATTTGGTAGCAAATCATCAACGATGAGTATTGTAGCTGTCATATGTAATGTTATTCTGAATTTTCTAGATTATAATAAATTTACTCTAATACAAAGATCAGGACTAGGCAAGAGATGGGTAAGGTAGTGTGGTTAAAATCTATATCAATATCTATTTTTATGTTGCTGATTTATCTTGGTTGCTGGCAACTATGGCGCATGGAAGAAAAAAATGTCATTTTAGCTAAGATAGACAATGCATCCAATAGCTCTCTAGAAGGTGGTATTGTTGAATATAGTAAATACGCACTTGATGGACAATTTTTATATGAGAATAATATATTTCTCTATGCGAGTAATATGCATCATCCAGAAAAGAATGGTTATTTTGTTCTAACGCCATTTTGCACGAAAGAACTAGGATGTATTATAGTCAATAGGGGCTGGATCCCTAAAAGTCAAAGGCTGAGTGTGGATACTGGTCAAGCTCAAAAAACCAGACACATCGAGGCAATGGCAATCAAAGCCCGTAAAGCTAGTATATTTCTTCCAGATAACGATCTAGAAAAGAATATCTGGTTCTATGTGGATTTAAGAGCAATGTCAAGATTTACTGGAGTTGATCTAGAGAACGATTTTTATATGGTTTTATTGCAAGGGGTAGATTTACCCCAAGACCTGATGCCGGTTAATCCTCAGGATTTTTTTGCCATAAGAAATGACCATTTTAGCTATGCTATTACTTGGTTTTCGCTTGCAATTGCAATGCTTGCTTTTATGGTCGCTAAATTCAAAGAGAAGTCTAATACTGGCTAGCTTTGATCATTCTTTGTTTACTTTCATTCCAAGTATATTGAGTATGAACTGTTTTTACTTCAGTCACGACTATATCGCCATTGGGTAATTGAGCAACGTCATATCCATCGCGTAAGGATTCGGTAATCAAGGGGGTAGTTTTGCATATATATTGCAAATCAAGGAAAATGTTATTTTCTGCGGCGTTTGTTTGTTCTTGCATGACGCAATCTATTATTAGTTAATATGGTTGATAATCTTATACCATATTTCAATAATAAAATCAACAATAATTTTTATTATTACTAACGATTGCTGTAAAACTAGCTATTTAATTCTACTGTACATATAGTAATCAGCATATTGACCATGGATTATTTCGTATTTACGCAAAATACCTTCACGCTCAAAGCCACACCTCTCAAGTAATTTTATAGAGCGCTGATTGTCAGTAACGACAGTAGCCTGAATTCTAACAACCTTCAGAACAGCATCAGCAAAACTGAGTATTTTTTGCATAGACTGAAACATAACTCCATGCCCCCAGAAGGCTGGCGCAAGGTCGTAGCTCACTTCGGCACGGTTATGGCCGCGATTCCATAAATTAAATCCCACGGTACCTATTAATTCATCGCTACCTACAACTGCTATACCCCAATAAAAACTACGTTTTGAAGGAAAAAGCCCACCCCAATACCTCACATCCGCAAGAGCGTGGTCATGAGTTGTTGGAATGTTGTCGCTAGTTAGAAATTCCGTTACTTCTTTTGAGGTCATATATTGCTGATAATGCGCAGCGTCCTTATCTTGTATTTGCCTTAACTTTACTCCACCCAAATCAAAATCTGGGAAATAATCAAATGGATTCATTGGCTTCTACCTTTTGATGTTTAGTTTATACTCCCTGCCTCTCAACCATAAGCTGCTTAATGCCGGCAATAGCTTTAGCTGGATTAAGTCCCTTAGGGCAAGTTTGAGTGCAGTTCATGATCGTGTGGCACCTGAAGAGCTTAAAGGGATCTTCTAAATCATCCAGCCTCTGGCCGGTATTTTCATCGCGCGAATCAGATATCCAGCGCTGTGCTTGCAGTAGCGTTGCTGGCCCTAGGTACTTATCACCATTCCACCAGTAACTCGGACATGAGGTGGTGCAGCATGCACACAAGATACATTCATAAAGTCCATCGAGCTTAGCCCTATCTTCCGGAGATTGCAACCTCTCTCCATCAGAAGGCGCGGGGGTATCGGTCTGCATCCAAGGCTTTATTGATTCGTACTGAGCGTAAAAATGAGTCAGGTCTGGAACAAGATCTTTTATAACTTTCATATGAGGTAGGGGATATATGTTTATATCTCCTGAAACCTCTTCCATGGGCTTTATGCAAGCAAGAGTATTGGTACCATCAATATTCATCGAACAGCTGCCGCATATACCCTCGCGACATGAACGACGGAAAGTAAGGGTGGGATCAATTTCATTTTTGATCTTAATAAGAGCGTCAAGCACCATAGGCCCACATTCGCTTAAGTCTATTTCGTAAGTATCAAGCCTAGGATTATCAGGCGCATCAGGATCATAGCGATAGATCTTGAGCTTACGAGGCTTTGCTGGCCGACTCTTTGGCTCATGGACCTTGCCGGCCTTAACCCTTGAATTTGGTGGTAATCTTAGTTCTGCCATATGTATTTCTCTTTTATACTCTCAAGGTGCTTCAGAATTTGACTAGCTGCATCTTTGGGCGTAAGATTTGTTACGTCAAGCTCTAGCAAGTTCAAATGATCAAAGCTCATCAACTCATTTTCAATTGTATCAATAACATTAATTGACTTTTGACGCAATATCCTTTCGGGATTTTGTATGCGTTTTTTATTTTCTTCTTCCAAGATTATGAGTTTTATTGGCACAAAGCTACTGCCGCGCTCTTGAGCTAACTCTTCTACCTGATAAAAAAGAGCTCGATCGCCGGGGGTTTCATATAGCACATTTGTCATAACATAGCTATTAGTCGTTTCATCCCGAAGAAAATCAAATATACCACGACGAATTGTAGCGATAGCATTCCAAGCAAATCTTGGTATGCGTTTTATGCCGTCATAATTTAAGAGGCTAAAAACTGGATAATTTATAAGCTGGTTATCGCATATTATATATCCTGATTTAGCAAGCTCCTTAGCTATGGTGTATTTACCCGTACCCGCTCGACCTATTAAGTAGACTATCGTTGTTTTCATATAATGCTACTTAATATATTTTATGTTTTTGTTGTTGTTTTATGTCTTTGTTTTATAATAAGAATCCTATTATTCTTATTATCACGATTCTTATAGTCCTCGTGAGCGTGAGCTTCTAGACTCTGTTTTTTTAATTTCTATATCCACAAGAGATCATTTTGCAAGCTGATCACTTACCTCAAAACCTTCAATAACTTCTCTACTTGTAGATCCATGGAGAACTTGTCGGCATATATCTTATAGGCTTTCTCTATCATCTCCTGAAACTCCTTGGGATGAGCCAACATCCATGCATGATAATCCGCGATTTGCTGTGCTATCTCTTCTCCGCTCAAATTCACCATATCAACATAAAAGATTGTATCGCCAAAGTGCTTCATAACCCACGGATGCTTGTCTGATATGACCCCGCGCTTGATAGATGTCGACTCAAAGATCTTGCCCGATGGTATCCCGGATTTTAAATGCAGATCAGAATGATGGATGAGCGACCCCATATACTCCTTATTCACCTTTAAAAACTTGTAATTATCACCCTTGATGCGCCCCTTATATGCATCGCCCAAAACATCAGCTAAGTTAATCTTGTTGATACCAAAAAGCTTCTTGCCGTATATATCAGCTATACCCATATGCGCTATTATATTCGTAAACTCAAAATACTTGTCACTCTCTCTGCGCTTATCCCATAAAGATCCCATCGAGAAAAATAACTTGTTGTATATAGGCTTTGAATTATCATCCATGATCTCTATCGTAGGATACCAAGAGATAAGCTTCTTGAATGCAGCGTGGCCTGTGCAGTCTATGTTCAACTCATCTGGTGAAGTAACCAAAAGGTGCTCAAATGTTTTATCGTATTTTTTTAGCAAATTACTGTAATATACACACTTTTCTGATGAAGACAGGCTTGAGTAGTTTTCATCTATAATAGCGTTGTGAATGTGACCTATATAAGTCACCCCCTCTATTCTGTCCGCCAGTAATTCAGCATTGCAGTCGTCTAATTGTATTATTGTGAAGAATTTTTTGCCCGAAGAAGCATCGATCAAGAGTTTATTGATGCGACGGAAGATTTTCCAGTCTATTGCTCTTATTCCCTTGCTCTCAAAGGCTCTTTTTAGTCTTGTGACCGTATTTCTGTCGCCAAGGCCTTTTTGATAGTCATTGCTGATGAATACCAATTGCGTCTTGCGCATCTCGTTTATAGCGTAAATGGAGTAGAGAGCTACTGCAATTGTTATCGCCGCTACAAAAATTGTTAGTCTCTTGATGAACATATATTGCCTTTGATAACTGTCTTTTTTATGATCTGTAAATGGTTATAGAAGTAATCGTTACAACCTCTTTATAAAAACGAGACTAATAAACCCTTTTTTTAGGTGGCACCGCCTTAACTTCGTCAGTCAAGGTCGTTCCTACCACTGGCTTATACTCAAAGCGTACCTTGCCATCCCCTTCTAAATAAGCCATCGTATGCTTCATCCATTTCTTATCATCACGATCCTTATAATCCTCATGAGCGTGAGCCCCTCGACTCTCTTTTCTATTCCAAGCTGAATGCATGGTTAGCACAGCTTGATCGAGCAAGTTTCCAAGCTCCAGAGCCTCAACTAAGTCGCTATTCCATATCATCGAGCGATCGCTGACCTTAATATTTTCGTACTCCTTGCGCGCTTCATCGATCATCTTGGCTCCTTCGGCTAAAGTCTCTTCGGCTCTAAAGACGGCCGCATGATTCTGCATTATTCGCTGCATTTTGATTCTTAGATCAGCTACTGATACAGAGCCATTAGCATTTTTTATCTTATCGAATCTATTGAGGATAGCTTGAGTTGATTCTTCACCAAGAGCTTTATGCGGAGTATTTGGTTTAATTAGCTCTGCCGCTCTATGAGCCGCCGCGCGTCCAAATACCACAAGGTCAAGCAAGGAGTTAGATCCTAGGCGATTTGCACCATGAACCGATACGCAAGCC
>Ga0214921_10007385_pt1 | contig 14675 bp, 10 predicted proteins | sample LL1505_MetaG_FD_177992 | JGI IMG/M metagenome (GOLD analysis project Ga0214921, IMG submission 177992) | Freshwater microbial communities from Lake Lanier, Atlanta, Georgia, United States - LL-1505 | ecosystem: Environmental > Aquatic > Freshwater > Lake | place: USA: Georgia | collected... | reverse complement strand
CGCCCAGGTCTCCCACGAGTACCTCATCGAGCAGCTCCAGTTCACAGGCGGTGAGTCCGTGACATCCTCTGCCAACAAGATCAAGCTCAACTTCAACCACCCCACAAAGGAGCTTGTCTGGGTTGTGCAGCGCGACTCGTTCGTGGCCTGCGATGATGCCACCATCAACCCCTGGAAGGGCCAGCAGCCCTTCAACTACTCCGACTGGTTCGACCGCGCCGTGTTGGAGTCTGGCTACTCCGTGACCCGCGTTGAGGGTATGGCCGGCCACAACCCCACGGTGACCGCCAAGGTGCAGCTCAACGGCCACGACCGTTTCTCTGAGCGCGAGGGCAAGTACTTCAACTTGGTCCAGCCTTACCAGCACCACACAAACATCCCTGCCGTGGGTATCAACGTGTACTCCTTCGCGCTCAAGCCCGAGGAGCACCAGCCCTCTGGCACATGCAACTTCTCTCGTATCGACAATGCTACACTCATCCTCACTCTCTCCAACAACACAGTGGGTGCTACATTGTCCGCTCAAGTGCGCGTGTACGCTGTTAACTACAACGTGCTCCGTATCATGTCCGGCATAAACTACAAGGTTTCGGCAATTCTTCAAAGAATTGTCATCCGCCTGTGCCGAACAGCCAGCTGCCATCCAAGCGATGGGCAAACAGTGTTACTGGCTAGTGGTTCTGCAAAGAACTGCAAGATGACCTGGTTGCGGGAAACCCCTTACAGCCTTCACTACTACCCTTGTATGGAAACATACAATGGAATCCAGGGTAACGACCTCGGACATAGTAATAACGTGAAGGATTGGGCAATCCGCAGGCTAGAACCTAAATCCGCTATGATAGGATATGGTTCAGTCTCAGAGACTGCAAAGGCATCGGTGATCAATGACGGTCTAATCAACCCGAGATTGCTTAAGGTACAGTCCACCCGCCGACGAAAGTCGGTGGATTTTTCAAGACCTATTGGGGCGGTCTTGCATACAGCAACTAAGCGTAAAAGCTTGTTGCATGTACTTAGAAATAAGTACAAATCGAATTTTTCTAAAATAACAACAGAAGTTATTATTTTAGAAAATTGAATAACTAAATCAATGTATTCATATTTGCAAATGGTTCAGTGTGTTGCGATTGTTCAAGAAGGCAAACGCAAAGGACACAGATGTGAATTTGATACCGACAATATTGATGGATATTGCAAGCGACATCAACGAAATAAGATATATGATGTTGGAATCACAGAAGGCAAGCTATGGTGCCGGTTCTTCTTTCGTGGATGCAACTCTATTCTTCCAAACGATTCAAAGGAACGCTCGTGCTTGACATGTCGTAAAAAACAAATCACACAACCGAATTGCAAACATCAAGAATGCACCTTTCAATCAAACGATGGTTCATTATACTGTGGCAAGCACACGCGTGATGTTTATAGAGATGAAGAAAAGGAAAAGGGTATTAAATACTGTGATATTGATAGAAGGTGTTTTGCAATTTGTGAAAAAGACAAGAAATCATGCAACGAATGTTTGGAATCACAGCGACAAAAAGATACAGCACATTTATTGAATCTTTACAATATGAACGCTGCTTTACAAATTCAAAACAGTTTCCTGCGATTATGCCATGTATGTGAAAAAGAGTACGAATCGTATGTATTGTCAAATGGCGCTGATGCAACAAAATGTAATTCATGTATGGAAAAACAATCCCTTGCTGAAAACAAACGAGTTCGCAATCGTATTTATCAATCAGAACAGTATAGAAACATTGATAACTTTTACAAGGATTGGATGCGCCGTGCATACAAAAATGGCCGCGCATTTGAACTATCGTTGTCACAATTTCAGTCTATTGTTTTGAAACCGTGTCATTATTGCGGGTTTCAAACAGCAGAACAATGTATTGGTATTGATAGAGTTGACAACAAAAAAGGTTACATTACAGACAACTGTGTACCTTGTTGTAAAACATGCAATCGTATTAAGCACGCATTTGATAAAGAGTTCTTTCTTGAAAAGGCTACCAATATTTCAAATGCAAAACCGGATCACACATTTTATGACAAATGGTGTAAATATTATAAGCGCGTTGTGAAATTAAAATATGAAAAATACAAACAGGAAACCGTTGAAACACGAAAGTTTGCATTTAATTTAACAAAAGAGCAATGGACTACTTTGTTAAATTCAGAATGTTATTTATGTGGTTACAAGTCATCCAAACATACTGTTGGAATTGATAGAGTTGATAATTCAAAACACGAGTATGTCATTGATAATTGTAAACCCTGTTGCAAAAGTTGCAATGTTATGAAACACACAATGAATCATAAAGCATTCGTAGAACATATGCATGCAATTGCAAATCATTCATTAAAATTACAATCTTAAAAATAATCATTTGTACTGTTTTTGTTTATACATACAATATTGCAGTAATTATAATGGTCTGCAAAGTCTGTGATAAGATGCGTACCGGTGTTTGTCAAATAGGAAAACTTACAAAATCCTTTTTGTTCTAAATACGTTATGACATCATTCAATTTCACATTATTATCTAAAAATGTTCCACCATATTCAAATTGTATCATTTTTATATTTTCCAACGTATCCTCGAATCCTTTTAGTACACTTAATTCGTGTCCTTCGGTATCAATCTTTAAAAAATCAATGTTTGTTATATTGTTGTCACAAACGTAATTCTTTCCTTTTTTGATGTTTAATAAAATTTTATTTGAATCGTCGCTTACATTACAACTGGCAATTCTATCGTAAAAGGATTGATATCTAGGATAGTAATACAATTGTTCGTCTGCTTCGCCCAATCCAAAGTTGTTGAAATATGCGCGCGAATTTGAATTTGAAGTTCTTTTTAATTGTTCAACAAATTCATTTACAGGGTCGAAATAATGAACTTCGCCCGTAAAAGGGATAAACTCGCTGTCCGAACGACATCCAACATCAAATATAACGTTGATTTTATCTTTGATGCTTAAAAAAAATCGCTCTTCCCCATTGGTTTTTGGGTCTGAATTGTTAAACATCGTCGACTATACTTGTGGAATGTATAACAAAATATACAAAAAAACGCAATGTCCGGGTATTTTACACAAGTCAATAACCCATCGTTAATTGATAATGCAAATTCTTTTGGTGGAAATCGGAAGAAGAGCAAAGATTTTAGCAACCCACCATAAGATGTTCAAGTGGGCAACACTATTATTTGGACTCCTGTTTGGAGTGATTGATTCTATTGCATTACCAACAATCAAAAATGTGCATTTGGGATGGAGCAAATGGTGGATGATGGTTCCGGTTGCCCTGTATGCATTGAATCCATTTATCTTTTTGAAGACAATGGCCTTTGAATCCCTAACAATTATGAATCTTGTTTGGGATTTGAGCAGCGATTTGATTGTTACACTTATTGGGCTGTTCTGGTTCAAGGAATCCATATCGCCAGTAAAGTTGTTGGGTGTTGTACTCAGTTTCGTAAGTATGTTTTTAATGACATACGAACCAAACGGATGGAATGAGTTTTTGTCCACAAATGCAAAGAAAGTTGCATCAGCATTTGTTGGAAGCAGTAAATAATCGCGGCCCCGACTAAGAAGATGGGAACAGCACTGTTTGATGAATATTCACTTCTTCATTTTGCCGTTGGTGTTATTGCACGTCATTGGAATATTGCATTCCTTGTATTTTTAGTTGCTCACATAATATTTGAATTGGTTGAAAATACAAACCCGATGATGTATTTTATAAATACATATTTGAAAGCGTGGCCCGGCGGCAAATCGTCACCCGACACATTTTTGAATTCGCAAGTCGGTGATAATTTGTCTGCCGCCGTGGGTTGGTGGCTTGCTGATGCACTGCTCAAGACAAAATGACATTTGCCAACACATTAACCTCTGAAGACCATTTGTAGGAAAGCACAGTTTCGCGCGCAGCAACTCCATGACGTGCACGCAATTCACTATCCATCACGTATTCCTCCATTGCTAAGGACAAATCAAATGGGTCCACAAGCTCTGCAATCCCACCAACTGAACTTTGTGAGATTGCAAAATACGACCGAAATTTTGGTTCTACCGTCATTGCATTTTCCCCATGATGACAGAAGTCCTGTAGACCACCTATCCGAGGCACAACCTGAGGAATACCCACACCCATCGCCTCAAAATTACATAATCCAAACCCTTCTCCATCGGCTGCACTGACGCCCACATCGCTCAAACAATACACTTCGTTAATCAAGTCGTCCGTAAACATTAACGAAGACGTTGTAATCATAAGTTTTTGCGCGTGCAATTGTGGCGGCAACCGTGCATGCTCCAATTCGCGCAAAAAGATTTCCTGAATCGGATATCCGCCAGATTCGCCACTATCGCACACAGCCATATACGCCAACGGTTTTGTAGGATGCCGTGCAATAAGTTGCACAAACGCCATTACTGCAATGTCGTGATGTTTGCGCGGCGTATTGCGATTCAGATTCAGGAAAATTGTAAGATGTTCAGGAATTCCGTGTTTTTTACGCACCGTTGCACGGTCTAGCTGTTTGTATGTTTCAGGGTCAAACCCGTGGCGCATAACGTGTATGGGTTTTTTTACACCCTGCGATTCTAACACCGATTTCCAGAACGATGTGAAAGCAAAGTACCCGTCGACCGTATCATCGATGCGTTGTAAAAATTCAGGACGCTGTATGCGATACACCTGGTCCAAATACACATACAATTTGTATTTGCGCCCTTCCAACTTCATCTTATCCAAGTACCGACAAACAACACCTGCATCATTGTAAATCAGTACAAAATCCGGATTCACAGTGTCAATATAGTTTTGAAAAATGGAAAATCCAAAGCCCATTTCTTTTGGCGCGCGTTCGGCACGTTCTTCGGCCATAGGGTCATAGACGTGTACACCTGCAGGATACGGACGATAATCACCTTGCGGATTTACGAATTTCTGGAATCCAAAATGGTAGATTTCAATACCAGAATGTTTTGCCAATTCTTGAATAATATGATATACAACTTTGCTGTAACCGGTTGTTTGATGACAATGGGTTCCTGCAAATAGAAATTTTCGTCGTGATGTCAAAGATTCCTTGGACGTCACGGTGAGTTCTTTTAGTAATTCTTCCAAATTGTCGGCCATCTATATATACCCCAAAGTGTTGCGTCTTTAAGGCATCTGCAAGGCTTCCGCAACTTTGGCACGCATCGCCGCCTTTGTTGCTACCCACCAGTCGTGTGCCGCAACTCGGTGTTTTTCCATAACTTCAGGACGTCCCAAAAACTTGGGAATATTTTCGGCCGCCTGTTTCCAATCCGTAAATCCCAACAATGGGTGTTTGCCAAGCACCGCTGCATACTCATCTGCACAATCCGCGGATTCAGATTTCACATACACAGGAATGCCGCCGTGTTCAAGGGTTTCGTACAAGCGGTAGGATTCCAATGCACGACTGCCGCGGAAGCAGGGGACAAACTTCGTTTTTCGCATCAGTTCGTTGTATGCTTCGGCTTCTAACAAATTGGGTGAATCCCAACGTGGTTTGGCGTGCAATTCACCGCCTGTCACACCGGCCTGTAGCACATTCAATGCCTCGGCGCGACCAGGACGGTCCAAACTTCCTACAAATGACCACACCGCGCTGCGTTCCCCAAACGAAGGCGGTGTGCCCAAATGTGCACCGTCGCGATTGGGAGCATAACCAAGTGGCAAATATACAACCTTTTCTGCAATCGCCGAATCAATATCAGGGCGCCAGTAATTACGCAATACTTTGTGCACTGTTGGATGTTTATAGAAATCAATAGGGTCGTTTGCAAATTCATCACTCAAATGCAACACGACGCATTGTTTTTGTTTGGCAGCCAGCAGTTCCGCAATCAGTTGAAATACCCGTGATACATCAATGCCTGGAATCTTTTGATACAAAATCACAGGTGTACCAGTATGCGCCAATAGCGGTTCTAGTGTTTCAAATGACCGCCATTCAATGGGTGCAGGAAACAACGAATCCAACCACGGTGTTTCAAAGATTTTTTCTGCATTAATTTGCTTCATATGATATACTGGCGTTGTTTTCACTGACGGACGATTATACATTGTAATCGCAGGAGATGCGGCTTTTTGTTTGTCTTCCAGGGCATCGTGGACCTTTTTCCAAATGCTTTCATCATTCACCACATATGTGGATTTGATTTTTTCAAGAATAAATTCTTTGTGCGCCATTAATTTTTCGTTTTTCGTCAATATAAGTTGTTCAAAAATACGGAACCAACCCAGGTTCTTGTTGAATTCTTCAGGTCCGCGTGCACGCCACATTTCAAACACGGCCTCAAGTGCCGTGCGCAAACCATCCCCATTTTGTATTGCACATTGTTTCAAAAAGTTATTCCAAATCGCGGTTGTGGTGTCCTCTGACACTGTGGATGATTTGGTCGTTTTTGCTGTGTTGACTTCCTCCAATGTAAACGCATCTCTGTTATTCCACAAATCGCTATCAAATCCGTCCACGCGGTCAAAGTTATTAAACTCGGATTTTTGGTACACAGGGTCGTCCTCCTGGAAACAGGTGGCTAAAAACGGTGTTGTAAAGTAGATTTTCAAGAGTTCGTCACCGTGGTTCACAATCATATGGTCGCCACTGGTAAAAATACCACGCTCCTTGACTAGCGCGCATAGCTTGCGCGCCCCAGATTGTGTGAGTACATAGGCGTAGTTGCAAAAGTGGAAATAGCGGCGTGCAGGCTGTCCAAACAGCGCATTTTTGGCAACACGTGCAAAATGCTTATTAATGGATTCCGTGATTGTAGGCACGGCGGGTTTGTTGGGCGGTAAAACACCGCCCAAATAAATCACGTCTGCATCTTTGGGAATGAATGTACTGGCAGACACCCATTTCATCAACCACTGCTTGTCCAATACAACGTCGTCTTCCATAATCAAATAGGATTTTGCAAGCGGGTCGTTTGCCAACTTTTCCCAAAGACCAAGATGGGAAAGTGCACAGCCCATCACCGCCTTTTTCCATTTGAAATCGTTGTTGCGGAACAGATGCGCGAGTTCACTTGTAAGAGAGAGTGTTCGCCCATCAGTTGCACGCCACGTATATGCACGGTCTTTTATATTTGGATGGGTTGTTTTAAAACGTTCCAATCGGTCACTGCGACGTTCCAAGTTAATTACATAGGCTTCGTCAATGCCTTCTGTAAATGGCACAATGCTGCGGAAATTGCCACGGTGGACATAGAGTGGTTTGGCGCCCTGTTGGGCTGCGCGCATTGATTTATCACAATAAAAATCGCGCAGTGGCACACGAGGTAAACTCGCGCGCATTGTTAGAAGACTTAGAATAGATTGGTCGTGACGATGACCCATACAGGCGCCACCATACGGTTTCCATTTATCGCCAACAATCACCGCGCGATGTGCTTTTGCCACGGTTAGCGCTTCGCTGCTTACAGTGGTTGCGCCGACTTTGAACCCAATTAAACCGGCTGTGATTTGATTGCCCTTGCCCTCTTCGGCTGTCATTTTCATATGCTCGCAAAATGTTGGGTGGCACCAACGCTCATTGGTCTGCTCATCGTCATTTAATACAAATGCACCTGCAGATTGAATCTGTGCCCAAATCTTCTCTATGGGTGCGGCAATCACAACGCCGGCATCCAAATACAAGACGGATGCGCCCGCAGGTGCTTTTGCCTGCATATCTGCGTGCACCCACAACTTCCATGCAAAATGCTGTACATCCCAAAAATCGGGCCAGGGGGTTTCGGTTCCTGTTGGGAACTCACGAATCTCGGATGCACCCACCATCTTGAGTATATCGCGATGCTCTGTGGAGACCTCTGGCCACACATAGACAATCTTTGGAATGGATGGTTCGTGGGCGCTCAAGGATTTCAACAGATTTGCCGCAGGTTCTACGAATTTCGTATTTGCAGCTGTTACAAAAATTCGACCCGTGGATTCAGCACGCGTTGTGGCAGTTTCTTCTGTTATTATCAAATGTGGCGGCGACTGAGTTGGTATGTTTGCAATAAGGGGTGCAACAGCAGGAGACCCAGATTCATACAATGCTCCAAATGCCTGTGCGTTTTCCCAGCCGCTTACACTCACATCCTTGGAAAGCACGCGTTTGAAAATACGTTTGGCGACTTCTTCCATTGTACGTTCACACCAACGACGTTTGAATTCCGACACCGCAGGCACAGCCGCCATTTTACGCCACGCTTCCTCATTCTCTGCAACCTTGGATACCAACGCAATCAAGTCTTCCTCACCTTTTGCCTGATTTACGTTAATAAATCCGCGAGAATCAAAATCGCGGTCTACAAATGCATCGCCCCAATAAATTGGTACACATCCTGCAACTTTGGCGTGGAAGATTTTCTCGGTTGTATACCCTGGCGCAGAGCTGTTTTCAAACGTAAGTGCAAACTTGTATTTCTTGTAAAATTCCACTTTGGCCAATTCGCCACCACCGCCACCCAAACCGGCAGGAATGGGACCGCCAGGTAAATTGCAAAATAGACGACCACCACTATCCACAGGTTGCCATTTATTAAGTGCTTGGAATGCGTTATTGCGATTGGGATTGTTGGGGTTTGTTGCCACAAATGCACAAAACTTAGATTTTGCATCCAACACGGCGTGGTCCGTGGTCGTTGCATCTTTCACGGACACATAGCGTGGATTCACGACCTTTTCCACATCCGCGCCCCACCAGTTAATTTCACAGACCCATAGTGGCAGACGAATGTAAGAAGACGTTGTATTGTATTGGAACCCCAAGTTCAAAAACGTATCTGTGTGTGCATTGGGTGGTGCATTTTCGCCAGTAAAATATACCTTGGGGACACCAGGATATTTAGATTCTTCGCCATTGCTGAAGGGGCCGAAAAACACTACATTGGGCGTCAAAGGGTCGTGGACAACACGAATGCCGTTTTGATGACCCGCCCACGCAAGCAAATACATAAAAAAGTTGTGTTTAGGTTGGAATTGGTCCCACATATTGCAGAACGCTACACGAAGTGCCGTTGGGTCTGCTGGGGCTGCCGCCGCTACAACGGACGCATTCGCACGACGTTCAGGCGTTGCTTCAACCGTTTTATTGTACGATTTGGCGACTGCATCAGGTCCATACCGACCACGCAGCGCAAGCTGGCGTACGGCGTGCGCCTTTTCTGCAAAGAATCCGCTGCCAGCAGCATAGTCCGTTTTTAGTTGATTCCATGCTTCCACAGCCTGCGTGATTTGATTGAGTTCGTAGTAATACGGAGCGCCCAAGTTTTTCAGCACAGCGCTGTTATGAATCATAGGCATTCCCAAATACATTGCGTCCAACATATACGATTTGAAGGGACGGAACCGCTGATGTGCCACAAACACGACTTTATCGCGCCGCAAATCAGGTAAGCGTACACGCGGCACCATATTGCCGCTTATATCAGGCAAAGCTAAATTGCGAACAATGTTGGATTTGAAGAATTCATTTGTGCCCGTTTTTTCGCCATTGTGGACACTGAAACGAATAGGGTCGCCGCGAAGGCGAATCTGGCTAATGATGTTCAGCGGCAGTATGCAATGACTCGTGTTACTAAAGTTGCTTTCCACAATACGTGCGCACCAAGACAGCATTTTGGGTGCTTCTTTGGGAATGGAGTTTTCCAACGTTTTTGCGGATTGTGACCAGGGCGGAATAGAGTTTTCGGATACAAATGTGTCAAGTGCATCGGCATCCCATACATAAGGCACTGTGTACACTGGTACATTCGACAATAGTTCCAAATAGGCAGCATCCTGTTTACTATAGAAATCATACATCCAAATCGCAGCCAAGTTTTCAAAACTGCGAGCCACAGGGTTCCACATATACACGCTGGATTCCATATCGTGGAAAATGGGCGGATAATGCGTCATCCACACAACTTTTGGTGCGGCGACCGCACGTTCGGTGGGTGTTAGAGACCAGCAGACTTCCACAATCAAATCAAACCGCATGCTGGAATCCCACGCCATGCGCGGCGGCAATTTATCGGCATACTGTTTGACATCAATAAACCAATCAGGATCTTCTTTGGGTCGCAAGAGTGTTACGTCGTGACCGGTCGTGGCCAATGTGCGTGCTAACGCACATGCCACTTGCTGCACCGAGCCACTGAAGTAGCTATTTTGGAACCGAACTGTAACGCCAATGCGCATAATGTCTGCTTTACTTTAGTTGGTACCGGTTTAGACCAAGCATTATAAAATCAAAAAGGCAAAAATGCTTGCACACGAAACCGCTGCGTTTGAAATCGCCCCATTTTATCTTCCGAATATGCGAAGCGCCCTTAGTTCAGAGGTAGAATAACTCCCTTCCAAGGAGTAGACTCGGGTTCGATTCCCGGAAGGCGCACATCATTTATTTGAATTTGTAATACATATTCAAATAATAATATCGCGACCGCGATTACTTTTGCAGAAGCTGACGCCACGCCGCAATGTTTTCAGGATTGTATGGACTAAAGCGCCACGCAAGCTGTTTATAATGCGCCTTATAGGCTTCTCGCACCGATTCGTGACCTTTTACAATCGCCTCAATTTGTGCTGCCGCACCCTGTAGATCATTTTCGTCATAATAATACCCGTAGTCTTTGAATTTTTTGACATTATGGACAACAGGAAATCCCATTGTTCCAAATTCTAAAAAGCTATAATTGTATTCGTTGTTTACTTGGTGTTGGAGAACAATTGCGTTCTTGAAGACTTTTGCAATATTTGTGATATGTGCACGCGGCATAAGCTGCAATTTGCCGGACCGCAAAATCGTCAAATTCGGTGCAATTGATTGTACGAAATATGGGTTTTCCTTGAATTTGTTGCCATTAATGACAATTGCAACTTCGACACGTTCAGGGTATTTGCGATAATAGGCTTCAAGCGCCATAATTGGAATCAATGAATTCTTTTGGAAACTAATGTTGGGTTCCATAATAACGAAATTGCGCGGCGATGTTTCTTTGAATCCTGCACCATCATACATCGACCCCAAATCTTCAATAAACATTGGGTCCCATACATACGGTGCAATCCGTGTTTTCCCACAAAGCCCGTTAATGGACCCTGCATATTCTGCATGTAAATCGTAATGCGGGCTTGTCCAGATTTCGTCCAATTCGCCGGCAACGTGGTGGCTAAAATTCAAACCATTCAAAAACGTCACAGTTTCAATATCGATATTCAAAATATTGCCTAAATAAAGTTTTGCCACTTTTGCACCCATATTGCGGAAAAATTTGCGAATACTGGGGTCGCAACTCATTCCCATTTCAATGTATGCGACCACAGGCCAAGGGGCTGCGATGTATTCCTTGAAATCCGTAAGCCGAAACTTTTCGTGAATCTTTGCATCCTTGTTGTTATCATTGTTGTCGACAAGCAACCACGGCTCATATCCTGCCACTTCCAGCATTTTGTAAATCACGTATACATTTTGAAACAACCCATTTGCCCAAATATGTTCATCAGGAATACGAACCGTTGTTAGAAACACACGAGGACGTTGCGTACCCGGTTTGGCTAACGGTGCTACAGACGGTAAGGGTTGAAAGGCCGTACCTGTGCCAGCCTTCAATACTGGAAAACTCATAGTGTCTACATCCTAGAGTCTTTTTGTCTCTAAATAAAAACCGCAGCTCATTGTAAATGAATAATAACCTAGACGCGGTAAATATTCTTTATGAAAATTCAAACGGCAACGAACCGGAATACATTCAGCGTCGTCGCGCAATGTTAACACGTTCGATTGCAAAGCGCAATGTAACAAGAAACAATAAAGCCATGCGAAGATTTAGTCTTGGAAACAAAGGCAATGTGACGGCATTGAACACAAACATCACACGTAAAAGGGCATCGTTGCAGTCGCCATCAAAGAATCATTTGCGATTCATAAAGTCACGTCGTAACCGCAAATAAATCCTGTCTCCACAATAAGAATATGATATATGAAGCGTTGCTACTTATTTCGGAAGTTGTATTATCAGCCTACCCGCTGTTAATAAAACTTGTAGATGCCTCCGTGTTTTTCCAAACAGGGTTGCGTATGATGATTTTCACCGTGCTTGCTGTTGCGGGCGCGGCCATTACAGGCGCCCCTTTGATGCCCGACGTATTGTTTAGTGGCGAAACAATTGCCACAGGAATGTTGAATTTGTTGCATGTTCTTACAAGTTACTTCGCATTTGATAAACTTGCCGCCGGTAACGCAATGGCGCTTTTTTATACATATCCTGTTTTCAATATAATTGGTTCTGCGCTCGCATTCAAAGAAAAAATCCCAATGACGTCGTTGCCATGGATTGGCTTGGCATTTGTGGGCGCTGTCTTATTGTCACAACCGACCAAAACGAATTGGTCGGCGGCAGGTGTGGCGGCAGCATTGGTTGCTGCATTGACTGAGACCGGCATTTACCTATGGTTCAAGAGTCACAAAGATGATGAATCGGACCAACCTTTCACGAAGATGGCGCAGATGTATGGAAGCAGCGGAGTCTTATGGGTCGTTGGCGCCGTGCTTCTGCTTGCAATTGGATACATAACATCGTCCACATTTAATATTTCCTTGGGTGGCCTTGGTGCCGTTGCAGCATTCAATACATTTGTTGGATTCTTAGGGTACGCAATGCGATTTTACATTATTCCGAAAGTTTCTACCGTTGGATTTAGCGTGATGAGTTTCTTTGGTGTTATTAGTGCATATTTATTGAGCTGGGTCTTTATTGGTGAAACGCCGTCACTTACACAAGGCATCGGTGCTGCAGCGATTATTGCGGCCAATGCGGTGCTTCTACGTAAAGAAATAGCCTAAGCCAACTGTAAGGATGTCAGGCGGGCTTTTTGAATTAGTTGCTCGTGGAAAAAAAGATGTCTTTTTTACCGCGAACCCAGTGATGTCGTATTTTCACAGCGTATTTGTTAAGGCTGCACCATTTACAAAGGAGATTTATACTACTGCGCCACGAAATGCCCCGGAATGGGGGCATTGGGTAGATTTTGATTTGGACCATCGTGGTGATATAGCTCGCGCGTTTTATTTACACTTTCAGCTCCCCACGTGGTTACCACCACCGGCAGTGACTGCCAACACATCTGGGATTGTTACCGATGCCAGTGGTGTTACATTTGGGTATTGTAACAATATTGGATTTCAAATCATTAATAAAATCCAAGTTTTCCAGGACCAGGTGATTGTACACGAGCTGTATGGCGAATATTTAGATTGGAGGTTGCGACAATCCTATGAATTTTCCACAACGTTTTTGACTTCCAACGAAATTGGTTCACGCCAAGAAACTACGCTTGCTATTGGACGTGCTGCATCGCCGCCAATGCTGCGCGTTCCAATTCCCTTGATTGGGTGTCAACATTTGTTTGACCCTGGGTTTCCAATGATTGCAATGCGGAAACAGCGCTTCCGTATTCGTGTACATTTGCGGGATTTGCGTGAACTGATTGTTGCAAGCGACGGACGTTTGAAACCTACCCCATGGGGCGGGAAACCACTGCGGATTCAACGCACACAGGACGGACCTGTCGATACAACACAAGTTACGCTTCCATACTCGGCAATGAAACAGATTGTAATGCAGCTAGAAAGTACACAATTGTATGTACCACCAGATGTGCAAACGTGGCTCAAATCGCGTGTTATACGATTTCCTTTTATTCATACACAGTTCCAGCAATTTACGTTGGAAGATAATACAATGGCGGCTGCGTCGATTTCGGCTGCGCTACAAGTTCCACTGGTCGTGGATATGATTGGTGCACTGAGTCGACTTACGGTGGGTGTGCGGTCAGAGGCAGCAGGACAGGCAGGACAACGTTTGAAACTGACAACGACCGACGACGGTCCATATATTCAATCATTGCGTCTTACTATTGCCAATATTGACCGTGTAAAAGCATGGCCTATAGCATTTTTTCGCGAAGGTGTATCCTACTGGAAAAATACACGCATGCCCTTGGATTTGTATGATTCGAGCAAGCCGTTTGAAATCTACACGCTGCCGTTTGGCGGATTTGATGATGGAGCGCCCGCAGGTACATTGAATTTTACCCGTGCTATAGAACCCGCATTGTATGTTGTGTTGGCAAATACACCAATGGATTATAGAAACTATAGTCGACGCGCATACGTTTTGGTATACGGCGAATCTTGGAATGTGTGGGAAATTTCAGGAGGCGCAGGAAAAATGATGTTTGACGATTCGTAAGCTTGCCTAAAAAATTGAAACGGGTTAAATGTTTAAAGGCCGCTTGCGTAATGCGTACAGTTCCATTTCCTTTCCTTTCACTTATTTCCTTCCAAAATGTATCGTCCTGGAATGTTTTCCGCCACCCGCACCGATGCCCCTTTTCCTGAGCCTGCTGCTCCTGCATCACGCGCATCCAATGCAGATTGGGGCGCATTTGGTCGCCGCGGTGGTGTTGCAAACAATAACAATTCGGATCATCACGCGGCATTTGGCCGTCGACAGCCCCGTGAGCCACGACGCGATGAGCGTCCTGCAGTTCCTGTGCGCGAGTATGTTCCCGCCAACAGTCTGACTGCAATTCTTGACCACGCTCTTAAGGGTCTAGAGCCCAAGGAGGAAGAGTGGCAAAC
>Ga0214921_10007384_pt1 | contig 14676 bp, 34 predicted proteins | sample LL1505_MetaG_FD_177992 | JGI IMG/M metagenome (GOLD analysis project Ga0214921, IMG submission 177992) | Freshwater microbial communities from Lake Lanier, Atlanta, Georgia, United States - LL-1505 | ecosystem: Environmental > Aquatic > Freshwater > Lake | place: USA: Georgia | collected... | reverse complement strand
GGTTGCCATGATGAAAAAGAAGTGATATAATATAGTTTTGAAACTGTTGAAAGTTTGTTATGATTCTCGTTGATTTAAATCAAGTATTATTGTCTGGCCTCATGGCACAGATATCCAGCCAAAAAGGGGTTAAACTAGACGAAGGTCTGGTTCGCCACATGATTCTCAATATTCTCCGTATGCACATTCGTAATTTCCGTAAAGATTATGGTGATGTTATATTGTGTTGTGATAATCGTAAATATTGGCGTAAAGAATTCTTTCCATTTTACAAAGCTGGTCGTAAAAAGACCAGAGAGAAATCTGATTTAGACTGGCATCTTATTTTTGATATGTTGGCTAAGTTTAAATTAGAACTTAAAGAAAATTTCCCATACAGAGTTATTGATGTTGAGGGTGCGGAGGCAGATGATATTATCGGCACTCTCGTACCAATCTATGCACCACACGAAAAGATTTTGATTCTGTCAAGTGACGGTGACTTCTTACAACTACAAACTTATGGTAGTAATGTAAAACAATATAATCCTGCACAAAAGAAATTTGTCAAATCGGAGAACCCAAAAGAAGAGCTTAAAGAAAAGATTATTCGTGGTGATAAAGGTGATGGCATACCAAATATGTTTTCACCATCTGATTGTTTTGTCCGTGACCTTAGACAGAAGCCTATAACTAAAGGGATGTTAGATAAGTATCTAAAAGAAGATGTCAAAAATTATAGTGAAACGGATCATGCCAATTACATTAGAAATGCAACACTCATTGACTTATCTTTAATACCAACTGACATCAAAGAAAAAATTATAAATACCTATAATGAAACAAAACCGGCATCCCGCCAAAAACTATTAAATTATTTTATTGAGAAAAAACTAAAGAATTTAATGGATGTTATTGAGGAATTTTAATGAAAAATATCTATGAAGTATTTGATGAGTTTGAAACTGTAACAACCAAAAAAGAAAGAATGGCAGTAATCGAAAAAAATCTATCAAAAACTTTGGTAGATGTTTTGTATTTTACTTTTCATCCAAATATTAAATGGAAAATAAAAGACATGCCAGAAAACTACAAAGTTCCTGATACAAAGCCAGGAATTTCTGTTGCTCAACTATCTACGGAAATCCGTAGAATCTACTTATTTCAGGAAGGACATCCTGAAGCAGAAAAATTATCTCCAAGAAAACAAAACGAATTACTAATACTATTTCTCGAATCACTAGAACCTCGTGAAGCTGAAGTTGTTATGGGTATCTTTAAAAAGGATCAAGGCGTGAAAGGTTTGACATATAATTTTGTCAAAGAGGCATTTCCAAATCTTTTACCCTAAATGCACGATAAAGAACGAATTATTGTAACTGCTGGTGAATTTGATCCGTTAGATTCTAACGATTTACACTTTTTACAGCGTTGTCAAAGAAAAGGTGATTGGCTGGTTGTCGGTGTTCATTCAGATTGGTGGATGGTTTACTCTCGTGGTGGGTTTGTTCATAATTATAATACTCGCCGAGAGATTATCGAAAATTTAAGGTGTGTTGGTGAAGTATTCTCATTTAATGATTCGGATGGTACAGTTTGCCAGCTATTAAAGATTGTAAAAATTTGTTATCCACATTCTGACATAACATATGTGTCAAATATGGATATGCATAATATGCCAGAAACTAAAATAAGAGGCATAACATTTGAAACCTTGAAATAGGAGATGTAAGTGACGAAGTTTGTCGGTAAGTTCAGAAAAAACAAAAACTATAACGATGATTACAATTACGATTATAAAAGACATCGTAATGAACACGCAGAAATTAAAAAAATGCTTGACCGTAAAAATTTAGATGAATATTATGATAATTATGATGAACATGAATTTTTACCAGGTGACAAAAACTAAGTATACCAAAAAATTTCTGTTTTTTTGATATAAGTATGGGTGTCCGCCTTTGAAATAAAGGTATAAGCTTTAATTCTGATATATCTGTTGCATTAAAACAACAAGTCCTTGACATTTTCTACAAACTGTAGTATCATGTTAATTTCCTGGTCGGAGATTACATACATGATTATACACGGTTACATTTCAAAGTCTAAAAAACGCAAAGTTCCAAAATTGGTACAGTTACGCCAAGAAGAATGGCAAAAACAGATTTTGGCAATATCTCCAAAAACCAATTATACCAATACCACGAGTATTTCTAAATCTATTCCTATTCCTAAAGTTCCAGCTGGCAGGGAAACTCCCCTATACATTTCCATCGATACAGGTTTTGTGCCTTGTACCAAAAAATCCCAAAATTCATATACGGGTGAAAAAATGAAAGGTGTAGCTACAATGCACAAGTCAAATGCCGTTCCTGTATTCACGGATAATGAAGCAAAAGAAATTTCGAGTATGCGGAGATGATATGAATACACCAAAAGGTTGGACTGATGAAGATTGGCAAGATTACGAAGAATATTTTCACTCTTTAACTTGCCAAGAAAAAGAAATTGAGTTAAAATCAATGATAGCATTAGGAAAAGCCAAACAACGAGGCAAAAATATCGTTGTAATTGAACAATATTATGAAATGTGAGAAATTATGTTGCAACAATGGGAAGAAACACAAATATATAAAGGTATAGATGAGATTATGTTCAATCTGAGGCACATTCCTGCTCAAGATGTAGCGCATTTTCTTGTAAAATTCGATCCGAAGCTTGCCGATGAGCTTGCATCAGCGATTGAACACAACTTTTTTGAGAAAGATTTGAAAAATGTCAAATGATATGTTATTTTTTGAAGCGGCACGAGCAGATGATGAAGAAATTCCTGCTTGGAAACGCTTGGATATCGTAACTCGCAAGTGGGCAATACTATCTCAACACGAAAATGACCTTGCCAAGTGGCAAAAAATTCAGGAAATGTATTCCTTGAAATAAATGTTGCTAAAAAACAACACTTCCGAAGAAAATGCTTGACGGAATATAGGATTCCTGTATAATTGTTATATTAATCGTTAGGAGCTTATATGCAATTACTTGAATCCAAATCACTTTTAGCCAAATTGATGGCTACCGAGAACTTAGTGGTAGAACAGCGTAATGTTCCTACTGCTTGCTTTGATGTCAAAAATCGTGTTTTGACAATTCCTGTTTTAGATAAGAATATTTCTGGTTATCTTTATGACCTTTTTGTTGGTCACGAAGTTGGCCATGCACTTTACACTCCTGAATCTGGCCTTCTCCGTGCCAGAGATTTAAAAATTCCACAATCCATTTCAAATGTTATTGAAGATGTTCGTATTGAAAAGAAAATCAAATACAAATATCCAGGTCTCCGTTCATCTTTCACAAAAGCATATGTTGAATTAACTCAAAAGAATTTCTTTGGCACCAATGGTGTTGATTTGAATGAATTGAATTTTGTTGACCGAGTGAATATGCACAGCAAAGGCGGTGCTATGCTTGGTATTCGTTTTGATGCCGAAGAAAGAAATCTACTTAATGAGATTGAAGCTACTGAAACATATGATGATGTTTTAGTAGTTGCTCAAAAAGTTTTGGCTTTTATGAAACAAAAAGAAGAAGAGCGCAAAGCCAATATGCCAGATTCCGAAGATGATGAAGATACGGAAGATGGTGACGATTTTGCCAATGATTGGGAAGATGACTTTGGTGATGAAAACGAAGAAGGCGAAGAAACCGAATCTGGATCAAGACAGGCTTCCAATGATTATGACAACGGTGAAGATGAAGATACTGAGATAATCGGTGATGATGACCGTTTTGACCACAAAGAAGTGGAACAAGATAATGTTCGTGCTTTCACCGATGAAGCATTTAAACAAAATGAGAGAAAGTTGTTTGCTGAAAATGCAAGCAATTATATGTATGGCAATATTCCAAAATTTGATATGAAGAAAGGTATTCTTTCATACAAAGAATTATATTCAAAAATTGATGATGAATATTCCAAATGGGCATTTGATTTTGAAAAAATGGAAAATGGTTCATATGCCAAACTACGCCGTGATACAAGCAAGGTAGTTTCGTATCTTGTCAAAGAATTTGAATTGCGTAAAAATGCCGACCAGTTAAAACGTGCCTCTACGGCCAAAACTGGTGACCTTGATATGAAGAAGATTTTTTCTTATCAATTCAATGATGACATCTTTAAAAAGATTTCGGTTGTGCCGAATGGTAAATCACATGGTCTTGTTATGTTCTTGGACTGGTCTGGTTCAATGCATGACCATATTGCAAACACCATGAAACAATTGATTAGTTTGGTGATGTTCTGTAAGAAAGTAAACATTCCATATGATGTGTATGCTTTCGCTTCACCTGAATCCCTTAATTCACACAATTATGATATACCTCCAAAGAAAGGTGACATTGCAACCAATCCTTTTTACCTGATGAATTTGTTATCAAGTAGAATGTCAGCTGGTGAATTTACCAAAGCGGCCAAGATTTTAACATTCATGTCCAATAATCAAAGATACACGCCTACATTTATGGCTATGGGTGGTACACCATTGAATGAAGCAATTATTGCCGCCATGGAAATTATTCCTGCATTTCAGAAACAATACAAATTACAAATTGTTAATACTGTGTTTTTAACTGATGGTGAAGGTCATACACTCCGTCAAACTTATGGCCAAAACGAAGAAGGCAAATTGCACAGAATTGGTAAAGATTATGGTATTGATAAATTTGGTTTGATTGTCCGTGATCCAATTACCAAACACCAAGAAATTGTTGATAACATATATAATTGTGCTAACCATACTGGTGCATATGTAAAGTTGTTAAAAGCTCGTACCAATTGTAATGTGTTAGGTTTTTATGTAATTTCTGGTCGTGAATTTGGTCGTAAGATATATGAATTCTATCCACGCACCGCAAATTACGATACAATTAAAAGTCAGTTCCGTAAAACTAAATTTGCAGTTGTTACTACGGCTGGTTTTGACGAGTATTATGTTCTCCGTTCCGAAGCATTAGACACCGATGAAGATAATACTTTTGAAGTAAAAGAAAATGCCACCACTCGTGGTCTAGTATCTGCATTTAGTAAGTATGCTGGTGGCCGTGTTGCTAATCGTGTTGTGCTTAACAGATTTATAGGAATGATATCATGATAGAACAATTAGTATCTTTTTTTGGTGCTCAAGGACACCGCCATGCAGAAATTTTATTTGTGGCTTCTTGTGTCGTGGCACCATATATTGTAGATTATTTTAAAGAATCTGATTTGTTTAAAACAGAGTTCTTTGTCAACGAAGAAGAAGCCGAAGCGGCCGCAATGAAATATGCTTTTGGAGAAGATAATGCGTGATGTAATTGAAGCAGATGATTTTAATCCTAAAAAAATAACAGATGAATTAATTAATAGATGTAAGAAAGCCAAAGAATGGTTTGTGTATTGTTATATTGATGAAGCTTGGAATCCAAACGGCAAACCATTTCCTTTTGAAATGAGAATTGTCGATGGTATAGTAGGATGTCGTGTTGTTTGTTCCACATATACAGAAGCACAAAAGACGGTGGCCGATTTTTTACCTGTGATTAGATTTATACAAGAACCTGAAGAAGATAATGATGAATGATAAACAAAAAGAAGCACTATTGATTTTGCAAGAAGAATGTGCTGAAGTAATACAAGCTGCATCCAAAGTATTTCGTTTTGGTACAGAATCTAGATGGCCAACGGAAGAATCCGGTACAACTTTGGAAGAATTACAAATGGAAGTTGGCCAAGTTTTGGCAATGATTGATATTTTAACTGAACAATGTTTATTGTCTGATTCAGCTATCAATGAAGCAAGACAATTTAAAAAAGAGAAGTTGAAAATTTGGTCAAGTATTTTTAATAAAGAGTAAAATTGATTATGAAAAAGTTTTTATTGATTGGTTTATTAGTCAGCACAAATGCTTTTGCTACTGATGTTATTAAAGATGATTATTGGGCAGGAAGTTATAGAACCAGTACCTTTTCTGAAATAATGAATCCGAGGGGCAACCTTGTTAAAATTGAAGTTCCTATTGCAGACTTTAAAACCAAACCAGGAATGGCTAGAGTTCGAATTGATGTCTTTGATTTGAAAGGTGTAGGACTTGGTAGCAGGCCATTGCGAGTTTATAATACAATGATTGCAAGTGTGGTGGTGAACAATGAATTGGTTGATGATTTCAATTATAGCAAACCTGTGATTTATATTGATGTCAAACCAGGAAAACAAAACATTGGAGTATATCAGACCGTTGGTAATAATATTTTTACAGGAAAATTCTTTGTTAACAAAGGTGACGGTTTTGAATATGAATTTGAAGAAGGTAAAAGTTATAGCATGACATTTTCTAGGCAAGAATTTGGTGTATATAAATTGACAGTAAATGATATTTTAAAAATTGAACAACAATGACACAAAATGATTTGATTGTCAATTTAAAAAGAATTCGTTGTTTTACTGCACCAGATTCTATGGCTAGAAAATTACTTACCGAATTAATACAGGCATTGGGTGGTCGATAGTGTTGTTTCAAAACAACAGCTAATTGACAATGACCGTGGTTGTGTTATAATGGTATCGTAAACTGAGAAAGGTTATATTATGACTAAATCTGGTGAAAAACTTTTGAAACTTCTTCCACATATTGAAGAATATCAAAGATACATTGAAAGTAATTATCAATTTTATAGTAGTAGATGTGAATTTAAAAACGATTTAGGTTTTACTACCGGCTTTGAAGCGGGTAATAAGTATGTCAGAATTTTTCATTGGTACGATAATGGTTCGTCCTTGAAACAAAGAAGTTGCCATTCATTCATTGATTTGGATACTGGCGATATATGGAAAGCGGCCAGTTGGAAAGCACCAGCTAAAAACTTTCCTCGTGGTAATGTTATACGAAAGGAATATGGTACAATTCGATGGACTGGTTGCTAATTATGTTCGCTTGTAGTATAATATTGTTTATTTACTTACTGAATGATGGAGATTTTTAAAGTGAAGAAGTATTTTATTATGTTATTGCCGTTGTTATTGCTACCGGCTTGTGCATCGAATCCACCTACTGTGGCTGGTGCCGAAAAGGTAGAAAAGATGGAACGCCGTGATGTGATTCGTGGTGTCGGTGAATGTGAAGATGCTGGTATGAAACCTTATGTTGAGTATGTGTCGCAACAAACTCCTCATGGTAAAGTATTGGTGCCTATCAATGTTCATTGTGATCCTAAGCGTGCCAAGTAATCATGGACTATAATACAATTCTATCGACCTTAGGCATCACACAAGGTCGATTAGAAACAATTATCATCTTTACAGTTATTGCCATTGGTATTGGCCTTATTTGTGTATTGTATTGGAAATTTCTACTGGCAGGTTTTTTTGCGCTTGTGATTATCTTTGTATTCTCACGGTCAGAAGGTTCACCTGAAGTATTAAATGTAATTGCCAAAACTGCACCTCCTGTGGTGATTGATGAAACGCCAAAGGTAGAAGTAAAACCTGAACCTGTGCAACCTGTTGTGGCACAGATAAGTAAAGAACAAAAAGAATTTATGGAAGATTGTTTATCGTTAGCTGACAAAAAATCAATTTGCGAGGAATTATGGAAACAACGCTCACAGTAACATTAGTTATTATTTCTATCATCATGGTAGCATACACATTTTACATACACATTTTATGACCGAACAACAAATACAACATCTGACGGAACTCGTTAATAAAACAACCAAGCGAGCTCCGTCTTTTGCCATGATGCTCAATCATGTTGGTGCAATACACGAACCATTGATTGTAGAAACTGGTTGTGCAAGACAAGAAAACAATTTTGAAGGTGATGGTATGTCAACCACCATCTTTGATACCTTTATCGATTATCATGGTGGTGAATTCTATTCAGTAGATATTAATTCTGAGAATGTTCGGTTTGCAGCCGCCACGGCCAAGAAAGCTAATCTCACTTGTTCCGATTCGGTCAAGTTTCTATACAATCAATCTAAAATATGGGTAGCACAGAATCGGAAGATTGATTTACTGTATTTGGATTCATTTGACTTTGATATGGCCAACCCACATCCATCCTCGTTACATCACATCTTTGAACTGACCGCTATTATGCCATGCCTCAGAGAAGGCACCATGGTTTGTGTTGATGATAATTTTGACAATATTGGTAAAGGTGGTTATGTTAAAGAATTTATGGATTTGATTGGCAAAGAAAGAATATATACTGGTTACCAATGGGTGTGGAAACTTTAAGGAGATAGACATGACCACTTTCACTAACGAAGATAGGCAATCAGCACAGAAGTTTGTAGATGAAGCACCGTATCATCCAGGTTACGAAGGTGTCATACCTGACCCACAATTAAAATTAGATTTACCCAATACAGAAGAACAGAACTCTTTACTCCGCAAACGGATCCTTGAACTAGAAAAAGAACTAGAAGAATACCGTTCCTTTAAAACTCGCCACTCTAACACAGCACAAGGCATTATTGACTTTTTAAGAACATGATTACATTTTTAGGCATTCTTGGTTTCATTATCACAATACTCGTGGCAGTACCAGCAACTCTGATTGCTATTGCCACCCTCATCGAACATCCAATCCGAACCATTATTTCTCTATGGTTAGACCTCATCGAAACTTACAAAAACCTCTGGTATAATCTCACGAAGTAAACGACACGATCCGGCGAAACGCATCACTATATTATGGCAAAACTAATCCTAGTACCTCTCGTTCTTCTCTGCGTTTCCGCCGCTTCCGGACAAGGCCTTCCTCCGATACCAAAAAATTCCAATATCATTCTTACCTGTCGTCCTCAGAAGCCGCTGAGCCATATCTGGATCTGCATAGACCAAAATGGTAAAGAACGAGTTAATTTAATCATTAGAGATAGGGACAGCAAATGAGGATTCTACACATATTCCAATACTGGACACAACCCAATCTCTGGTTCGAACCAAGGTTCTGGTACTATAACGAAGTAACACCTAAAGGATTCCGATTACTCACCCTCTGTGGCTTCGCAATGGTTTTCGATAGACCGGATATTTCAATATGAACATTCGTAAATGGAAAGATGGAGAGACCGTTGCACACTTTCTGTATTATGATGAGAGTGGTAGAATCATTGGCGAAGTTGGCCTTGCTGGACACCAGATTAAAACTAAACACACGACAACCATCTATCCAGACAACAAAGAAATTTTCTCACTTGGAATGTATGTTAACTCCGAATCCGCCAAAGCAGCCGTAGAGAGATGGTGGCATATACAAGAAAGGACTCTAATCAACTATGAAGATAACAACTGATATATCCGGTAAATGGGTACCAATCCAAGATGTTCTAAAACTATTGGAACGAATACAAGAACTAGAGAAACAAATATACGGAAGTAGATAATGAAACCCTATGAAATTGGTATTGGTGAAAACGAAAAACAAATACACAAGTTTTATCAATCCAAAGAATGGAAAGCACTAAGAAATAAAGTATTAGAAAACCATGAAAAGGTATGTGTGGTTTGTGGTTCTGTTCATCCATTAAGAGTAGACCATATTAAACCAGTCCGGCATTTTTGGGAAATGAGATTAGACTATAATAATCTACAAATTCTATGTGATGAGTGTAATAAAGAAAAAGGTTCTAAACAATATTGGACCTTAGAAGAACACAAAAGGTATAAGAAGGTTGTTGAAATTAATAAAGCCTTTACTAAGTTAAAAGAAAAGAAAGCCTCTATATTACAATCCTTGTCAGAAGAATGGAGAGAATATAATCCTGTAATACCAAAACAAAGATTATTATATGGTTCTAAATAAGACATACAATAGAACCGCTAAGTGGGATGTAGAAAATAATCGGTGGCGGATTGGAGAAACCACTCTCTACCAATGGTATACCAATGAAGAACAATCCGCTTCTCCCATCTACTCAGACCTCACCGAAGCCCTCCAATGGATCATCCGACACGATGAAAACTTATCGTAGTATCTTTATCTCTGATGTTCATCTAGGTACCAGAGATTGTCAAGCCGATAAACTGAATAATTTTCTTAAACATAATACCTGTGATACTCTCTATCTTATTGGTGATATCATTGATGCTTGGAAGATTACTCAAAACAAATGGCGGTGGCAACAATCTCATTCCAATGTAGTTCGTAGAATCCTTGGTCATGCAAAGAGAGGTACCAGAGTAATCTATGTTGCTGGTAATCATGATGAGTTCCTGAGACCTATGATACCATATGGATTCTCCTTTGGTACCATAGAGATACACAATCAGACTGAACATATCGATGCCAATGGTAAACGCTTTTTAGTTACCCATGGTGACTTATTTGATGGTATCTCTAAGTTAGCTCCATGGTTAACCTTTCTTGGTGATAAACTGTATGATATGATACTCGGATGGAACTCCAACTTTAATGCTTTCCGTAGACGCTTTGGATTAGGTTATTGGTCTTTGAGTAAGTACCTCAAATATAAAGTAAAGTCCTCTGTAGACTTTCTACTAGGCTTTGAGAAGAATATCTCTGAATATTGTAAGAAACGTGGATATGATGGAGTTATCTGTGGTCATATACACCATGCTGAGATAAAAGAGATAGACGGCATTCTCTATATGAATGATGGTGATTGGGTAGAATCCTGTACCGCTCTGGTAGAACACCATGATGGAACATGGCAGATTGTCCATTGGACTAAAGAGAAGGACGCATCGTAATCCTTCTTGGCCGGTCCTGAAAAAAAATTTGGAAAATCGAAATCCTCGCCGGAGCCCCAGAAAATAAAAAATTGAAAAAAAGAGTTTGACCTGGTGGCGCTTTTTTAGCTAACGCTTGCTCTTCATCCCTCCCGCCCTTTCTCCATATAGTCAAATCAGAGCAGTATCCACACCGGTATCCGACCCAAGCCCCACACGGCTCTCCGTACCACCACACAGCCCTCCCAGCCTTGCCCCCTCTGAGCGTCCCTAAGCGTCCGTACCAGTCCGAGAGAATACTCCAGCAGACCGGTCGAGTATTATTCACAACCGGATCAAGCGCTTACGGCATGCAAAAATACCATTTGACATATACCGCCATACCTGTATAATAGATTTTATTGTAGTAATTGATTAAAAACACTTTTTTATAGGAGCATTATATGTTTTCATACATTGACACCATCCAGAACCTGCCTGTAGCTCAAAAGCGCTCATTGGTCAAATCCATTAAGGAAATGATTAAGGAAGATATTGCCGCTAACCGTGCTGCTAATTTTGCTCGCAAGCAGAATTCCGCTGCTTTGCGTGCTGAAAAGAAAGCCGCTCGTATTGCGAAGCTCGAAGCAAAGCTCGAAGCTCTCCGTAATCCTGTCGGTACCAAAGCAGTCAAAGCTAACCGCAAGGCTGGTAAGGTTACTACCACCAAATTCGCTTAAGCTAGTGAATTTATAGTAGCGCTTCGCTGAGGCGCTATTAGTAAATTTATTAGGAGCTTTTTATGTTGGATAATATCAAAGCATTACCACTAGCAGATAAAAAAACCCTGCTAGCCATGCTTCAAGCGGACTTAGGTTTGAAGGTCGAGGTGGAAATTGTGGTTCAAAAGCCATCATTCTACCAATTGGAGACCCGCCGCTGTAATGAGGTTGCAAAAATTAAAAAATCGGGCGGTTCTGTCATTTATACAGAATTCCAAATGGTTGACTGATTTGGTCAAGTATTCTAAAGGTTATTGACATTTTTACCAGTATCCTTTATAATGGTTGAATTATTAAAACAAAGGTAAATTTTACATTATGAAATTATTGTCCACAGGTAATCCAAAAGTGCTGAAAGGCATGGCACAAGGATATAACACCTATATCCTGCACCTCGCCCCAGCCAGTTTATCGGGTCACAATACCTGCCCGAAAGCTACTAAAGGTTGCATAGCAGCTTGCTTGAATTTAGCAGGTCGTGGTGGTATGTTCAAAAAGGGCGAGACCACCAATACCATTCAGCAGGCTCGTATCCGTAAGACCAAGCAATTCTATGAAAACCGTCAGGAATTCATGGTGCAATTGGTAAAAGATATTGAGTTAGCGATTAAGCAAAGCAAGAGGTTAGGCTTAATTCCAGTTTTCAGGTTAAATGGTACTAGTGACCTCTCATGGGAAAAGTATCAAGCTATTCGGAATGGTGTAGAGTATTCCAATATATTTGCCGCTTTCCCAGAGGTGCAATTCTATGATTATACCAAGGTGCTTGGCAGAAAAGTATCAGGTATCAAAAATTACCACTTAACCTTTTCTATGGCTGATGGTAATTACCTCGATTGTAAGGAAGCCGTCAAGCAAGGTATGAATATTGCTGTGGTTTTCGGTATCAAGAAAGGTACCAAAATGCCAGAAAAATACTTTAATTATAATATGACTGTATTCAATGGTGATGAAAGCGACCTACGCTTCCTTGATCCAAAGAATAGTATTATCGGCCTGTATGCAAAAGGTAAGGCTAAGAAGGATACTAGCGGTTTCGTAAAGTATCCATTTGGCGATTATCAGTTTACTATTAAAATGGAGGCAGCATGAGTGCAATGAAGAATTTTTTAGATAAGGTGCAGGAGCTTTTAGAGCAAGGGTATAATGCTGATAAAATTGCCCAAACCTTAGGATGTTCTCTGGATTTTGCAGAGCAAGCAGTAGAGTATTGGACGGACTATTCAGAATAACGGGTGAGGACTTTACGGTGGCATTCAAATAAGACCACCGCTTTTTTCTGAAACGCTTAGAGGTGACTCTAGGATGTTCAGGAAAAGGTAGGAAAGAGTTGGAGGATCGTGGACAAAGACTAAGAGCCTTTATGGTACACCAGGTTGCGATGGTATTTGCGTGTATATTACTTTAGGTTATATGTCCCACTTTATGACACTTTTTCACACCAAATATTGGATTTTTTATGGAGTTTTAATATGGAAATGCAAGAGTTAGAAAGGAATATACAGGTTAAAGAGGTATTATACCTTATGGCAAATAATCTAACCATAAGGGAATGTGATATTATCATTGGTCGGTTTATTCACAATATGACTTATCGGGAAATTGGTGAGGAGTATGAGCTTTCTTCCTCACGGACTCACCAGATATTAAAAAAATCTATGCGGAAATTACATGGATTAGTCATTAAGGAAAATATATGACCTATTTGGATAAACTGTTATTAATTCGGTTTAGTGTTGGCGTGGCATTATTATTAGTTGGAGTTTTATTATGAATGTGTATATTGTTAAATCTGGCCAGTTGGTAGATTTCTCTGGTTGGGAATGGTTGAATCTCCGAGCTTTTTCCGATTACGATAAGGCTGTGGAGTTTAGTAAAGTGGTTCAACGGCAGATACCAAGGAAGAACCTTGGCGAAACCGAAGATGTGGAAATTGAAACATTAACATTGGAGTGATTTATGTTCGGTGGTAAATTGTTAGTAGGTACTCGTAAGCAGATTGAAGGCACCTATCGTATGCATCCCTACCAAGATGCTTGGGAAGATTCGGTGGATATTGAGTATGATGGTGAATTGACACCAGCGGTATGTCTTGCTATCTGTGAAGCGTGGAAAAACGCTGGAAAACTTGGAACGAATCAAAGTGGTTATGGTGCATTGCGGTGGTCAAATGCCGATACCATACTTGGTGTGGATGTGGTAAGGCGGCAGTTGCGTTTAGGTTGTTCGGTTAACCTATGTGATTAGGTTAGTGATAGTTGACCAAAATGGTCGACTATTATACAGGGTATTGACTTTTTTACCAGTTTCCTGTATAATGGTCTTTTTAGTGGAGAAAATGTATGACATTCTATGTTTGTGATGGTTTACTTTTTGATAGTTATCAGCGTGCTGTTGATTATGCCAATGACCAGTTTCGTAAGTTTGATATTGCTTTGAATATTGAGCAGGTTGTCAAGGTATGATGTTGGCGATTAGCATTTGTATTTTGTTGTATATGGTAGCATCAGCGTTATTAATTTATTTTGTGATTAAGGAGTATTAAAATATGCCAAATTGGTGTAATAACAATATTGAGTTGGCTCATAAAGATCCAGCAATGCTTGAGAGAGCAAAAGCTGCTTTTGTTGATGGTAAGTTATTGAATGAATTTATTCCATTACCAAAAGAGTTGGAAGATACCACGGCGCCTGCTCGTGAGTCCGATGAATCATTGATTGCCAAATACGGACATTCTGATTGGTACAGCTGGTGTATCAGTAATTGGGGTACCAAGTGGGATATCTCGCCATATGCCTGTGAAATTGAAAATGGCCAATTGGTTGGTTCGTTTGATTCACCATGGGGTCCTCCAATCGAAGCATACAGCAAACTGGAAGAATTAGGTTTTGAGGTTCGTGCCTATTACAATGAACCTGGTATGGGTTTTGCTGGTGTGTTTGAGGACGGTTTCGAAGAATCGTTTGATTATTCTGGTATGAGTGCTGATGAAGCGGAAGATTATCTGCCAGAACCTTTGAATGAAATGTATGGTATCACGGAGAATATGCGTGAGTGGGAAGAAGAAAACGAGGAAAACGAAGATGAGTAGGCGCCATGAAATGGTCAATATGTTAATTGATGATGATATTAACACTTTCCAATCCTCTGATTCGTGGATTATTAGTGATATACTAAGGTCAGGTTTCAAAGGTTATGAA